>Ga0214921_10010732_pt1 | contig 11275 bp, 10 predicted proteins | sample LL1505_MetaG_FD_177992 | JGI IMG/M metagenome (GOLD analysis project Ga0214921, IMG submission 177992) | Freshwater microbial communities from Lake Lanier, Atlanta, Georgia, United States - LL-1505 | ecosystem: Environmental > Aquatic > Freshwater > Lake | place: USA: Georgia | collected...
AAACTAAGAGCGTTCGCACCCGCCAAAGGTGACGCCGGCGGACATAATATCTGAGCCCCACCGACCTTCGGGAGCAATCTGTGCCAAAAATCATCGTTGAAGTCATGCCTAAAGCAGACCTACTAGATCCAGCTGGTAAAGCTGTTGCGAATGCTCTGCAGCGCAAGGGTCACTCAGAAGTTACCAACGTTCGTATCGGTAAGCGCATTGAATTGCACTACGAGAACACTCCAACCGAAGCTGATCTGCAAGCTGCTGAGCAGATTGCAGCAGATTTCCTCTCTAACGGTGTTATCGAAGACGTAGTCAACGTCTCAGTGGAGCACTAATCTTCATGAAGATAGGTGTTGTTACATTCCCAGGAACCCTAGATGACAGAGACGCTCAAAGAGCAGTTCGTCTAGCAGGAGCAGAAGCTGTCAGTCTTTGGCATGCAGATACCAACCTTCACAATGTTGATGCAGTAGTGCTACCTGGTGGCTTTAGCTTTGGTGACTACCTACGCTGTGGTGCTATCGCAGCACAGGCACCAGTCATGGAAAGCATTATTGACGCTGCTAACGGTGGACTACCAGTTCTAGGTATTTGCAATGGCTTCCAAGTTCTTGTTGAATCGCATCTACTTCCTGGTGGGCTAATCAGAAATGAACACCAGCACTTCATCTGTCGTGATCAGAAACTGATTGTTGAGAATGTTGATACTGCTTGGACTAACGGTTTCAAACTTGGTCAAGAAATTACCATTCCCCTAAAGAATGGTGAAGGTGGATACATCGCCGACACCGAGACTCTTAACCGTCTTGAAGGTGAAGGCCTAATCACTTTCCGATACAGCGAAGTAAATCCAAATGGATCAGTGAACAACATTGGCGGTTTGAAAAACAAGAAGGGCAATGTTGTTGGCCTAATGCCTCACCCAGAACATGCAGTTGAACCTGGCTTTGGTCCAGACACTGCTGTTGCAATGCGTTCAGGTGTTGATGGTCTAACTTTCTTTACTTCTGTAATCAACCAGTTGGTGAATGCATAATGAGCACAGTAGTTGACACCACCAAAGATGCAAAGCAGTCTCCTGATAAAGCGCAGCCTTGGAAAGAACTAGGCCTAAAGCTTGAAGAGTATGAAAACATCAAAGAGATTCTAGGTAGAAGACCAACCAGTGCTGAACTAGCCATGTATTCAGTGATGTGGTCAGAGCACTGCTCATATAAGAGCAGCAAGATTTATCTTCGCCAGTTTGGTGAGAAGGTCACACCAGAGATGACCAAGAACCTAATTGTTGGTATGGGTGAGAACGCAGGTGTTGTTGACATCGGTGAAGGCTGGGCTGTCACATTCAAAGTTGAATCACACAACCACCCAAGCTACATCGAACCTTTCCAAGGTGCTGCTACCGGTGTTGGTGGGATCGTTAGAGACATCTTGACCATGGGTGCAAGACCTATCGCTGTTATGGATCAACTACGCTTTGGTGCAGTCGCTCACCCAGACACCGCAAGAGTTGTCCACGGAGTTGTCTCAGGTATTAGCTTCTACGGTAACTGTCTAGGACTACCGAACATTGGTGGAGAGACAGTCTTCGACAAGGTTTACCAAGGTAACCCTTTGGTTAATGCTCTATCTGTTGGAGCTCTAAGACATGAAGATCTAAAGCTTGCAAAGGCTACTAACCCAGGAGATCTTGTAATTCTCTTTGGTGCTAGAACCGGTGCCGATGGTATCGGTGGAGTATCAGTACTTGCTTCTGAGACCTTCGATGCAGATGGTCCATCTAGAAGACCTGCTGTTCAGGTTGGTGACCCATTCGCTGAGAAGGTACTGATTGAGTGCTGTCTAGAGCTATACGCAGCACAGGTAGTTGCTGGTATTCAAGACCTAGGTGGTGCTGGTCTTTCTTGTGCAACTTCAGAACTTGCTTCTAATGGTCAAGCCGGTATGAGAGTGCAGCTAAAGAATGTATTGCTTAGAGATGAGTCTCTAACCCCTGAAGAGATTCTGATGTCTGAATCTCAAGAGCGCATGATGGCTATTGTGCCAAAAGAGTCACTAAAGGCTTTCACTGCAATCGTTGAAAAGCATGAAGTTGAATACAGCGTGCTTGGTGAAGTTATCAAAGAACCAAGACTGTATATCAACTGGGGTGACGAAGAGATTGTTAACGTTCCTCCTCGTTCAGTTGCGCACGATGGTCCTGTCTATGAAAGACCAGTGCTATACCCAACCTGGTTAGATCAACTAAACAGAGATTCTGTAATCAACAACAACCTACGCAGAGCAACAGAAGCTTCAGAACTTTCAGAGCAGTTAGTGCAGATTGTTTCTTCTCCTAACCAAGCTTCGAAGAGTTGGATTACTGATCAGTATGACCACTACGTTGGCGGCAATACAGCACTTGCTATGCCAGACGATTCTGGAATGGTTAGAGTCTCTGAAGAAACAGGACTTGGTGTTGCAATTGCGACAGATGCTAACGGTCGATACTGCCAACTAGATCCATACCAAGGAGCAAAACTTGCTCTAGCAGAGGCATACAGAAACGTAGCTTCATCGGGTGCAGTTCCAGCAGCCGTTACTAACTGTCTAAACTTTGGTTCACCTGAGAACCCAGAAGTAATGTGGCAATTCAAGCAAGCAACAGCAGGTCTTGCTGATGGTTGTCTAGAACTAGGTATTCCAGTTACTGGCGGTAACGTTTCGTTCTACAACCAGACCGGTGATGTTGCTATTCACCCAACACCTGTTGTTGGTGTTCTTGGTGTTATCGATGATGTTGCAAGAAGAGTTCCTTCAGGCTGGCAAGATCAGGGCAACAACATCTACCTACTTGGAATCACAAGAGATGAACTAGATGGTTCAGTCTGGTCAGAAGTTATTCACGATCACCTAGGTGGCAAGCCACCGATAGTTGATCTAAAGGGTGAGAAAGCCCTAGCTGAATTACTTCATGGAGCATCACTGCAGGGACTAGTCGCATCAGCGCACGACCTTTCAGAAGGTGGCCTTGCTCAAGCAGTAGTTGAAAGCTCACTCCGCTTCGGTATGGGTGCTAGATTCTGGCTAAACGAGATTCTAGAACGCGACAACGTAGACCTAACTGCAGCTCTATTCTCCGAATCAACTGGAAGAGTGATCGTCTCAGTTGGAAGAGAAGACGACGTAAAGTTTTTTGGACTCTGTGAAGCAAGAGGAATCCCAGTACTAAGAATCGGTGTTACCGACGCCTCTGAAAAACTAGAGATTCAAGATGTTGCAACCTGGAACCTAATCGATCTAAAGCAGGCTCACAGTTCAACTATTCCTGAGTTGTTTGGCTAAGTACTACTTGCCAGTGTAATTCCTGTACCACTCATCTTTCTTCGCGGCGTAATCGAATATCACCCACAAGTAGAAGCCAGCGATTATTGCCGCAAATGCGATCCAACTCTGGATGCTAACTAAATTTCGAGCGTAACTTAGATCTGTCGAGAACCCGCTTGAGTTCCATAACACAATCGAAAGCAGAAAAGTTACGGCAGAGGTAAACCAAAATTTCAAAGAACTTGCACTGTAGGTGTAAAGCCAAGCCCAAGTTCCGAAGAACACTGCAAGCAGCACGGCGACGACTTTGCTCTTTCCAGTCTTTGCGCCTTGATTGTAGTTTGATGTGGGTGAACCACACTTGGGACATATCACTGCAGTCGCAATTAGGGGATTTGCGCAAGCTGAGCAAAATATTTCGTTTAATGGAGCACTCATAAGGGTAACTTTCAGTCTGGGACTTTTCACAACAAGAATACCATTCGAGAACAAAGCCAAACAGAATTTCTTACCTTAAAAGTTGATCCGACTCTTGCTAGACATCGTCTTTCACCTTTAGTTCTTCAGGCGCAATACGCTCAAGCCAGATTCCCCGGCTCTCAATGCTTTCCTTCTTCCAAGGGTCTACTGTGGCTCTGACTCTTGGGCGGTCATCGTAGAACTTCACTATTTCCCAGTTGTCGTTGTGATATTGGATCTTGGCTAGAACCCAGCCCTCTCGAAGCCCTCCAACCGCATCTTCCCTTTTCTCGAAGTTGAATAGCGGGTAGAGAACCCTTCCAGGGTCGTCGACTGAAACCCAACCCCAAGCCTGAAGTCCCTCTTTCCATAAGCTCTGGTGCATATTTCCCCTCTCCACTCATCAAATTAGTTGAAACCTGTGACATGCCCTCGAGCAGTTCTAACAGACTTGTACTCAATTGAGGCCCCACTGCCGATAAATGTCAGTAGAGAGTGCGAAACTTGAAATGACTTTAAACAGGCGGGCTTTATGTATATTCGTGAAAATCTTTGGTCTTTCAACACTAGAGATCTGATGCGTGCATCCTCTTGCGACCACTGCACCATCATCTCTGTTGCAAGAACATTAGGTGAGTCTGGCGTTCTAGCAAAGCTAAAGCCTTACGAGGATGAAATCTTAGAAGCAAAGCGTTTAGGTGAAGATACTTCGCTTGCGCAGAAATATGGAATTCTCTTTGAAGGCGCTCTAATCAAAGAGTTGCTTTCATCGGCTGGTGAAGATGTTGTAAAGCGACCTGCTGTTGATGGTGACATACAAGAAACTATTGATCTAATGGGCTCAGGTGCACCAATTATTTACCAAGGTGGTCTCAAGAGAGAATTCGAAGGAACCCTATTTAGTGGACGACCAGACTTCATTGTGCACAGAGACTGGGAGCTGCTGTTTGTTGACGGGAAGCTAAACGCTAGAAAGACATCTACTCCTACTGGTGAGAATCTTTACACAGCATGGGATGCGAAATATGGAGGCCAGGCTAAGCCTGCCTACTTGCTCCAGGTTGGTTTATATGTAGATGCACTCGAAAGTCTTGGTTTCAAAGCAGAAGGTGTTAGACACGGACTGATCCTAGGTTCTCGAACTATCGACACATTCGAAGAAATAGAAATAGTTCCAGCGATGCGTCTTGCTCGGGCAAAGATTGTTTCTGTCGTCGCACACGCTAAGGAAGCTCAAGAAGCTGCGGACTTGGTTGAATTCTCTCCAGATAATTTACTTTGGCATTGCCCAGCAAAATCCAACTGTGACATTTGCGAATACCCTGACCTTTGTGCTGATGATCGCTTAGCCACAGATGATCTCGTCCAGATAGCCAACATCACTCAATCTCAAATAGCCAAACTCACAAGTGTTGGTATCTCAACTATGAAGGCACTTGCCATTGCCGCAGATGAAGATAAGCCGGCGAAGCTGACAGAAGAGACCTTCTTGAAAGTTAGACGTCAAGCTCAAGCTCAAGTAGAGGCTAACGAAACCGGAAAACCGGTTCACTATTTACTCGATGATCCAATGATTCAATATTTGCCTCCGAGATCTGAACTAGATATCTTTTTTGACTTTGAAGGTTTCCCCTACTTCACTGAGCGTGGTGGTTTGGAGTATCTATTCGGTAATTATGTTTGGGGTGACGGTGAGAACGAAGGTAGACCTTTAGATGCTTTGTTCACAGAGTTCTGGGCTCACGACCGTGAACAAGAGAAAACAGCTTTTTCACAGTTCATGGTTTGGGCAATGGATCGTATGAACAGAGATCCTGAGGCTCACATTTATCACTATGCAAGCTACGAGGTCACGGCTCTGAAGAGGCTTGCCCAAAGGCATGGAATATTCGAGCAAGAGGTATCTTGGCTCATTGCAACTGAACGCTTGGTTGACATGTTCAACATTGTTCGTAACTCTCTAATCATTGGTGAGGAAAGTTACTCAATTAAGAAACTAGAACGGCACTACAAGTTTGTTCGCTCATCCGATGTGACCAAGGCTTCTGCCAGTATCGACGAGTATGACCGTTGGAGAGAACTAGACCAACTCTCAAGAAACCCTGACATCGACCCTGTCGAAAGAGCCAAGGTGCAAAGAGAGGCAGACCAGGTCTATGCAGAGCTACGCCTCTACAATCTCGAAGATGTCTGGTCTACTAGAGAGCTTTACCGTTGGCTAGAGAGTATGGAAGGAGCGTGCTCCAAGTATGGATTGCCTGAACCAGGCGATTCAGACGAGGAGGATGGGGATCAGGCTCTAACTAATAGGGAAATTGAATTAGCCGAACTTCACGCCCAAACAAAAGCTCTATTCGACAGAGTTGAAGGTTGGGACTGGGGTAAAGATCCAGAAGCTGACTACCGAGCTACCGTTTGGTTAGCGCTTACGCACTCAATTCTTTTTTACAAGCGTGAAGATGTAATGTTCTGGGCAGACATAGCTATCAAAGTGCTGATGGATGACGAGATGCTATCTCGCGATAGAACAGCTGCCTCAATTACAAACGTCGTTGAAATTGACAGGGAAATAAAGACTGGCCGCGATGGCACATCGAAACAGATTGTTACCTACACAGCAACAATCTCCGAAGGTGATTTCTTCATTCCAAAGAAGGGTATGAGAGTAATAACTCGATACCGTTCTGAAGGTAAGAGACAGAACAGAGATTATGGTGAGATTCTAGAATTTATCGAAGGTGAAGTTACCTTTACTCGAAGAGTGCGAAAAGGTTCGGATAAATATATTCCGGACGCCATTATCGACGTAACAAATTTCCCAACAACCGCTAAACAGCGTGAACTAAGAGATTTAGCAAACGGAATTGCTCAGGAGTGGGTAACACCTGTTAATCCAGCTCCAACTCATCCTGCGATTATGGATTTGCTAATGCGAAGAGCGCCAAAGCTAAAGACTTTGGAATCTCTTCCCACTCCTGACCCAGATAACTACCTTCCAGCAGTCATCGCAGCAGTTGAAGATCTAAATGAATCTGTATTAGCGATTCAGGGGCCTCCAGGCTCTGGAAAAACATATCTGGCTTCAAGAACTATTGCTCATCTAGTTGCTTCTGGTAAAACGGTTGCTGTCACGGCAACATCTCATTCAGCTATCGACAATGTTCTCGAAGCTTGTGTTGATGCGGGAGTGCCAGTCGACCTAATCATGAAAGCTCAAAAGGATGCTCCACCTCAGCGATGGGCAACTAAAGACACGTCTCCGGCAGCCACTTGGTTGAGACGACAAGAAGGTGCATTGCTAATCGCCGGGACCTCATACTTCTTTAGCAACGAAAGAGTTCGAGAGCGTCAGGTTGATTACCTCTTTGTTGATGAAGCAGCTCAATACTCTCTCGTCGATTGCATGGCAGTGAGTGGTTTCGCAAAGAACATCGTTCTAATGGGAGACCCTCAACAACTTGCTCAAGTAGTTATCGCAGTTCACCCCGGAGGAGTCGAGAACTCCGCTCTTGGGCACTACATGGGAGATCATTCGATTCTTCCTGCCAACATGGGTTACTTCATCGAAGTGACGAGAAGACTGCACCCAGAGGTAAATCACGCAGTTAGCTGGTTGGCATACGAGGGAAAGCTTCGTTCCCATCCGTCTACTGAAGGGCACAAGATTGATGGGCATGAGCAGGGACTAATAACTGTTCCCGTCCCGCATCAAGGGAATTCAACTTCTAGCGAAGAGGAGGCCATGACAGTAGTCGATTTGGTTCACTCGCTTCATGCAACTAAGGATCCCTCAAATGTTCTTGTTGTTGCCGCATACAACGCCCAGGTTGACCTCATCAGGCAGAAGCTCGACGCAGCTGGCTTCAACGAAGTCATGGTAGGAACAGTCGATAAGTTCCAGGGTCGAGAAGGTATGGCAGTCATTTACAGCTTCGCAGCCTCATCGAGCATGGACGCTCCTCGTGGCCTTGAGTTCTTACTTGATCGGAACCGACTAAACGTGGCCATCAGCAGGGCTAAAGCGACCTGTTACCTGGTCTTCAGTGAAACTCTGCTACAAAGCCAATTCAGAACAGTTGCTGAAGTAAAGGCGATCAGTCGATTGGCTGGGCTACTAGAGATAGCGGCTAAATAGGTTCTTTTCCGCAGTCAAACATGTCTACACGGTGTGTACAGGACTGATCGAAGATGATCCAACTGCCCTTTGGTGCGCCTTTAGCGTCTAGCGTATGTGGATTACACATGAATTCAAACTGACCACATGGGCAAACTAACTTATGGGTGGCAATGCCTTCACAGTCCTTGTAGTCACAGGTGACATTGAAATCTAGATTCTCTAGAAGATGTTCTTCCGCTGCCGTTAGCGATACTGGAGCTGAAATCGGTATAGACATGTAACTATTTTAGGTTTCATTCGTTGTGCCGTGTTGGGAACAGAAAGATAGAATCCAATACATGGCTAAATTACAGCAAATTCTTGAGTCCTTTATTTTCGGTGCGCGATGGCTTCTAGCGCCGCTATACATCGGTTTGGTTGGAGCGCTCGCACTGTTGCTCTGGCGTTACGGTGTCGAGTTCGTAGCTCTTGCATCACACATCAACAGTTCTGATGCACATGAGTTCACTCTTGACTTGCTTGGAATGCTAGACCTTGTACTTTTGGGCAACCTGGTTCTCATTGTGTTGTTTGCTGGTTACGAAAACTTCGTAAGCAAGATTGAAGTGGCTGAGAACGCTGTTGACAGACCGTCTTGGATGGGCACAATCGACTTCAGCGGCCTAAAGCTTAAACTTCTTGCTTCGCTGGTTGCACTGTCAATTATTGAACTACTGAAAGACTTCATCGAGCTTTCAAATCACGAGTCTGAAGATGTCGGTCAAGGAACAATTTGGCGCGTAGTAATTCACCTAACATTCGTGATCTCTGGAGTTCTGTTTGCGCTAATGGACAGACTTGGTGACAGCGGGGCAGTCTTCAAAGTTCATTCAGAATCTAAGAAATAGATTCTGAGAATCTGAACACAGACCTAACTGGGTAACTTAAGTACTCTGCCCACTCTTTGAGTGCTGGTTCACGCCATGCGTAATCTTCAGCGACTTGAGCAATACAAGACCAGTAGAAGACTGTGACTAGATCAATCGTTAGATAGTTCTTAGTTTCATCTTCAAATACTCTTCCTAGTATTTGTCTAAGCAACTGAGGAACTTGATGTAATCCATACTCGTGTAGAGTGTCCAGAATTAGAAGTTCAACTTGATTTGCTCTATGGGCATTCCAAATAGGTGAAGCATCAGAACGCCTGATCATGGCACTAACAGCTAAAGCTTTTCGATAGCTTGCTGAATCAATTGCCAGTAACAGTTCTTCAAAACGTTCTAACTCGTAGCCAGCAAGTCTCAAGTCAAGGATGTCTGGGTAGTAGAGTATCCCCACAAGGGAACTGCGGTCAGCAGGAGGGTTAAGACGGACTTGGTCTTCCGGTTCGGTGAAATCCTGCATAAACCTATTGTCCTAGGTCTCCACTAGGTTTAGAGGCAACAACGAGAAATGGGGTATGGCAATGGGTGCTTTTATTAGTGGCTGCTTTGGTTTTATCGCGATTTTGTTCGCACTGGTCTTCTTTATTCAGTATCCCCCGATCTTCTGGGGTGTAGTGGCTGTCTTTGCCACAGTAATAGTCCTAGGTTTCAGAGAAGGTCTAAGGCAGAAGCGTGAGCGTGAAGCTGGTGGTCGTGGCCCAGGCTACCTAAAGGCTGTTCCAGATGACGATGAAGAAGGAGACATCCGCCATCACTATGACTACTCAGGAACCCCTAGAAGCATTGATGACCCACAGACTATTCAGAACCAGAGCATGATGGTTGATGACGATGAGGATGAAGAGCGTTAGCCAAGCATGTCGTGCATCACGATGGTTGCATCGCGAGCAGGACCAACACCAATAGCTGAGATACGACAGTTACTCATCTTCTCTAGTGCTCTAACGTAGTCCTGAGCATTCTTAGGAAGTTCTTCGAAAGTTCTGCAACCAGTGATGTCTTCATCCCAACCAGGGAAGTTCTCATAGATTGGCTTAGCGTGGTGGAAATCAGATTGAGAAACAGGAACTTCTTCCACTCTCTTACCATCAACTTCGTAAGCCACACAAACAGGAATCTCTTTGATACCAGTAAGGACATCTAGCTTGGTTAGAACAAAGTCACTCAGACCGTTGATGCGAGCAGAGTAACGAGCAATCGGAGCGTCATACCAACCACAACGACGAGGACGACCAGTAGTTGTTCCATACTCGTGACCAGTCTTACGAAGCAGCTCGCCCCACTCGTCAAACAGTTCTGTTGGGAATGGACCAGCACCAACACGAGTTGTGTAGGCCTTAACAATTCCAATTACGTTCTGGAATAGTCCAGGACCAATACCTGATCCAGTTGCAGCACCACCTGCAGTTGCATTAGATGAAGTAACAAACGGATAGGTTCCGTGGTCAACATCTAGCATTGTTGCCTGGCCACCTTCAAAGAGGACATTCTTGCCGGCTTCAATAGCCTGGTGTAGTTCTAGTGCTGTGTCTGCAACGTAAGGCTTTAGACGTTCTGTGTATGAAAGAAGTTCACTAACAACTTCTTCAACTCGAATAGCAGCACGGTTATAAACCTTACTTAGCAACTGGTTCTTCTGAACTAGAGCAGCCTCAACCTTTTGACGAAGGATTGATTCATCGAACAAGTCTTGAATACGAATACCAACACGGTTGATCTTGTCAGCATATGTTGGACCAATACCTCTACCGGTAGTTCCAATAGCTCGCTTACCCAAGAAGCGTTCAGCAGTCTTATCAAGTGACACGTGATAAGGAGTAATGACGTGTGCATTTGCAGAAACACGTAGACGACTGGTGTCAATGCCTCTTGCATTCAAAGCATCAAGTTCTTCAAACAGAACATGAAGATCGATAACAACACCGTTAGAGATAACTGGAATAACTCCAGGAGTCAAAATACCTGAAGGAAGTAAGTGCAGTGCATATTTTTCATCACCGATAACAACGGTGTGACCTGCGTTGTTCCCACCATTGAACTTCACAACATATTGAATGTGTTCAGCCAAAAGATCAGTAGCTTTACCCTTGCCCTCATCGCCCCACTGAGCTCCTACGATCACAAATGCAGGCATGGCAATCTCGTTTCTATTGGCTTGAAGGGACCCCTCAAGTTTACCCGAAGACGTGTTGCTGTATCCATGCGTGCATGGAGATAGCAGCTGCTGCTGAGGCGTTTATAGACCTTGTGGAGCCGAACTGGGTGATTTCTAGGACTACGTCGCTGGCTTCAATGGCTTTCTCGCTAAGCCCAGGACCTTCTTGCCCAAATAGGAACACACACTGCTCTGGGAGCTTGTATAGCTCTATCTTTTGGCAGCCAGGGACATTGTCGATGGCGATGATGGGTAGGTTCTCTGACTTAGCCCAGGTTAGGAACTCTTCGACTGTGTCGTGGTGTCTGATGTGCTGGTAGCGGT
>Ga0214921_10010733_pt1 | contig 11275 bp, 12 predicted proteins | sample LL1505_MetaG_FD_177992 | JGI IMG/M metagenome (GOLD analysis project Ga0214921, IMG submission 177992) | Freshwater microbial communities from Lake Lanier, Atlanta, Georgia, United States - LL-1505 | ecosystem: Environmental > Aquatic > Freshwater > Lake | place: USA: Georgia | collected...
AAGAAGACCTATTAGCTTACGAATTGACCTTTATTAATGATAAGTTTATTACAGAACATAAATCACAAATAGAAAAGATTAGATTTAATTTAGAGGGTAATGTTTGGAAATTAGTGCTTGAGTAATATATAGATTATTTGATAAAATTATATATTTTTTTATAAAAAATATATAGTTTATATTATATAAGTATATGAATAATTTTGATTTAGATTATTTAAAAGATAATGGAAAATATATGATAGATCATAAATTAAAAAATATAAATGAGCCAGAGTTTTTTGATGACACACCACCAGCAACACTAGCAACAGGAGCAGGAGCACCCACATCACCACCAGCAACACTAGCAATAGGAGCACCCGCAGCACAACCAGCAACACTAGCAACAGGAGCACCCGCAGCACAACCAGCAACACTAGCAACAGGAGCACCCACATCACCACCAGCAACACTAGCAACAGGAGCAGGAGCACCCGCAGCACCACCAGCAACACTAGCAACAGGAGCACCACCAGCAACACTAGCAACAGGAGATAAAGGAGATAAAGGAGATAAAGGAGATAAAGGAGATAAAGGAGATAAAGGAGATAAAGGAGATGCAGGTCCACCAGGTTCAACAGGAGCAAAAGGTGATACAGGTGCTACAGGTGATACAGGTGCTGCAGGTGCTGCAGGTGCTGATGGACAAGCTTTTGCACTAACAACAACTTATAAGATATTATTAGGACTATTATTGTTTATAATATTATTTAATACTGGTTGTAGTCTTGCATTTTTATTCAAATAAATTATTTATATTTATACTTAAATAATTTATTTTAACTAAAATTTATAATTATTTATTTACCTAAGAGTTTTAACATCATTTCTTTTGACATTCTTTCACCAGTGCTAATATCATCACTAACAAGAGGGTATAATGATAAAGCTAAATAAGCAGTGATTGCAACAATAAGACTGCTTACAATAACTAAATGTTTATTATTTTCAAAAACAACTTTAACATTGTCTAATAAGGGGGTATTTACTTTCTTTAATAAACAAGGCATAGTAACAGAAAGAATCATGCTTACAACACCGCATAAAAGGGCAATTACTAAATTATCCATTATTATAAATAATACTAGATATTTTTTTATATTTTTTTTATATTTTTAGTACTAACTTTATAGGGGCATGATCACTTCCATGAATAGTTGTAATAATATCGCTATCTTGTATATTTTTTTGCATTGTATCACTTGTCAAAAAATAATCAATCCTCCAACCAATATTCTTCTCTCTTGATTTTCGCATATATGACCAAAAACTATATTTTATCAAATCTTTATTTATAAATCTAAATGTGTCTATTAGTTTATTGTTATTTAATAAATTAGTAAATGATTCTCTTTCATCATCTGTAAAGCCGGCTGTCATTTTATTTGTTTTAGGATTTTTTAAATCTATTTCTTTATGAGCAACATTTAAATCACCACACACAATAACTGGTTTTGATTTCTGTAATTTTTCAATATGATGACTGAATGCAATATCCCATATTTTTGTTCTGAATTTTAATCTTGCGAGTGCTTGTCCTGAATTTGGTGTATAGACATGTAATAAATAATATTTATTATACTCGATTGTTATTACACGACCTTCATCATCCAATTCTTTATCATGATATTTTAAACCATACATTATATTGAGAGGTTTCTTTTTTGTTAATATTGCGGTTCCACTATAACCACCTTTCTTTTCACAATGACTCCAATACCGATACTTGTATTCCTTATAACGATCTTTTATCGTATCATCAATAGTGGTATATGGACATGATAATTTGGTTTCTCCAAAACATAATATATCGGGTTTTTCACTTTTAATAAGATTATCAAGATTTTCAGTTTTTAATAAGGAACGCAACCCATTAATATTCCAAGCAATAATTTTCATTATTGATTATAGAAACCCATTTATCTTTATATAAAGAAAATAATATAAATTATATAAATAATATTATGACAAAAAGAAAAATTCTATTCATATTCCCTCCTAATGAAAATAATAAGGTTCCTAAAACTGGTCCTAATACTCCAAGAGATATTTCAGTATTATCAAATCAGGATGATAAAGAGTTGATTATTATTGATAAGAAGATAGAAACATTAAGAGACCTAATAGAATTAGGTGAAATGTATTGCACTACAAAGAGATATAATTTTGATCTTAAACAGTTAAATCATCTTGTTCCTTCATTAAAAGAACTTGATAATATGATTGGAATGAATAAAGTAAAATATGATATTGTTGATCATGTATTATTCTATATTCAGAAATTGGATAAAGAATCATCTGATATGATGCATACTTTAATTCAGGGACCACCCGGTGTTGGAAAAACAGAATTAGCTAAAATAATAGGTAGAATATATAATGCAATGGGAATATTAAATAATAATAAATTTATTAAGGCTAATAGAAGCGACATGATTGGTCAGTATTTGGGTCAAACCGCCCCATTAACACAAAAAGTAATTAATAGTGCGATAGGTGGTGTTTTATTTATAGATGAGGTATATTCTCTTGGAAATGCAGAAAAACGAGATAGTTATGCGAAAGAATGTATCGACACTATTAATGAGAATCTGACTAATAAGAAAACAGAATTTATTTGTATAGTTGCAGGATATAAGGATGATATAATGAATTGTTTCTTATCATATAATAAGGGGTTAGAGAGAAGATTTCCAGTTCGATTTACTATCGAACCTTACACAGGAGAAGAATTATATTTAATTTTTAAAAAGAAAGTTAATGATATTGAATGGGTTGTTGGAGAGGATATTACAAAAAAATTCTTTATTACTAATTATAAAAGTTTTAAGAACTATGGTGGTGATATGGAAATATTATTTGGTAAATGTAAAAGAGCCTATTCTAGGAGAACCTTCACGACTAATGACAAATCAAAAGTTATAACATTAGAAGATTTAAATGAAGCGTATAAATATTTTGATAATCATGATATGAAGGATGATATGATGTGGCGTGAGATGTTCTTATAATTTATTTCATAACAAATAATTCATATTCATTTTTATAAGGTTTCTTACCCGAATAATTCATTATATATACTACTTTTTTATTACTATGATGATAGGAGCAATTATAATGAGAGTCAAGATTCTTAAAACATAAATCATTTTCTTCATTATTAATTAATTTACAACATACCCATGATTTCTTAGATAATGAGTATCGAATCGCACAATTATGACAATAACTATTACCCAAACTAACAGTGTGTGTTATATTATCACTAACCTTATTACAAAAACTTGTAATACATGTCATTTCATTACATTTTATACAATATCTAGGATAACCATCATTATATTCCTCTGAACTAATTGTGTTAGCTGTATATATTAGAAATGATATAATGTCATTAATTATACTGTACATATTATATTTTAATTTATTAAATTCTATTTTTACAGATCCTATATCTAATATAATACTATTATTTAATACTATCCATCTATTATTATAGATTTTATGAATACCACTTATATCAGTATAATCAGTATGATGTCCTAATAGTTTATCATAATAATCAAAACAATGAACACTTATTCTATATGCATTTAATTTAATATTTTTAAATAATATAATAAGAGATTGATTATATAAAAATATATCATTTGGTGATATAATATATTCCACTACTTGTAATATCTCAGGAATTATCACCATATCACTCACAATATTATTATCAAAATATAAAAATAATCCAGTTAATCCATATGTTATACCAATCGAAATATTAATACCAACAAAGAAACGATTCTTATCATTCGGATCCGATATACAAAATAATTTACAGTATTTATCTAGAATTGGATTATTATATGTAATTATAAATTCTTTATCATAGATTATATTAGTATCATTTAGATTAGTATCATTTAGATTAGTATCATTTAGATTAGTATCAGTAGGTTCTTTGTTTTTTTTTGTAAATATTGTTGATTTTATAATATTTTCAAAAAAAGTATAATACCCATGTTTATTTTGAGTTTTATAAATAGTAAATGTTTTATTAATCTCCATTAAAGTATAATAATATTATAATACTTTAATGTTTTATTAAATCAAATTTTATTTAGTCTTTTTTACTTTATTATTATCATTATAACTATTAACTCTTAAATAATACGACCTTTAGATGCAACCATAATGGCCAATATCAATATACTGATATAGATTGGTATAAAAGCAATATTTGCATATATACTATTTACTGTTTTTTTTGTTTCAGGCGTTTTCTTTGCAGTAATATAATAAATATTATCACTAATAGCTAACAGTACTAATAATGCAGGACCCGCATAATGATATTTATTTATAACTTTTTCTTTACGGATGTATATAAATAAATAATATGCACAAACAAACCAAGCAATATTAACAATACCACCAATATAATTACCATAATTTCCCAAGAAAGTACTACCTGCAAAAGATCCAGCGCCATTTATCATTCCTGAACTAGCCTGTTTATTAGGATCATAACTATTCATATATATAAATATAGAAATTTATATTTCAAAAATTATATTAGTTTTACATGTAATTATATTATTTTTCTGATCTAATGTCAAGAAATCAAATCTTTCTAAATTTTTATTTTCCCATTTATCATAATTTATATTTATAAGTATTGGAAAATTATATTTTGTATGCATATTATATAAATCAAATAATATATTCTCTTCTTTACCATCAATATCTATATTTATTAATGAAATATCATTTGGAGTCATATCATAATTATCTATAATATTATTTATACTAATATCTTTATTAATTAGTGTATAGCTATTTGTATAATTTACTTTAAAATTAGCCACCATATCATTATATAGATAAATATTGTCTTCAACAGAATAGACGTGTTTAGACTTTCTATTTGCATATATTGCGGTTGCGCCAATTTTAGCACCAATCTCAATATACCTTTTATTAGTATCTAAATATTTATCCATTATACTAAATTTATTATTTTCCCAATTAGTATAATTATTTTCCCAAAAAGTTAAATTGGGATTAGTTTTATCTTTTTTAATAAAAAAATATTCATCATTTTTATTAACTTTTAAATAATTATTATTAATATAAGAATATAATGTATCAGATATTGTTGATATTTTAGTTGATTTATTATACAATGAATAACTTTCATATAAGCTATAAACCTTACAATCCACATACCATGGTAAATGTTTTGCAGTAAAATTCCCTGCAATTCTTAATGTGTTATTACTATAAATATTATTTTTATTAATTAAACAAAATGTTGTATCTATATCAGCATAATATAATTCATATTTTTCATCATTAATTTTATATTTCCAAAATTGCAATTCCCAGTCTCTAATTGTACCTTGTGGTGTATTATGTTTAGTAAAATAAGGTGTATCTAGCATTTTATCAGGTTCATTTATATCTAGAGCAAAACCAATTTTTCTACAATTATATTTATCAGATAAATCAGCTAAAATTTCAATAAAATTTGTTGGAATATTCTCATTTAATTCCAAATCAGGATCAGTCAATATAAATTTACTTGGTAATATATCATATATATGTTTATTTTGATATTGGCTTATCCAAGGTCCTGGATTAGATGAATTATTTATAATTTTTACATCAACATTTTGTAAATAATTAATTGTATCCTTATCATTAGAACAATTATCTAGAATTATTATATTATTATAATAATCTTTGTTTATTCTAAGAATTTGTTTTAAAGTATTTTGAACAAACTTATAATTATTATAACTGATAATTACAATTGGGATATCCGACATATTATAAATAAATAATATATTTTTTTACTAATAAAAACGTATTTTTATTCAATAGAAAATATTATTTTACAATTATTTAATTCATTACCCCATAAATCTTCTATAGTCATAACTTTTCCTTTAAAAATAATATTTTCTTTCCTATCACGCGAGACTAATATTGGATCAGTTTTGGCATCTTCTTCTAGAGTTGTAAAATATTGTTTTATAGTTTTCTTTTCATTATAATTAAATTTATTAAGATTTTCAAGAACCCATAATATCATTCCAAACTGATGCCCTCTCTTATATGTGAAAATAACATCACTATAATTTATCTTGCCTGATTTATAATAATTTATAATTTTATTAAATCGTTCTCTATTTAAATCATTATGATCATAATCTAAAATATGTTGTAGATTTTCTCTATAACATTTACTTCCAAAAGTACATTCAACTTTATTCATATATATATATAATATTAAATATTTATTTTTATTTAAATAGTGTATTAAAGATTATTTAATTAATATGTGTAATACATAGATGAGTTATTATTTAGTAAAATATAATAATAATATTATTGGTACTTATGATGATCTAAAACTTGCAAAATTATTTATTAATTCTTGCTATCAAAATAAGTTTATGACATCCAAAGCAACAATTATGTATTTTAGTAAAAACTCTTGTTTTTTTGAAAAGGAGGAAGTTGAACAGACTGAAGAAGAGAAGAAAGCTGAAGAAGAAGAAAAGAAAAAAGCAGCTGAAATAAAACTAGAAGAACAAAAAGAATTGGAAAAGAAGAAAGAAGCGTTAAAACAAACGCCTGAATATAAAGAAATTATTCAATCAAAAATAGATTTACAACATGAATTAAATTTATTAAAACAAAATAAAGAAAAAATAGAACAATCTAAAAAAGTCTATGAAAGCGATATTAAATTATATAATATTTTTAAAGAGTCTAAAACAACTAATCCTGAATTTGAAATTCCAGAAATTTTTGTAAAAAAATTTAACTTATTTGAAAAATTATTTAATGAAAATAGATTATCATGGGATAATTTTGCAGGAGAATATAAACACGAAAATATGTATAATGATTATTTTAGTGTGACATATCATGAAGATCTATATTCAGAACCAAAAGAAGCCATTAAAGAAGCCATTAAAGAAGCCATTAAAGAAGAAAAAAAGACAGATGAATTTGATATAGCATCTGATTATGTATCATCTGATGATGAATAAATAATTATGTTTTTATATTATTATCTAAATAATAATATAAAGATATTTATATGTATCGAGATGAAGATATTGATAAAATACGAGATAATGTTGGTAAAATTATAGATAATTCATTAGATGAGTATAAAAAAAATTATGAACCAACAAGAACAGAAGTAACAAAAGTATATAATGCAATCAAAGCTTATATTGTACGTACAAGGAAAATAGCATATGGTGGTTTTGCTCAAAATACATTATTAATGAATAAAAATAAGTCAGAATCATTTTATAAAATTATTGATGGTGTGTTTTATAATTTTCCTGATGTAGCTGATATAGAATTCTATAGCCCTAATCCTATTAAGGATATGGTAGAATTATTAGAAGAGTTGCATTCACAGGGATTTAAACATATTGATGGGAAGAATGGTGCTCACGATGGTACTTATAAGATATTTGTAAATTTTATTAATTATTGCGATATAGCTTATATGCCAGAATATATTTATAATAATTTACCAACTATAACAACTGACAATAATATTAGATGTACTCATCCTCATTTTATGTTATGCGATGCCTATAGAATAATGACAGATCCAATGACTAGTTATTGGAGATTAGAAAAAGCTATTAATAGATTTAATAGATTAATAAATTATTATCCAATAACAAATGAGAAGACTGCAAATAAGTCATTAGATTTAATTAAACCAAATATTAAGATGATGAGATTTATTAGAAAACAGATAGTACATAATTCCAAATTAATTGTTGTTGGGTTTTATGCATTTGATTATTATAATAATAAAATAATCAAATCAGATCATGATAAAGAATATCCTTATTATGAATTAATTACAGATACTATTATAAAAGATGCTGAAATTATAGAAAAAATATTAAAAACTAAATATGGTGATACGATAAAGATTAAACAATTTTCACCATTTCTAGAATTCTTTGATAAAAGATTAGAATTTTATCATGATAATAAATTAATATTAAGATTACTTGGAAATAATAAAAGATGTGTTGTTTATAGATATTCTAAAAAAAAGAAAACATATTTTGGTACATATAATCTAACCTACTTATATCTATTATTTGATTATCATTATAATCTAATAAATAAAAATACTACTGATATTGAAAATTATAACATTTTATTATCTAAAATGGCTATTATTAGAAATAATTATTTAGAAAATCATAATATTACTGTTATTGAACCATCACCATTTCAAGACTTTACATTAAAATGTATTGGCGAACCAGTTGATGTATTAAGAGAATCCAGATTACAAAAAAATAGATCTAATAAATTTAATTATAAACCTTCTGGTAAAATGATTAATATACCAAAAATAGTATTTGATAATATATCAGGAAATGAAATTTTAGATATAAAAAAATTATTTTATAAAAATATATAATATTTTCTACTTTATAGTATATATAAATGAGTTCAGATAATGTTGATGAAAAAATGTTATTAGGAATGGGTGAAGATGCTCAACTTGGTGGTAAAAGAAAACGCCGTGCTTCTAAAAAGGCTTCTAAGAAACGTTCTTCCAAGAAACGCTCGATGAAAGGTGGCAAACGCCGCTCTTCCAAAAAGGCCTCCAAGAAACGTTCTTCCAAGAAACGCTCAATGAAAGGTGGCAAACGCCGCTCTTCCAAAAAAGCCTCTAAGAAACGTTCTTCCAAGAAACGCTCAATGAAAGGTGGCAAACGCCGCTCTTCCAAAAAGGCCTCTAAGAAACGTTCTTCTAAGAAACGCTCGATGAAAGGTGGCAAACGCCGCTCTTCGAAGAAGGCTTCTAAGAAACGTTCTTCCAAAAAGCGCTCAATGAAAGGTGGCAAACGCCGCTCTTCGAAGAAGGCTTCTAAGAAACGTTCTTCCAAGAAACGCTCAATGAAAGGTGGCAAACGCCGCTCTTCAAAGAAGGCTTCTAAGAAACGTTCTTCCAAAAAGCGCTCAATGAAAGGTGGCAAACGCCGCTCTTCGAAGAAGGCTTCTAAGAAACGTTCTTCTAAGAAGCGCTCAATGAAAGGTGGCAAACGCCGCTCTTCCAAGAAAGGATCAAAGAAAGCTTCCAAGAAGCGCTCAATGAAAGGTGGCAAACGCCGTTCTTCCAAGAAAGGATCAAAGAAAGCTTCTAAGAAACGCTCTTCTAAGAAATAAATAAATTATTTAATCAATAAATTGGTAATTACTTTATAAGCAATTAATCAATAAATTGGTAATTACTTTATAAGCAATTAATCAATAAATTGGTAATTACTCATATTAATACCAATATTATCACTATCTTCGGTTGATTTAATTTGAGGTTTTTTATAATATGATGATTTACTAACAACTTTTTCAGTTAATAGTAAATTATGGTCAAAACCATCTTTAAGAAAATCATATTTTGTGTCATGTATTTTTTTATTTGCAATTGTATAGGTAAGATTCATTTTAATATATTTTTTCCTTTTATCAACAATTTTTTTAAGTTCATCAAGCTTATCCTTATTCTTTCTATAATATTTTACTTTTTCCCAAGTATCTTTTAATACTGGTAATAATGAATCAAAAAACTTATCATCCCGGTCTATAGTCACATTATGCGATACTTCTAATTTCCAATATATAATACGATTGAAATAATAATCTTTTGCAAGCTCGGGATATAATTTTTTATATTGATCAATATTAGTTAGCACCCATTCATCATATTGTTCAATAGTTAGATCGAGTGTTTTTGCATATATATATTTACTTTTCCATTCAATCTTGTCATCACTATCAATAGGATCAAATTTTTTAGGATAGAACTCAAGAATCATACCTTTCTTTAGTCTTGGATTAATTTCTATTTTATTTCCCTCGATACCTTCCGCATTAATGGTTGTATTGCAATTATCTTGAAGATATTCTTTCTTATCACTATATTCTCGTATTGTGCATTGCCAAAAATCACAAAGTTCTAATTCGCAACATACAAGCTGTTGCTGAATTTGACAATAATAATAGAATGGACAAATATCACCAATGATTTTACCTTTGGTATGAATTTCTCTTGATACTGGACATTTAATTTCTAACATCCTACCAATTCTTTTACAGAATTTATTATCAAGTGTATATTTAGAACAGATACCATCAGGAGATGCTCCTAGGAAATTATATTTTTCAGAAGGCAATGCGCCAAACTCAAACATTCTACAATTATAAATATGTTCATAAATCATTGTTGCAACTGGTTCATATTTTTTCCCGTGATGAACTGCGTCATTATCGCGGAATGGAAAATTAGGATCACATTTTTTCAAAATAAAACCTTCTACTGGTTCATATGGATTCTGATCAATTGCAGCAGCTGTATCAGATGCTGTGATTCTATTATAACGATAATCATACCATTCTTTAGTTCTTTGTGCAGGTTGAGGCATTTTTAATAATTTTTGAAATTGATCTTCAAGTTTCTGATATTTATTTTTTACTTTAACATCATCATAAATACATTCATACTCTCTCATACAATTATTTCCTCCATCAAAACAGATTTCTTGATTAAACTTGTATTTTGGGGTAAATAATTTACTAAAGATTTCATCCAACATATTAATAGTTAGAGAATTATAGACTGGTGATAATTCCTTATAGATCTTAAATTTTATATCTACCAAATCTTCTTTATTTATTGTTTTAGATGTTATATTTGTATTTATTATATAACAACAATCATTTATAATATTAGTTAGTTCTCCAAAAGACATTATTACTATATTTTATAATGTACCATTTAAATATAAATAAGCTTCAATTTTTATTTAATTAGACAATACCAAATTAAATAAAAACACCAATATAATTAGAAATAGCACTTAATTTTTTTTTATATATAAATATTTATTTGCTTTATAATTATCTATTTTATTAAGATTATTAGTTAAACTAACTTTACTTATTGAATCAACTGGATCCATAGATCCAGAAGGACCAGTTTCACCTTGAGGTCCCATCGGACCAGTTTCACCTTGAGGTCCCATCGGACCAGTTTCACCTTGAGGTCCCATCGGACCAGTTTCACCTTGAGGTCCCATCGGACCAGTTTCACCTTGAGGCCCTATAGAACCAGTTTCACCTTGAGGCCCCATCGGACCAGTTTCACCTTGAGGTCCCATCGGACCAGTTTCACCTT
>Ga0214921_10010734_pt1 | contig 11275 bp, 11 predicted proteins | sample LL1505_MetaG_FD_177992 | JGI IMG/M metagenome (GOLD analysis project Ga0214921, IMG submission 177992) | Freshwater microbial communities from Lake Lanier, Atlanta, Georgia, United States - LL-1505 | ecosystem: Environmental > Aquatic > Freshwater > Lake | place: USA: Georgia | collected...
ATGAAGATGTTCCTCACACGCTTTGGCATGAACAGCCGTATGGTCGTTTGCGGTGATCCACGTCAGGTGGATTTGCCCGATCCATCCAAATCTGGCCTTGCCGATGCCGTTGCGCGGTTGGAGGGTGTGGAGAGCATCGCCACCGTGCGGTTCAATGTTGGTGATGTGGTGCGCCACCCCATCGTGGGGCGCATCGTCGAAGCCTATGAAGGGCCAGACAGCGCACCGCGATGATCGACACCGCGATCCTGAATGAAGGCTGGGATGCGTCCATTGACTGGGAGGGGTTGGCCGAAGCGGCGGTCAATCATGCCATCCGCCTGTCCCCTCACCGCGCCCTTGCCGACATCGATACGCCCGTTGAAATCGCGATCCGCCTGACGAGCGATGCCGAGGTTCACATCCTCAACCACACCTATCGCCAAAAGGATAACCCGACCAACGTCCTGTCCTTCCCAATGGTCGACCCAGAGGCGCTGGGCGGATTGGCCAAGGCGGGCGTGCCGGAGATTATGTTGGGCGATATTGTTCTTGCCAATGAAACCTGCGTCAGCGAAGCGGCGGACAAGGGAATTGCGGTGAATGCCCATGCAACCCATTTGATTGTTCACGGTGTTTTGCATCTGATCGGCTTTGATCATATAACTGACGCAGATGCAGAAGAGATGGAAGGGCTTGAACGCCTGATCATGGCTGATCTTGGCCATGATGATCCTTACGGAGACTAGAAACACACTTATGTCGGAGGATGCCAGTAGTAGCCGATCTTGGTTTGAATCGCTGAGGTCGCTGATATTCCGCAGTCGAGAAGCCTCGTTGCGCGATCAGATTGAAGACGCAATTGAAGAAGCCGAAGAGGATGGGGAAACGCCCGCTCATGGCGATCTTTCTGCCATTGAGCGCGAAATGCTCAAGAACCTGCTGCATTTTGGCGAACGCACCGTCGGCGATATTGCCGTGCCGCGCAGCGACATCATGGCCGTGCCCACAACAATCAGCTTTGCCGATTTGGTGAAGGCCTTTGCCGATGCCGGGCATAGCCGCTTGCCCGTGTATCGGGATAATCTCGATAATGTCTCCGGTATGATTCACATTAAGGATGTGTTTGCTATTTTGGCGCGCAACCGCAAACCACCGGCCACCATCGCAAAGCTGATCCGTCAGCCGCTTTATGTGCCCGCCGCCAGAAGCGTGCTAGACTTGCTGGCGGATATGCGCGCCAAGCGGATGCATCTGGCCATTGTCATCGACGAATATTCTGGAACCGAAGGTCTGGTGACAATTGAAGATCTGGTCGAAGAAATTGTTGGCGATATTGAAGATGAGCATGACGACGCCCCCGTGGCCCTGCTCGCTTATGTGGAGGACGGCATTTGGGAAGCCGATGCCCGTGCGCCGCTGGAAGATGTCGCCGAAACCATTGACGCGCGCCTTGGCGAAATTGACGAAGATGTCGATACACTGGGCGGCCTTGCCTTTGTGCTGGCAGGCCATGTGCCTGTCGTTGGCGAAATCCTGACCCATGAGAGCGGCTGGCGATTGGAAGTGACCGAAGGCGATGAGCGCCGGGTCATGCGCCTGCGCCTGCACGCCCCCATTGTTCATATGCCTTTGGGAAAATAGCCGGGCCGCGCGGCGCAGGTCGCTTGCCCAACCGCCAGCATGAATGATAGCTGGATGAATAGTAGATGGAGATCCGCATGAACTGGCGCACCCACGCAAAGATTATTTCCGGCCTTGTCATTGTCGGCCTAGGCGGCGGCATTTGGTATCTGACGACGCCCACGCAGTCGAAGGTGGACTTTAACAAGCTCTATGGGCCAGTGCCGGATCTGAGCAATCTTGAGCAAGAAGCCTTTCCCTCCATTGTCATTGCAAAAGTTGTCGGCTGGCAAGGGGCGGCAAAGCCCGTGGCGGCACCCGGCCTTCAGGTGGCCGAATTTGCCCGCGACCTGGATCATCCGCGCTGGATGAAGCTGCTCCCCAATGGTGATGTGCTGGTGGCTGAATCCACCCAGCCGTCCCGCCCGCCCCAAGGTCTTGGCGACAGAATTGCCAAGTGGATCATGCAAAAGGCAAATGGATCAAGCGTCTCTGCCAACCGGATCACCCTGCTGCGCGACAGCGACGGGGATGGCAAAATTGATCTGCGGTCTGCGCTGCTGACGGCGGAAAATGGTCTCAACTCCCCCTTTGGGATGGAGCTGGTAGGGGACACGCTCTACGTCGCCAATACCGACAGCCTGATGGCCTTCCCCTATAAAACAGGGGACACCAAGATTTCGGTGAAGGGCGAGAAAATCGTCCCGCTGCCCGCCTCGTCGCCAAATAATCACTGGGCGCGCAATGTCATTGCCTCGCCGGACCAAAAGACTTTGCTCGTCACCGTCGGCTCGAACAGCAATATCGGTGAAAATGGCCTGAAGAGTGAAGAATATCGCGCCAATGTTCTGGAAGTTTATCCCAAGCAAAAGACATTCCGTATCTTTACCGCTGGCCTGCGCAACCCCAATGGCCTCGCATATGAGCCAAAGACGGGCTATCTCTGGACGACGGTGAATGAGCGGGATCAGCTTGGCCCCGATACGCCGCCCGATTATCTGGCAACGGTTGATTTCGGTGGCCATTATGGCTGGCCTTGGTTCTATTGGCGCTTGCCCGATCACCGCGTGCAGCCGCAGCGGCCCGACCTTCAGCAATATGTGAAGCGGCCCAATTATGCGCTGGGCGCACATACCGCTTCGCTGGGTCTCGCCTTTGCAGGCACGGCAAAACTGGGGCCGAATTTTGCCAATGGGGCTTTTATCGGTCAGCATGGCTCTTGGAACCGCAAGCCGCAGTCTGGCTATAAGGTCATCTATGTGCCCTTTAATGCGCGCGGCTTTCCCGAAGCCAAGGCCAAGCCCATTGAGGTGCTGACCGGCTTTCTCAATGCCAAGGGAGAGGCCCAAGGCCGCCCGGCGGGTGTGACCATCGACAAGACGGGGGCCCTGCTCGTAGCAGATGATAGCGGCAATCGGATCTGGCGGGTGATGGCGGCCAAATAAGCCAGGCTTTGCTCATCAGGTCGCAAAAAGCATTGCATCATCGGCAAAGGCCTTGAACTCCAGCGCATTGCCGCTGGGGTCCAAGAAGAACATCGTCGCCTGTTCCCCCGGCTGCCCTTTGAACCGGATATGCGGCGCAATGCCAAAGCGGATGCCCGCAACCTGCAGGCGCGCGGCCAGCCCCTCCCATTGATCCATCGTCAGCACGACGCCGAAATGGGGCACGGGCACATCATGCCCATCCACCGGATTGCGGGTCGCTACAGGTTTGGCCGCAGGGTCGAGATGGGCGACAATCTGATGCCCATACAGGTCAAAGTCGATCCACTGATCAGAGCTCCGCCCTTCCCCACAGCCCAGAACACCGCCGTAAAAGGCGCGGGCGGCCGCTAGGTCGTGAACGGGAAAAGCAAGATGAAATGGGCGCATGGCCAGTCTTTAGCGCGCTGGCCGCGTGAGACAAAGATTGAAAACAAGCCCATCAGGCTTTAGCCCCATCGCGTGCGCTATCTCCCCTTGCTCCTCGCCTTTGTCGCTGGCCTTGTTTCGGCAACGGGTTTTGCGCCGTTGGGGCTATGGCCGCTGACCCTTTTGTGTTTGGCAGTACTGGCACATGTGGTGCGGACGGCCGCCAGCCTGCGCAGCGCGATGGCGCGGAGCTATGGCTTTGGGGCGGGGCATTTCCTTCTGGGGCTGAATTGGATTGCGGGCGCTTTTGCCTATCAGTCTGCCATGCCCGTCTGGCTTGGCTGGGTCGCGGTGGTCGCTTTGTCCCTTTTCCTTGCGGTCTATCCGGCACTGGCCAGCGGCTTTGCTTGGCGGCTGGGGAGGGATCGGCCCGATGGCAGCTTCATCCTTTTTCTCGCCTCAGGCTGGACATTGGCAGAAGCCGCGCGGGCCACGCTCTTTACCGGATTTGCTTGGAACCCGCTAGCTGCCTCCGTCGCAGGAGCCGCGCAAGCCACGGCCTTTATTGGCACCTATGGCGTGTCGTCGCTCGTCATGCTGATCGGTGGGGCGATCTGGCTGGTGGCCCGTCAACATTGGCGGGCCGCTGCCCTGATCTCTGCCCTGCCTATCGCCGCGCTGCTTCTCGCCCCCGGCGGATGGGCAATCGGGTCGGTGAATGCGCCCAAGGCAAAAGCCCCGCTGCTGCGGGTGGTGCAGCCCAATATCGGCCAGCAGGACAAGCATGTCGCCGCCTTTGACGCGATCAATTTTCGCAAGCTCGAAGAGATGACGGGCGCGCCCAGTTCTGCGCCTCGGCTGATCCTCTGGCCGGAAGCCGCCGTGCCGGACTATCTCGAGGAAGACCCCGGCGCACGCGCGCGGCTGGCTAGCTTGCTCGGGCCCAAAGACATGCTGCTCACCGGTGGTGTGGCTTTGGAATATGACCGCGATGGACAGTTGGTCGGCGCGCGCAACAGCGTGTTTGCTATGACCCCGCAAGGCAAACTGACCGGGCGCTATGACAAGGCGCACCTTGTGCCTTATGGGGAATATCTGCCGATGCGGCCGATCCTGTCGGCAATCGGCCTATCACGGCTGGTGCCGGGAGACATAGATTTCTGGCCGGGGCCGGGGCCAGGCACCCTGAGCGTTCCGGGGTTTGGCAAAGTTGGCGCGCAGGTCTGTTATGAAATCATCTTTTCGGGCCATGTGGTCGACCGCGCGAACCGACCCAATTTTATCTTTAACCCCTCCAACGATGCTTGGTTCGGCAGCTGGGGCCCGCCCCAGCATCTGACGCAGGCACGGCTGCGCGCGATGGAAGAAGGCCTGCCCGTGGTGCGATCCACCCCCACGGGGATTTCCGCCGTGATCAATGCACAAGGGCGGATTGTCGCTGCCCTTCCCTTCCAAAAGGCAGGCGCAATTGAGGTTGCGCTGCCGCCTGCTGCTGCCCCCACGCCTTTTGCCAAATATGGCAATCTTCTGCCCATAGCCCTTGCCCTGCTGCTCATCGCACTGGCCATTGCAACGCGCCGCACCCTGCGCTAAGGGCGTATTTAAAGACATAAAGCTTTCTTTATATGCACAGGAACTCGTCGATGCGCAGCAGCTATCTTTTCACGTCTGAAAGTGTTTCCGAAGGCCATCCCGATAAGGTCGCGGATCAGATTTCGGATGCCATTGTTGATCTTTTCCTTTCCAAAGACCCCGAAGCACGCGTGGCGTGCGAAACCATGACGACGACCCAGCTTGTTGTTCTGGCCGGCGAAATTCGCGGCAAGGGCATTATGGATGAAGCCGGCAATTGGGCGCCGGGCGTCAAGGATGAAATCGAAGCCACCGTCCGCAAGGTCGTGAAAGACATTGGCTATGAGCAGGATGGCTTTCATTGGAAAACACTGAGCTTTTACAACAACCTGCACCCGCAATCGGCGCATATCGCGCAAGGCGTCGACGCCTCTGGCAATAAGGATGAAGGCGCTGGCGACCAGGGCATCATGTTCGGCTTTGCCTGCGATGAAACGCCCGATTTGATGCCCGCAACGCTGGATTACAGCCACAAGATTCTGGAGCGTATGGCCGCTGACCGTCATTCGGGCGCGGCACCGTTTCTGGAGCCGGACACCAAGAGCCAGGTCACGCTGAAGTTTGACAATGGCAAGCCTGTCGCCGCGACCGCCATCGTCGTCTCCACCCAGCATAAGCCGGGTTATGACACGGGCGCGCACGAAGCTGAGTTGAAGGCCTATGTGAAGAAGGTCATCGCCGATGTCATTCCGGCCGCCCTTTTGTCCGATCAGACAGTCTATCACATCAACCCCACGGGCAGCTTTGAAATTGGCGGGCCAGATGGCGATGCGGGCCTGACAGGTCGCAAGATCATTGTCGACACCTATGGTGGGGCAGCCCCGCATGGCGGCGGCGCTTTTTCCGGCAAAGACCCGACCAAGGTTGATCGCTCGGCTGCTTACATCACCCGCTATCTGGCGAAGAATATTGTGGCCGCTGGTCTCGCCACGCGCTGCACGATCCAGCTGGCCTATGCGATTGGCGTGTCAGAGCCTTTGTCGCTTTATGTCGATACGCATGGCACGGGCAAAGTGGGCGATGACAAGATTGAAGACGCCATCCGGTCGATCAGCAAGCTGGGCAAGCTGACCCCGCGCGGCATCCGCACGCATCTGAGCCTCAATAAGCCAATTTATGGCCCGACGGCCGCCTATGGCCATTTCGGCCGCAAGGCAGATGGGGACTTTTTCCCTTGGGAACGCACCGATCTTGTGAACGATCTCAAGGCGGCACTCGGCCTCTAAGGCTTGCGATCATGGGGGCGTCCGCTTAATCGGCGCCCTCATGACCGATCCCACAACATTGAACCGCCTTTATGGTCGCGCCAAGGGCCATAAGCTGCGGGCTGGCCAACAGGCGCTTGTCGATGATGCCTTGCCCCGCGTCGCGGTTCCAGACGGGCCGCTCGACGCCAAAACCCTCTTTGGCGATGATAGGCCACTGCACTTTGAAATCGGCTTTGGCGGCGGTGAGCAGCTGGCGTATCAGGCCGCGCACCACCCCGACGCCGGGTTTATTGGCTGCGAGCCTTTTGTGAACGGTGTTGTCAGCGCGCTGATGCACATGCGCGATGACAAACTTTCCAATGTTCGGCTGCATATGGGCGATGCGCTTGATGCGCTGGGTCGCTTGCCCGATGCGTCATTGGATCGCGCCTATCTGCTCCACCCCGACCCTTGGCCCAAGGCCCGGCACGCCAAACGCCGGATGATGAACCCCGGCCCGCTGGATATGATTGCCGCCAAGCTCAAGCCCGGCGGCGAGTTCCGCTTTGGTACGGATCACCCCATTTATTGCCGCTGGGCGATGATGCAGATGAACCAAAGGCAGGATTTCATCTGGCAGGCTCAAACCGCAAGCGACATGCTCATCCGCCCCGATGATTGGCCAGAGACGCGCTATGAGCGCAAGGCCCGCACCGTCTTCGGACATGACGTGTGGTATTTCCGCTATATCCGCGTGTGAGGGTTTGGCCCTCCCCCGACCCCTCCCGCCTGCGGGAGGGGAGCGAGACTTAGGCGGGCGCAGCCTGCGTTAGTCGCAGCGGGGAGGGCAGAGCGCGCCCCTATCTTTTCGGCGACAGCTTCAACAATCGCGCATCCGGGCCATCCTCCAGCAACCAGATATGGCCATCGGGGGATTGATCGACTTCGCGGATGCGCTTGTCCGTTGGCCAGTGATCGGCCTTGGTGGCGGCCTCCCCGTTCAGATCAACACGGACCAGCGCCTTTCCGCCAAGCGCCCCGATAAAGGCGTCGCCCGTCCATTGTGGGAAGAGCGTGCCGCGATAGATCATCAGACTGCCCGGAGAGATGGCGGGAACCCAAAAGACCTTTGGGGCAACAAAGCCATCGCCCGGCGCATGATCGGGGATGATGCGGCCATCATAATGGTCCCCATTGGACACGATGGGATAGCCGAAATTCGCGCCCGGCGTCACAAGGTTCAACTCATCGCCATGGCGCGGGCCCATTTCAATTTCCCACAGCCGTCCTGCTGCATCAAAATCAAGGCCCAGAGGATTGCGGATGCCATAGGCATAGATTTGCGCGGTCACGCCGCCCTTGGCGGCCATCGGATTGTCTGCGGGCACAATCCCGTCCGCATTCAGCCGAACAATCTTGCCGAGATTTCCGGTCAGTTCCTGCGCCGGATCAAATTTCTGGCGTTCGCCTGAAGAGATATAGAGCATGCCATCTGGGCCAAAGGCGATGCGGTGGCCAAAATGGCCATTGCCAGTCACTTTGGGGGATTGGCGCCAGATGATCTCCAGCCCGTCTAGACGCGCGCCTGCGCTGTCTTCAATCAAGCGGGCACGACCGACAGCAGCCCCCTTCACATCGCCCTCCGCCTCTACCCAGCTGAGATAGACCATCTGATTGCGGGGAAAATCGGGATGCAGAACAACATCCCCAAGCCCGCCCTGACCCGCAGGGGAGACTTTGGGTGCACCAGACACGGGGGTCACATTGCCCTTGTCGCGCCAGAGTTTGAGCTGTCCGGATTTCTCCGTCACCAGCGCCCGGCCATCGGGCAGGAAGGCCATGGCCCAAGGCTCGTTGAACCGGCCCTGTTCCGTCATGCTATAGGGGGCGGCAGACATGCCCTCCTGCGCCTGAATTGTCCCGCCGCCGCAGGTCGCGAGCAGCAAGGCCGTGGCCGCGCCAAAGAATCGGTTCGAAAATGGTGAGATTGAACGGGGCATCATAATAGCGGCTCTCCTCAGCGTGGCGGCACAGAATTCTAAGCACAACGCCCCTTCTATATGAACGCTGTAAGACCAGAGATGGGTAGGGCGGCGTTCAACTTCAATCAATCCGGCCAAAATGGGGTGGGTTGCGCTTTGAGCGTAAATCTTTGTGCTCGACAGGCCGTTCATGTCGATCATGAAAACGATCCTTGCGGCTGTGATCCTGAGCGGGCTTGCCGCCCTCTCTATCCCCCCACAGCCAGCCCAAGCCCGCCAGGCGCGCTTTACCCTGTGCACACAGGGCGGGGGCGAAAATTGCGTTGTGGATGGCGACACCATCTGGCTGCAAGGTGAAAAAATCCGCATTGCAGATATTGATACGCCCGAAACTCATCCGGCCCGCTGCGCGCAAGAGGCGCTTTTGGGCGAAAAGGCAACGCTGCGCCTGCGCGATCTCCTCAATCAGGGGCGCTTTTCTGTGCAGCCCATTAAGCGGGATCGGGATCGTTATGGCCGCAAGCTGCGCATCTTAGAACGCGACGGCCAGTCTCTGGGCCTTATTCTGGTGCGCGAGGGGCTGGCCCGGCCCTATCAGGGCGGACGGCGCGCGCCTTGGTGCGTTTAAGACAATTCTAACGATATTGTCATGTTGCGGACTCTCACGTCCTTGATATAGGTCGTCCCATCTTTTTGAGAGGATCTGACGATGACGATTGCTGTTGGTGATGCGCTTCCTGCTGCGAACTTTGTAACCCCAACTGCCGAAGGCCCCCAGCCGGTTTCTTCTGCTGAGTTTTTTGCTGGCAAGCGCGTTGCGCTCTTTTCCGTGCCCGGTGCCTTCACGCCGACCTGCTCTGCCAAGCATTTGCCGGGCTTTGTTGAAAAGGCCGACGCCCTGAAGGCGAAGGGTATTGATGTCATCGCCTGCACCGCCGTCAACGATGCCTTCGTCATGGGCGCTTGGGGCAAGGCCTCTGGCGTGGATGGCAAGGTCACGATGCTGGCAGACGGCAATGGCGATTTTGTAAAGGCCGTTGGCCTTGACATGGACGGATCAAAATTCGGCATGGGCGCGCGCGGCCAGCGTTTTGCGATGATCGTCAATGACGGCAAGGTTGAGCATCTTTTTGTGGAAGCCCCCGGCGAATTTCGCGTGAGTTCTGCAGAATATATGCTAGAACAGCTGTAATAGTTTCCTGGGAGAGGAAAGCAGGGGACGGCGGGGCATCGCCGTCCCCTTTTTTTGTGTCTCCGCCCTCGGCTTGCGAGCACCCACAGCTTTGTGTAAAACTCCGCGATGGATAAACAGACCAAGACACCACAAGGTCGGGCGCTTGTTGCGCAGCTCGATCGCCTTTTCAAAGACTCTGTCACCCGCCTTCGCGACGATATTGAGACCTATATCACGCATGGCACGCTGCCCGATCCGGCCAGCCGCACCGATGGCAGCTATGCCTATCCCGAAATCCACATCTTCTGGTCGGGCGATAGCGACAGCGCAGAGCCGCAACGCTCCTTCGGGCGGCTAGCAGCCCCCGGCCATTATGTCACCAGCATCACCAAGCCCGCTCTGTTTGCCGATTATCTGGCCGAACAGATAGACATATTGATCGCCGATTATGGGGTGACCGTTGATATCCGCCGGGGAACACAGGAAATTCCCTTTCCCTATGTGCTCGACGCGGGAACTGAATTTGGCGATGTGCGGGCGATTGATCTCGCCCGCTGGTTCCCATCTACCGAACTGGCGGCGATTGGCGATGAAATTGCCGATGGGCTTCTCTTAAACGACCCGAGCCTGCCCCACCCGCTCTCCCTTTTTGATGGGCTGCGGACGGATTTCTCACTGGCGCGGCTGCGACATTATACGGGCACGCCGCCAGAACATGTGCAACGCTATGTGCTGTTCACCAATTATCACCGCTATGTGGATGAGTTTGTGCGCTGGGCCTGCAGCCAGTTGGGCGGAGAGAGCGGCTATGCGATGCTGTCCTGCCCCGGTGGCGTCACCGTCACCGAGAACACACAAGATCCGTTAAGCGCCGTTGCCGACAGCGCTTGGCGGCGGCACCAAATGCCCGCATGGCATCTGACCGCGCCGGACAAAAGCGGGATCACGTTGGTCAATATCGGCGTTGGCCCGTCTAATGCCAAAACGATCACCGACCATTTGGCGGTGCTGCGCCCCGAAGCCTGGCTGATGATCGGCCATTGCGGCGGCCTGCGCGCGAGCCAGCGCATTGGCGATTTTGTGCTGGCCCATGCCTATTTGCGCGATGACCATGTGCTGGATGATCTGCTGCCGCCGGAAATCCCAATTCCGCCCATTGCGGAGGTTCAACTGGCGATGGCCAAGGCGGCCGAAATTGTCTCAGGGGAGAGCGCGGACGCCCTCAAGGCGCGGCTGCGCACGGGCACAATTGTGACCACCGACGACCGCAATTGGGAATTGCGTTATTCCAAATCGGCGCTGCGCTTTTCCCAATCGCGCGCCATTGGCATTGATATGGAATCGGCGACCATTGCAGCCCAAGGCTATCGCTTCCGCGTGCCCTATGGCACCTTGCTCTGCGTGTCCGATAAGCCTTTGCATGGGGAGCTTAAATTGCCCGGACAGGCCAACCGCTTTTACGAGCGGGCGATTGCCGAACATTTGCTGATCGGGATCGAAACATGCCGCCAGTTAAAGGCAGAAGGCGCAAAACTGCACAGCCGCAAATTGCGCGCCTTTAATGAGCCGCCGTTCCGCTAAGCCTGCCAGAGGAGAGGATATGGAGCCTTATCAGAATTTGAGCCGGTCGGTTGCCGGGCGCGTCGTCATCATCACCGGCGCGGCATCTGGCATGGGGCGGGCAACGGCCCATCTTTTTGCACGAGAGGGAGCGCATGTCGCTGTAACCGATCTTGATCTGGCGGCGTGCCAACACGTGGTCACCGAAATCACAAATGCCGGGCCATTTAGGGCACAGGCCTTTGCCCTAAATGTGTCGGATGGCAACGCGATCCCCCGCGTGGT
>Ga0214921_10010735_pt1 | contig 11273 bp, 11 predicted proteins | sample LL1505_MetaG_FD_177992 | JGI IMG/M metagenome (GOLD analysis project Ga0214921, IMG submission 177992) | Freshwater microbial communities from Lake Lanier, Atlanta, Georgia, United States - LL-1505 | ecosystem: Environmental > Aquatic > Freshwater > Lake | place: USA: Georgia | collected...
TGATCAGATGTAATGGAAACAAATAAATAATCACAATTTTTTTTAGCAGCTTCAAAATGTTTTATATGACCGTAATGCAAAATATCAAATACCCCATGACACAAGCCTATAGTTTTTTTTTTTTTTCTAAGAGATTTAACTTTAGTTTGGATTATTGATAAATTTTTCATAGCTATATAATTAGGCTCATTATTTAATGATTTTTATGCTACTTTACCTATTTGTTAAATAAAAATTTTGTATAAATGAGAAAAATTTTAGTTATTGGAAGTAATTCTTTTGCAGGATCTGACTTTACTGATTATCTATTAAATAAAAATTTTAAAGTTTACGGTGTATCAAGAAATAAAGAAATTAAAAATGAGCACTTAAGGTATAAAGAAAACAAAAATTTAAATAATTTTAGATTCTGCAAAATAAATTTAAATATAAGAAAGGATATAAATAAATTAATAAAAATTGTAAAAAAACAAAAAATTCAATATATAATTAATTTTGCTGCACAAGGTATGGTAGCAGAAAGTTGGATTAACCCTCAAGATTGGTATCTAACAAATGTAGTTTCTAACTCTATTTTAATAAAAGAACTATCAAAGTTAAAAATCAAAAAATATTTAAACTTTAGTACACCAGAAGTTTACGGCAATACTCAATTTTTAATTAAAGAAGGAAATATTTTTGCACCAACCACGCCGTATGCAATTTCAAGATCTGCGCAAGACTTTAACTTATTAGTATATTATAAAACTTATAATTTCCCAGTTGTTTTTACAAGAGCGGCAAATATATATGGGCCCTATCAACAAAGTTATAGAATTATCCCAAAAGTTATAATTTCAATATTAACAAATAAAAAAATACCCATTCATGGTAAAGGTAATACTTTAAGATCGTTTATATATATGCCTGATGTCTCTAGGGCTCTTTATAAGATTTTATTAGATAAAAATAATCTAGGAGAGACTTTTCATATCTCTTCTAAAAGATTTATTAGCATTTTAGAATTAACTAAATTAATTAATAAATTGATGAATACGAAAAAAAAAAATACTTATCATGTGAAAGAGAGGGACGGAAAAGATTTAAAATATACTTTAAATTCAAATAAAATTAGAAATAAATATTCCTGGTCTGAAAAAACTAATTTGGAAGAAGGAATAATAAATACAATAAATTGGATTAAAAAAAATTTAAATTACTTTAAAAAAGCTTCTTTAAAATACTCGCACAAAAAATAATAATTAAGGTTTTTTAAAATTAAAATCTAATTATGGCCCTGTTAATTTGACCTGAAATAACTTTATTAAACGCTAGATTTATGTTTTCAAGACTGTAAAAAGAAATTTTTCCAGAAGTGGTAAATATATTTTTTTTATTAAAGTATTCAAATATCTTATTAATATCAATATCAAGCTTACAGTTCCCGCCCCAACTACCATATATTCTCTTTCCACTTATAAGATCATGAGGTTTTAATTTAATTTTTTTCGAATTTTTTGGGTGGGAGGCGAAAACTATTTTTCCAGTTTTTTTTATTAAATCAAAACCTTGCTCGATCATATTAGTTGTGCCAGATGTTTCAATGCAAAAATCAAAAAAATCATTGTATGCGTTAAGTTCTTTATCATTTAAAATATTAACATTAAATTTTTTTAAAAATTTTTGTTTTTTTTTATTCTTCTCAATAACAAAAATTTGAGGTTTTTTTTTTATTAAAGCCAGTAAAGCAGCCATACCTACACCGCCAACTCCAATCAAACAAACTTTGTGTTTTTTTCTAATTTCTTTTAATTGGTTAATTACAATGCCGGCACCTGTTGGCGTTGCACAACCATACAGTACCGCTTCGACTTGCGACATTTTCTTAGGTTTTAAAAAAACTCTATTCTCAGAAACAATCGTAAATGATGAAAAAGTTGATATAGAACCAAAGTTTATTTTTTGATTTTTCACATTTGCTAGCTGAAATCCTCCATAATCCAATCCCTTTCCTTTAATCCAGCTTAATATAACCTCATCTTTAGGAAAAACTTTTTTAACTTTTTTTCCAATAGCAATTACCTGTCCTACAGCCTCATGACCAAATGCATGAGGAAGAAAATTATCTTTTCCTCTATTGCCTAAAAATTCCATAATTTGGGATCCGCATATACCTGTGTAATTTATTTTAACTAAAACCTGGTCTTCCCTTAATTTATTTGGAACTAGAAAATCATGAAATTTAATTTTTTTTATATCATTTAATATTGCTGCTCTAAAGGTTTTAATAGACATCCGTTGGTCAACTGCTGTAAGTTGTTGTTAAATTTTTTAAAAACGTTATTTTAAAAATATCAAAAACTTCTTGAACTAGATACATAAAAATATGAAATAATATAATCATTCTAAAAAAAGCTATCAAGTTATAAAAGCTGAATCTTTGTAAGATTAATTTAGTAATTAATATAAAATTTTTTAGTTCGAAATAAATTCATAAGTATTTTTTAGATTTAAAATTTTTTTTTGAATTTTTTACTCGAATCTGCATCTACTAAAAATAATTTATTAAAATAAAATTAAAATTTAATTATTTGTATTTGCAATAGGTGTGCTTAAAAATGGATGCATCTCTGAGAGAGGCTGTGGTGTAAAAGTGCCATTAGGATTCGATTTGTACCCTTGTTTAAAAAGTGAAGCTTGGTTTTGATCTACAATTAGCTCACAAATTAAAGGACCTTTGTCATATAAAAGATTTTTTTTATATTTATTAAAATCTTTATCATTTTTTATTCTAAAATATTTAATTTTAAATCCTTTTGACAAATTTTTAAATGATGGCATTTGAAGTTTCCAATCTGGGTGCGTACCGTAAAATCTAGATTTCAAAAATTCTTTTTGGGTATCCCTTATAGCAAGATAACCATTATTATTTACTATGACTATCAGTATATTTATTTTATCCTGAATAATTGACTGCAAATCTTGAATATTCATTAAAAAACTTCCATCACCAATTATACAAATATATTTTTTAAAATTTTTACTTTTTGAAGCACCTAAACTCTCTGCTAAACCAGTCCCCATAGCAGAGATTGAAGAGGAACAGATTAATCTATCATCCTTACCAATTACTGAACTCTGGAAGCCAGCATATAAAGCTGTTCCACCTCCATCAACAATTATACATTTTTTTTGTTTTATATTTTTAGTAATGTTTTTTATTACAACATTGGAATTAATTGATTTTATTTTTTTTGGTTCATACCAATTTTGCTTTTTAAAATAGTTATAATCTTTCCATTGATTTTGAAATCTGCACTTTTTTTTTTCAAACATATCTAAAAAAGCGCTAACATCCTCGTTAATTTTTAAATCAAATTTAACATTTAGATTTTTTAACTGATTTTTATCAATATTAACTATAATTTTTTTTGCTTTAGGAGCATAGTTTTTAAATAAAGTTGTTGTATGAGGTATTGATAAATGGGTACCTAAACATATAATTAAATCTGATTCAAAAACTGCCTTATTAGCACCCCTTTGCCCACTCATACCAATTATTCCAAGATTTAAATTATATTTGGTTGGAAATAAATCTGCGGCGTTCCAAGTTAGCACAAATGGTATTTTATGCTTTCTAATAAAGTTTTTTATTTTTTTTGCACCATTAATTGACGTTCTTATACCGTGTCCAAGTATTAATAATGGTTTTAAAGATTTTTTTAAATACTTTTCTAAATTTACATTCTTACTATTTTTTTTTTTACTTTTACTAAGTACTTTTTTCTTTGTAAATTTTATATCAGACCATTGATGATCTAGCGGGATATCTATCCAAACAGGTCCTGGTCTATCTTTTTTTGCAATATCTATTGCTTTTCTTAATTCAAATAAAAAATTATCTTTTTTTTTTATAAATTTTGCATATTTTGTAATAGGCTTAACAATATCGCATATATTAACTTCTTGCGTTCCTACTTGTCTAACTTTCTTATTATAAGATGTATGTTTCGAACGAGCTTGTCCGCTTATAAAAATGCATGGAGTAGAATCTTGCCAGGCAGCTAATAGTCCTGTCATTGCATTAGTACATGCTGGTCCAGTTGTAACCACAGTACAACCAATGTTATTGCTTGTTTTTGCGTATGCTACTGAAGCTAGGGACGCTGCTTGTTCATGATGAGTATAGGTAACTCCAATATTTTTTTTTTCAAGAGAGTCAAATATATGAACTACTGCTCCTCCTTGGAGACCAAAAACATGTTTTATTTTATTTTCTTTAAGTACTTCTGCCAATGCATCTGTAAGCTTCATTAAAAAATAATTTATTTTTTGCCTACGCCCATTGCAAATAAGTAGTGCCCCATTGGATAAAAACCAGTATGAACAACCTCATCATTCATTGAAAAAATAAATGTATTAAAAAAATATTTTTCGAAAAGTTCTTTAAGTGATTTTGCAGTTTTTAAATTTATATGTTGATGATCACTTCTAAAATGAGCATGTGAAGAAGCACTCTCATTAGGTGTTCCAACTATTAAAACACCATTTTTATCCAAACAATTAACCATATTATCCATGAATTTCTTTTCATATTCTGGTTCTAGATGCTCTATAACATCTATGTTAAAAATCCCATCATACTTATCAACTGGAACATGCTCGCTAATATCCATCAGTAAAAATTCGGTGTTTTTTAAATGCTTTAGCCTTCTTTTGTTGCCTTCAATATTTCTTGGCTCCCAATCTATACCTGTAAGTTTCTCTACAGACTGGGCCATTATCGGAGCTCCAAAACCATCACCGCAACCAACTTCTAAAACATTTTTTTTTCCATCAAACATCTTAGCGCAAAATTTATATCGTGATAATACAAATGCCATATGCTTAGGGTCGTTTACTAAACTATAAGATGTCCATGGGCCTAATTTTATTTCTTCTTGTGCAAATTGGTCGTGGGTTGCTTCTAAATGTAAACTCCAAGCTTTTCTTAAATCTTTTTTAATTTTATTGTCCATTAATTTTTAAACCTTCTTAATTTATATTTACCAGTATCATTGAGAAGATTAGTTTTCAACCTATTTGTTCCCCATTTATCATGCACAACAGAAAAATTTCTTCCGCCTGTAACTTTTCTACTTTCTTTTATTCCCCATAAAATACATTCATAAATTTTTTTAAAGGAAGTTCCTTGGTTAGACGATTTAAGAAATTTTTTTACTCTTAAATAATTTTTTCCAGCTTTTTTACCTGCTTTTATAGTTTCTAAATGGGTTTTTGTTTTGGTAAATCCGGGGCCAATTATAAATGTATTGAGATTCTTATATTCATCATCAATTAATTCGCACATTTTTATTAATGCAATTTTCGAAACACAATAAGCAGAATAATTTGTAAAAGGGTTATTAGTTCCGCCGCCAGCTAACAATATTATAGAATTTTTATTGCCAGATCTTAATTTATATAAAAAATGAATGACTTCTAATTGAGAAATAAAATTCACATTTACAGACTTTCTCCATATATCGAAATTAGTATCAAAAAATTTTGAGATTGGCTCTGACGTGCCTACTGAACTGAATATAATATCCCATTTAATATTTTTTTTTTTTAGGGTTGCGACAAATTTTTCTATATCTTTTTTTTTGGTTATGTCGCATTTATAAATATCTGCTTTAGGTATATTTGTTGGTTTTTTTTTCCTGTAAGTACCAATGACTTTGTAACCATCATTAATAAATAAATTAGCTAAGTTTGAACCAATATCTGCGTTTATTCCAAGAATGACAATTATTTTCATCGATCTTTAAATCTTAAAATGGCCCTTTAAACCAATCACCGGGAACATCTGGTTTGATAGATTTGCTTCTATTAATTTTTTTATTTATTTTGAACATCTTTAACACTTTTTTTGCAATAGTATAACGATCATTATAGAAATATTTGACTAGTTGATGGCTAGTTGGCTCTGGACAAAAAGGTAAGCTAACAATTTCAATTTTATTTTTTAAATTTTTAATATTTTGATAAATAACCGAAGTTACTGTTGAAGATATTCCGCAAAAACTATTACTCGTATCAGCAACTAAAGCTCTTCTAGTTTTTTTTAATGAATTAATTATTGTTGTTTGATCCAATGGACTTATTGTTCTAAGATCTACAATTTCAGCGTCAATTTTGAATTGATTTAGTATTTTAGCGGCTTCAATACATTCTAATGTCATGTAAGATAAGCTAATCAATGTAATATCCCTCCCTTTTTTTAAAATTTTACATTTACCTAGTTCATTTTTTTTTAATTTATTTGGAAACTTACCTATACTGTTATGTAGCCACCTGTGTTCTAAAAAAATTACAGGGTTTGGGTCAAAAATTGAACTATACAATAAGTTTGCTACGTCATCAGGCATAGAGGCTGATACTACTTTAAGACCAGGTATATGAGAAAAAACTGATTGAAGGTTTTGGGAATGTGTTGGTCCTTGTCCCCAACCTCTTCCTATAATCATTCTAATAGTTATAGGCACATTAAATTGACCTCCAAACATATAAAGCCATTTAGCTGCGCTATTTATAATTTGGTCTAAACTTAAAAGGGCAAAATCTAGCCTTTGATGGGTTAATATTGGTATTGATGAATTTAAAGATGCTCCTATTGCAAAACCGGTTAAAGCATTTTCTGATGCTGGAACATCAAAAACTCTATTGGATCCATATTTTTTTTCCAAATTAAGAGTGGTTCCAAAAATACCCTTAGGATCAGTTACCCCAAGTCCAAAACATATAACTTTATCTGAGTCATGCATTGCACAAGAGATTGTTTTATTAATTATTTCTGACATTGGAATTTTTGTCATCTATAAACATCCCTCATAAGTTCTTTTTTATTTGGAAATTTAGATTTTTCTGCAAATCTAAATGCATTAATAATTTTTAAAGTTTGTTTCTTTTCTATTGCTGAAATAATTTTTTTATTTATTTTAAGTTTTTTTAACAAGGTATAAGAAATTAATAATGGATCACGTTTTTTCCAATCTCTAAATTCTTTTTCAGTTCTGTAGCCAATGCCATTATCATAATTTGGACCACAATGTTCTCTCCACCTATAATTGTTAAATAAAAGAAAAAATGGTTTACTATTATTTCTTACGTAATTTGTTCCTTTTTTGCAGGCATTGAAAACTTTTTTAATATCATTGCCATCACTTTCCAATGAATCAATGCCGATTGATTTAACCATTTCTTTAATATTTCTATTCTTAGGTTGTCGAACGTTTAAAGGAGAATAGACAGAATAGAGGTTATTTTCGCAAATAAATAAGGTTGGTAATTTTTTAACCGCTGCTAAATTTAAAGACTCATAAAACACCCCCTCTTCAATGGCGCCATCTCCAAGATAAACAACCGATATATTTTTATTCTTTGATTTTAATAGATTAAATGAAAGACCAACTCCCACAGGAATACTATTTCCAACTATTGCGGATGTTCCATAAAATCCTACTGATCTGTCTATCAGATGCATAGATCCACCTTTACCTTTAGAACATCCAGTTACCTTGCCGTAAATTTCAGCTATCATTTTTTTTAGATTTCCGTTTTTTGCAATATAATGCGCATGTCCTCTATGCGTACTAATATTTAGATCCTGATTGCTAAGAAAACATGATAAAACAGCCGGAACCGCTTCTTGTCCAATTGATAGATGAACAGGACAACGCATTTTTTGATTGCTATACTCCCTTGCAATCTTTTCCTCGGTCTCTCTAATTAAAAAAATTTTTTGATGAATTTCAAGAGCGGCTTTTTTATTTAAGGTATGAACCAAAAGTAATCTCCTTTGTATTGATTTTTCTCAAAAAATTTTATCCAATCATCAACAGACATAATTGTTTTAGCGGTTAAATTCCAAGCATCCATTCTTTGCTTTTCCTCATTATTTCGATATGCATCGACTGTTAGAAAAGCATTTTTTTTTGATACTCGTGAAATTTCTTTTAAAGCAATTGCGCATTCAACTTTGTCTAAATTGTGAATTGTATTTATAGAAATCACTAAATCAAAAAAATTATCCTCGAATGGTAGTTTTATAGCATTTGCGATTTGTAATTTATTCTTAACTTCAGGAACACAATTATCTATTGCATATTTAGAAATATCTATACCGTATAAATCTAAGTTCAAATTTAATTTATGAAAATCATATAACATAAAGCCTTTTGCGCATCCAACATCTAAAATTTTACTACCTTCATTTAAATGATAATAATCACAAAAATCTTTTACAACTCCCGACCAATACATAGGGTTATAAGAAAAACCGCCATAACCAAATTTTCTTTCCCCGTCGAAAAACTCTTTATCGAATTTTCTTGCAACCAATCTAACCTCTTCTGTTTTGGTTTCTAATCTTTTTGTTAAATCTCTTTTTGCTTTAGGATATTTAATTAATAAATCTATTTCTTTACCCATTTAATACTTTTTCTTTCATCCATTTGACTGTGTTACAAGAATCATCATCGATAAGAATTTTATTATAAAAAGCATTAGATATTTCATCAATTGCATTATCAATGTTAAATTTTTGTTCAAACCCCGTTTCAATAAGTTTATCTGAACATTGCCTATAGGATCTTGGATCGTTACTTTCAATGATTTTAATCTCACAATCAACCTTGTTTTTAATTTTATTTCCTAAATCCAAAATTGAGATATTTTCAAAACCAGCATTGTATATTCCTTGGTCAATATCATTAACTAATAAATGTTCGTACACACGTATCATATCATTAATGTGGATATTAGGTCTTGTCTGATTGCCACCCATAATTGTTATTTGTTTATTTTTTAAAGCTTGAAGGGTTAGCATGTTAACACTTACATCAAATCTCATTCTAGGAGATAAGCCGCACACAGTTGCTGGTCTTACAATATAAACATCTATTTTATCTCTATAGCTCAATAAAAGTCTTTCACATACCATCTTAGTTTTATTATAAGTAGAAATTGGCACCAAATCTAAATCCTCGGTTACCATCATTTCTGTTTTTACACCGTACACACTCCCTGAGCTTGCATAGATGAATTTTTTGACACCTGCTTTGATACTTTTTTCAATTAAATTTTTTGCTGCCAAGACATTTACTTCCCAGGAAAGCGTTTGATCAAGCTCAACGCTTGGATCGTTAGCTATATTTGCAAGATGAATAACTGCATAAGTGTTTTTATCGATAAAATCCCCACTTAGATTCCTAATGTCCGCTTTTATATTGGTTAAATTTTTACCTTCTTTTAATTTATTCCCAAACCATTGAGTATCAACGTTTTTAATAATGTATTTATCTAAAAAATTTTGAATCATTAATGATCCAACGTACCCACATCCTCCAGTGATAAATAATTTTTCCATATTTTTAATTATAAAAATATATCTTCAATTACTAAATCTAGCCTTTGCTATAAAATCTACAATTGATAAAAGCCAAATGTGATGGGTCATCTCCACTAAATTATAATTTTTACTATTTAGCCATAAATTTATATGGCCAATTTTTCTTACTTTATTTTTTTTATCAAAACCGGTTAAGGTAACTACTTTACATCCTATTTTTTTTGCAAACTTAGCTCCATTGATAATATTTTTAGATTGTCCGCTACTACTAATACAAATTAACAGATCTCCTTTATCTGCATAAAAAGATAATGCTTTTTGAACCCAATTTTCGTAGCCATAATCATTTGAAAAGCAGGTTAAAAGATCTGCTTCATTAAAATTGACTGCTCTTATTTTGCATATTTTAGTCAGATCAACACTAACATGGCTCGCCATTGCGGCGCTACCTCCATTTCCTACTAAAATTACTTTTTTTTTTGTCTTTTTTATTTCTTTAAGAATTTTAATAATCTTTAAAAAGTCTTCATGCGAAAAGTCAATAATCAGATTGGAAAGTTTTTTTAAATATTCAGCAATATATATATTTTTCATTACATAATTTAAAAACTTTAACTAAGTTTAATAGTATTTAACATAACACATGTTTATAAAATACTTTTCTTAACATAATTAAAGTATCTACTTTCATTAAAATGATATGTGAACATTTATGTCAAATTATAAAATTTTGTAAAAAATAAATTTATCGTTGTTAAATTATTAACATTATATTAACCAAAAGAGATAATTATATGCAACTATATTTAGAAAATTATTTAATTACTATAACATTGTAATTTTTATCTAAAAATTTTTCAGTGCATAAATCAAGCCAATTGAGCTATTAGTAACGGTAAGCTTAACGTGTTACCACGCTTCCACACCCGTCCTATCAACGTCGTAGTCTACGACGGCTCTATAGGAAGAACTAGTTTTGAGGTGAGTTTTTTTAAAACATTATAATTTTAAAAAAGCAATCTGAGAATTTATAAAAATTAATTTAAGTCTATTTATATTAATAGTATTTAAAAATCTTTTAACGCCGTCGATTGGTTGTTTATTATCAAATTCTAACTGACCAAAAAAATCATCAAAAAGTAAAATTCCATTTTTATTGAGAATTTTAAAAGACTCCATGGCATCAAAAAATACATCGTCGCTCATATGAGAACCATCTATATAAATTAAATCAAAATTTTTATTATTATTTTTAAAAAAATCAGAAGAAAACATTTTAAATTTTTTAATATTTAAATTTACTGTATTTACGTCAAAATTTTTTTCAATTTGATTAAAATTAAGATTAGGGTGTTCCAAATAAGGTATCCAAGGATCTACGCAATAAATCTCTGGTTGAATAAAAATTTTATTAAAAATATTAGCAGAATAACCTTCAAAAGAACCGATTTCTAGAATTCTTAAATTTGCTAAACTTTTCTTATTATCATCCCAAACAAAACTTGATGAACTCTTTCGTATATTGTTTAAAACTTTTTCTATAGTTAAAAAATTATGGATATTACCTGTAGTCCAATTAAATGAATAGGAGCCTTCTGTATATATTTTATTAAATTGTTTTATTTGAAAAATATTATTCAATAAAATAATTTGTTTTTCAAAAATACCTAAAATATATTTTATTATAAAAGTTAATTTAAAATTTAAACTGAAAATTTTTTTTATATTTTTGAAATGCTGAACTACATTAAACATAATAAATATTTCTTCTCTAACATTGCAATTTGTATCTAAAAATTTTTTCAGTGCATAAATCAAGCCAATTGAGCTATTAGTAACGGTAAGCTTAACGTGTTACCACGCTTCCACACCCGTCCTATCAACGTCGTAGTCTACGACGGCT
>Ga0214921_10010737_pt1 | contig 11271 bp, 9 predicted proteins | sample LL1505_MetaG_FD_177992 | JGI IMG/M metagenome (GOLD analysis project Ga0214921, IMG submission 177992) | Freshwater microbial communities from Lake Lanier, Atlanta, Georgia, United States - LL-1505 | ecosystem: Environmental > Aquatic > Freshwater > Lake | place: USA: Georgia | collected 2015-05-28
TATACCCCTATTCTCGCTCAGACGGCCTAGGTTTTCCAGGGTCTCCTTAGCAGCACTGGCACTACCCTCTCCTATCCCAACAGCTATGCGCTGCAAGGCATTACCGGTGGAGACAAGACTGGAGACTACATTATAACTGGAACATCAAATGTAGGCAATCCAGCCGCCGCTGGAGTTGTTTACCAAGGCCCAATTAATAATGCCACCACTAACCAAGGCAACGGCAGCGGCACTTGGACAACAATGGTTGTTCCCAGCAATGCTGCATTGATCAACGGCAGCAACCCCTCGGGAACATATTCAAACACCAGCATATATGGCGTGCACAACCTAGGCAAAGGACATGTAAATCTAGTGGGTTCCGTCTCTCAAGCCCAACCTGGATACGATTCAGGCTTTCCCACAAGCACCTACGGGTTTTACTATGAAGGGCCGATTACAGCTACGCCAAACAAAAATGCCTTTCAAGTTTTCCAAGCGAAATACCCGGTAAGTGGCAGATTAGCTGACTACACTTTTACCCATAGCGTTGACGGCGGATTGGCCGTTGGCAATTACAATGCAATTGACGCAACGGTTGACGCCCAACCAGCGGGGCGAGCATTTATCTACAATCCCACTGCAAAAGACTCCGAAAAACAGATCGACATACACCTAGACGGCGCCGACGACTCGCTCACCAAAACCGCCTATGGGATATGGCACAACCAAGGCTCTAGCTACACGATTGCTGGCGGAGTTGGACGGCAACTAGACACCACGCGCAAAAAGATCATGGGACAAAGCACCGAAATCCTGGGGTCTGCCTACCTTATCGACTACGATTCGATTACAGGATTATTCTCAAACTACAAAAAATTTGTTTACCAACCAACCCCGAACCAATCAACTCCAAATATTGAATCTCACTTCGAAGGAATTTGGTCTGACGGCAATGGCCTTTACAAGTTACCGGCCACCGTCAGCACCCTGATTGGCACCAATGTTCCCGCTTCTGCAGCAACGGCAATTATATATAGAAACTCAACAACTGGATCCTTCACAGAAGCAAAATGGGAACTCATTCCCTTTAATTCATTAACAGGAACCACGCCTTTGTTCACCACAAATGATTCAATCTTTGACAAGGCCAGTGTGGGTGCCTATGTACCAAGTACCAGCAGCGCTGCCTCCGACTATGCATACCTAAGTAACACTTAATTTAGAGAGTCAATCGCTTTAGCTCGCTCCTGCCATAGCCGCTGCCCCAAGGCCGGCCCAGGGGTGAGCCCCTCGGCCAGCAGTTGCTTTGCGCTCAGGGGCGAAGGCAGCAGGCGCCAACGCAGCAGCCAGTGCCATAACGGCCGCCGCCAGGGGGCTGCGGGGGCTTCTGGATTGAGCAGCAGCAACAGCACCGCCAGGGGATGGCCATGGCTACCGGGGTGCTCCAAGGCTTCAGTCCACTGGGAGGGCCGCCAGTGGGCCCTGGCTTCTCCCTGCTGCAACCACTGCCGCAACAGCCCCGCCTGCTCCAGCAAGCGTTGCTGGCGGTGGTGCAACTGCAGCCGCTGGGCCAGCTCCAAGCGCTCAGATAGATCGCCCGGCAGCAGCTCCAGCAGCCCCACCAGCCGCAGGGCCGGGGCCGACCAGGCCGGATCCAAGGCCGGTCCCCACCGCCCTAATCGCGCCAGCCGATGGCTGCTGCCCGCGGGCAAATGGCGCCAACCCCGTTGCAGCAGCTCCAGCCCGCCCCAGTGCTGGAGCACCCCCAGGGCCTGCCGCCAGCAGTGCTCGTCAAACATCAGGTCCAACTCCATGCGCAGCCGCGCCCCCAGGGCCGGCGCCCCGGGGGGCCAGGGCCACTGGCTGAGGGCTTCATCCGCCTGGGTGGCACTCTCCGGGGCCAGCTCCAGCCCCAGCCGGGCGGCATAGCGGGCAGCCCTCAGCAAACGGCTGGGATCGTCCTCCAGGCTGCGGGCGTGCAGCAGACGCAGCTGGGCTGCCGCCAGATCCGCCTGACCCCCCAGGGGGTCCACCAGGGCCTGGGGGCTCCACAACAGCCCTTGCTGGAGGGGCCAGGCCATGGCATTAAGCGTGAAATCCCTGCGGTTTAGGTCTTCCCTAAGGGAGGCAGGGGCCACCAGGGGATGGGCGCCGGGAAAGGGGTAATGCTCCCTGCGGGCAGAAGTGAGGTCACAGATCAGCTCCCCCTGGGGGGCCTGCAACAGCAAACGGGCGGTGCCATAGGCCCCGTGTTGATGGAGCTCCTGGAGCAAAAATCCTTGGGGGAGGGCCCCAGACCGAACTGCCTCCGCCAGGGCTAGGGCCGGCCAAGGCCCAGGCCCCTCCACCACCAGGTCCAGGTCCTTGCTGGCGGCGCCCTGGCCCATGCAAAGGTCGCGGATGGCACCACCAACGAGGCTCAGCCCCATGCCCTTCGCCCTGGCCAAAGCCACGAGCCAATCCAACCAGGCGACCGGCAGCGTCATTGACGGGACAGGAACCGCCTCTATAAGGTCGCGCAAGCTTGGCAAGCCCGTGCGCAAAGAACTTCAAGCCGGAATAAAGAAATTTAAAACCACCCGCCTTGCCCGACTGCTTTATCTACTTTCCAGCACTGGTCTCCAGCAGGGCCTCCAGCAGTTTCTTAGGGAAAGGCTGGGCGAGACAACCGCCGATCCAAATAACCCCATCCAATTGCAACGGGCGGTGGCCGAACGGCTCATTCCCAAACTTGAGCGCCTAAGGGGGCAAATTTGGGCTGATGCCTGCAGACAATGGCTAATCGCCCGTCAGCCTGGGGCCACCACAAAGCTGTGGGCTTTAAAAACAACCAAGAAAAAAGGAATAAATTCCCCTGAAAACAACATAACAACACTCTTATGGCCCCCTGGCTGGGGCTCAAATCAAAAGGTAACAACAAGAGTCCTGAAACAATTAACGGCACGCAAAAAACTAACAGGCGCCAAAGTAGTAAGCTGTGATGACTGGATTGAACAACGGCCTGGCCAGTGGTCCTGGCGACAAAAAGGCCGCCTAGATCCGCTACTCGACAGGGCCCTTGCCGAATACGAAGGACCATTGTTAATTGACAACAGCCTACTTGAAAAATTAGGCCAGCCACCCTCAGAGCCAGAGCGAAGAATTCAGTGGAGAAGTCATCTTTCTGATGCCATAAGTCCGCAGGAATGGGCCCATGTGCCCTTGCCTCTGGTCAGGGCCCTATCAACCCCCGCAAGGCCAAATTCCCCCAAACCCCAAGGGGAACCCTTGGTGAGCATCCTTATCCCAACCGGTGGCTTCAAAAAAACGATCAATGGCCGCAACGAAGTAATGGTTCGCCATTGCCTAAACACGCTACTGAAGATAAGCAGTTATCGAAACCTTGAAATTATCGTAGTTGACGGGGGCGAGCTATCCGATTCACTCATAGAAGAATTAAAGACCCTAACAACTGCTGAACTGGGCCCTGATCGCTGGCAACTGCTGCGGGACCCCAGGCCCTACAGCTACAGCCTGCGCATCAACCAAGCAGCGGCCATCGCCAAGGGTGATTGGCTACTTCAACTCAATGACGACACGGAAATAATCAATCCCAATTCATTGGAATCAATGCTAGCCGTGGCCCAACAAGCTAACGGTGGAATTGTAGGCGCCCTATTGCTCTACCCAAACGGCCTCGTGCAACATGCTGGAGTTGCCATAGACAGGCTGGCCCCCCACCATATCTGGGCCGGCTGCAACCCCAAACGACTACCCGTAGGCTTCACTCAAAGCGCGCGTCAGTTCAGTGCCGTAACGGCCGCCGTAAGCCTCTGCAGCAAACAACTCTGGCAAGAATTAGGTGGTCTTTCCGAAGAACTACCTATCAATTATGGCGATGTAGATTTCTGCCTAAGAGGAGGTGAGCTTGGGCACAAAATACTTTTAGATCCCCAAAGCAAATGGTTCCATTTTGAATCTGCCAGTCGCAACACCGATGGCATACCACCCGAGCTGGAAACCTTTAGGCGCCAATGGGGGCCCCGGCTTGGCAAAAATAATATTGACCCCTACACATCGCGCTGGCGGGAAGTTCTTACCCCAAGAAGATAACAATGGCAAGCAAGATAATTATGAAAGCTAAAAAATTATCAATTGACCCCTGGGCATGGGACCTGTTACTTCCCATGGCGGCAGCCCTTCATCTCAGCCCCGTTGATCCTTCCCTCTGCGCAATTCCAGCCGTACTTTGGCTGGCTCTGCAGATGCTATGGGCCCCAAAAGAGCGGCGCTGGGCCCTGTGGCCCTTGCTGTTTGTGTTGCTGGTGATGGGCCGCAGCTGGTTACTTAACGAAGCAACGGGTTTCATTTCCAGCAACGACTTACTCCTTATTATTATTTCAATGCTTGCCGCCAGTGGCATCTCAGCAGACCGCTGGCGCCGCTTAATCAAACTGCCCCTATGGGCCCTCCCGCTAATTGCCCTCAGCGTTGGCCCCCGGCCCTGGAGCCCAAATCCGCTGACGGGGGTGAATCAAGGGGCCTATCTGCTGGGCTTACTGCTGGTGCTAGCCCTTAGTTGGTGGAGCTCCCAGCCCCAGGGCCGCGGGCGTTGGCTGGCTGCTATGGCTAGCTTGCTAGCCGCGGCCCTGGTATGGCAAACCGGTTCAAGGGCAGCACTTATGGGCAGCCTCGCAGCCCTATTAGTGGTACTTGTGCAAGAGCACAGCAAATCAGCCAGGCAACTACTGACAAGATGCAGCCTGGCTGCCCTGGCCCTGGGGGGCACTTTTATCGCAGTTTCTCTTAGCAAACATGCCACCGCCGGCCTGTCAGACCTGGGCCGCATTCAAATCTTTAATTGTTATGCAAGCCTGCCATTCAGTGGCAACAATCGCCTGATTTATGGCATTGGTTTTCTCAAACAAACCAGCTTCTGCCAAGAGCTAGTTACCTCGGGGCGACTCACCCATGCCCACAATCTCTTCTTGCAACTCTGGGCCAACACGGGCCTGTTGGGCCTGCTCGGGCTGGCCCTACTGGTAACGCTGCTCTGGCAAGCATGGCGCTCTGCCCCCCTCACCCCCTTGCTGCGCCACAGCGGCCTTGCCGTATTGGTTTATGTGGTGATCCAGGCCTGTGTGGATGTGTCCGTGAGCCACTGGCCGGTGGCCCAGATCTTTACTGGGATTTTCCTGGCTATCCCCCTGGCAAAAACTCCCGCAGCCGCCGTTTGATCGCTTCGTAACGGCTGGTTTGCCGCTGGTGCTCCAGATCACTTACGCGATCTAATAACACCGCCACATGGCGGCCAAAGAAGGCCGGGTGGTGCTGCACCAGGGTCTCCACCGCCTGGCGCCGTTCCATGGGGCTCCAACCACGGTTGCGCGATTGGCGCTTTACCCGCACATCAAGCACAACTGCCTCCAGTTGATGCACCTGCTCCCCCCGTTCCAGCAAGGAAAGCCAGAAATCCCAATCCTCCCAACCCCTGGCCATGGCCAGCCGGAAGCCCCCCACGGCGGCCCAGGCTTCCCGGCGAAATAAGGCCGTAACCGGAATCACATTGCCCAGCGCCATCACCGACTCACTGAATGCAGGAAAACCTGCCACCGCTGATCTGCCGCCAAAGAAACAAACCTGGCCATAGATAATTCCCCTGGACGCATCTTCAAGGGCCGCCCCCCAGAGGTCTTTGATCGCCGTTGGTCGCAGCAAATCATCGGCATCTAGGGGCAAAATCCAGGGGGACTTACAGGCGGTAATTGCCGTATTCCGGGCCGCCGAAGGCCCTTGGTTGGCCTGGCGAATTACGCGCAAATCAGCCAACCCCGGATAACCAAGATCCTGCAGCCTGCCAAGCAATTGAACAGTGGTTGGATCATCACTGCCGTCATCCACCACAAACACCTCTGCGGCCGGCAACTGCTGGGCCGCCACCGAGGCCAGGGCCGCTTCCAGGGTGGCCCCATCGTTGAAACAGGGCAAAACCACAGCAATCGGCGCTGGCCCATGGATCGTTTCAGCCATCACCCCAGCCGTTACTTCAGGCATACCTTCAGCTCAACTACCCAACAACCTGACCGGCGCCAGGCGCGGATCAAGGATCTTTGGCCCCATGCCCTGGAATTTGACCGCAATTGAAATTTTCTCACCGCTGCCAAACAGGTGGGTCACCTTGCCCTCGCCAAAGACGTCGTGCAGCAGCCGATCACCCACGGCCCAGGGATGGCCGGCGGGGCCCTTCGGGCTGGCGGCACCGGCCCCCCGATCCACGCGGGTGAGCCGCTCCAACCTTTGCTCGCGCCGCAACGCCGCCCCACCGCTGCGGGGCAATTCCCCTTGGATTAGCTCCTCCGGCAGTTCCGCCAAAAAGGCCGAGGGCACCGCCGGCTCGCGCATGCCGCCCCAAAGCCGCCGTTCGCTGGCATGGGAAAGAAACAGCCGTTCCTTGGCGCGAGTGATACCCACATAACAAAGCCGCCGCTCCTCCTCCAGGGCGGAGGGATCCTCCAGGGAGCGATAACTGGGGAAGAGGCCCTGTTCCATGCCCACCAGAAACACCACTGGAAACTCCAAACCCTTGCTGGCATGCAGGGTCATCAGCACCACCCGTTCCGCCGCCAGGTCCTTGTCGTCGGCATCACTGGCCAGGGCCGCCGAGGAGAGGAAACCCTCCAGGTCCCCCTCGTCGTTTTCCTCCTGATACTGCAGGGCAGCATTAACAAGTTCCTGCAGGTTGCGGCGCCGCTCCTCCGCCTCATCGGTGGCTTCAGCGATCAATTCGGCCACGTAGCCACTGCGTTCCAGCACCAGCTGCACCAGTTCACTGGGGGCCGCCTGCTCCACCCGGCCCCGCAGGTCAGTGAGTAGCTCGGTGAACTGCAACAGCCCCCGGGCGGAACGGCCCGCCAGGCTGCGCACCGCCTCGCCATCGCTCACCACCTCCCAGAGGGGCACCCCCAGTTGACTGGAGGCATCACTAAGCCGCTGCAGGGTGGTTTTACCGATGCCCCGCTTTGGCACATTCATCACCCGCAACAGACTCACGGAATCGGCGGGATTCACCAGTAGCCGCAGGTAGGCCAGCACATCCTTGATTTCGCGCCGGTCGTAAAACCGCAGGCCACCCACCACGGTGTAAGGCACCCGCCAGCGCACCAGCGCCTCCTCTATGGCCCGCGACTGGGCATTGGTGCGATACAGCACCGCCATGTCGCCGAAACGCAGCTCCGGGTGATTGGCCTGCAGCTCGCGCATGCGCTGCACCACCGCCTCGGCTTCAGCGATTTCGTCGTCGCAACGGGTGAGCCGAATTAATTCACCGGCACCGCGGGTGGGCCGCAACACCTTGTCGATCCGCTCGCTGTTGCGGGCGATCAGGGCATTGGCCGCCTCCAGGATCGTTGAGGTGGAGCGATAGTTCTCCTCCAGCTTCACCATCGTTTGGGTGGCATGGTCGGCGGCGCCATCACCAAAATCCCCCTGGAAACCCATCAGGATCGTGAAATCTGCGGCCCGAAAGCTATAGATGCTTTGATCGGCATCGCCCACCACAAACACGGAGCGATTCTGCCAATCGTTGTATTGGGCGGGATCCACCCCATCGGTCACCAGCAACTTGAGCAGGTCGTATTGGGTGCGGTTTGTATCTTGGTATTCATCCACCAAAAGATGCCGAAAACGCCGGTGCCAGTAACTACGCACCTGGGCATTTTGCTGCAGTAATTGCACCGGCAACAGCAGCAAATCATCAAAGTCCAGGGCATTATTGGCGGCTAGGGCCCGCCGATAACGGCGGTAGGTATCCACCAGCAATTTGCCCCGGTGCCCCTGGCCCGCCTCCTGTTGTTCCAGGTGTTGGGGTAACCAGCCCTGGTTTTTCGCATTACTAATTGCCCAACGCAGCTTCTTCGGCTCAAAGCGCTTGGGATCTAGTTGCAACTCCTGGGTAACAATTTCCTTTACCAGACTCTGGGCATCGGCCTCGTCGTAGATCGAAAACTGGCGGGTCCAGCTAAGCCCTTCGGGGTCGGTGTATTTATCAATATCAAAACGCAACAGCCGGGCAAAAAGAGCGTGGAAGGTGCCAATCCAAAGTTCCTTAGTCACCTCCCGATAAATGCGACTGCGCAGCTGCTTTTGCTCCCGTTCGGGCAGGGTGCCCAGGGGTTGGCCCCACTGGGACTGGGCCAGCCGCTGGGCCAGCAGCAGCTCCAGCCGCTCCTTCATCTCCCGGGCGGCCTTATTGGTGAAGGTGACCGCCAGCAATTCCTGGGGATCCACCCCGTGGTGGCCAATCAGGTGGGCGATCCGATGGGTGAGGGCCCTGGTCTTACCGCTGCCCGCCCCAGCCACCACTAGCAATGGCCCACAGTGGTGGCCCACCGCCTGGCGCTGGGCATCATTAAGGCCCGCCAGAAATCCGGAGGACCCCGCTGATGACGGTGCTGGGGAAGGAACTGCGCTCATCGGACCAGGTTAGGCAGGGGAGCCCAACGGTCCCGATCTTCATCGGCATGGATCAACGCGAACGGGCCGCCACCAATGTGTTGATCGATTCACTGGTGGCCCACAGCAGTGTCCCCCTGGCAATCACCCCCCTGGTGAGCTCGCAATTGGAGCGCCAGGGGCTCTATTGGCGTAGCCGGGATCCCCTGCAAAGTACCGACTTCTCCTTCAGCCGCTTCCTGGTGCCCCAGCTGCTCAACTTCCAGGGCTGGGGTCTATTCCTTGACTGCGACATGCTCTGCCGCGCTGACATCGCTGAACTTTGGGCCCTGCGGGACGACCGCTTTGCCCTGATGTGCGTGCAGCACGAGCATGTGCCCAACGAAACCGAAAAATTCCTAGGGGAACCCCAAAGCGCCTACCCCCGTAAAAACTGGAGCTCAGTCATGCTCTTTAACGCCGGCCGCTGCCGGGCCCTAAGTCCCGCATTTGTGAACAGCGCCAGCGGCCTGGAATTACACCGCTTCCACTGGCTCAGCAACGACGCCGACATCGGCCCCCTGCCCTGCCAGTGGAATCACCTGGTGGGGGTACAAGAGCCGGATGCCAGCGCCAAGTTGCTGCACTGGACCCTGGGGGGCCCCTGGTTCCGGGGGCAACGCCAGCTGGGGGGAGCCCTGGCGGCCGAATGGTTTGGCGCCCGCGACGACGCCATGGCCCTCTGGAACCCCTGAACTTGGGCCAATGAACTGTGTTGTAGCAATTCCAGCCCGGCTGGATTCCAGCCGGCTGCCCCGCAAGCTCCTGGCCGATGTGGGCGGCAAAGCAATGCTGCAGCGGGTGCTGGAGCGCTGTTTAGGGGCCCGCTCCCCCCTGGCCGTGGTGCTCTGCACCGACAGCCGAGAACTGCAGGCGGCGGTGGCGAGCTGGGGCCTGGCCGAGCGGGTGCCGGTGCTACTCACGGGCCCCCACTGCACCAGTGGCAGTGACCGGCTGGCCTCGGTGCTGCCGGAATTGCTGGCCTTTGCCGCGGCCGCCGGGGGCTCCCAAGACCCCAGCAGCACCTGGATCCTCAACGTGCAGGGGGATCAACCCTTTGTGGATCCGGCCGTGATTGATGCCATGGCCGACCATTGCAAAGAGCTGAGTTCCAGGGCCGATGCCGGCGCCCCGGCGGTGCTAACCCCGGTGTATCGCTTGGCAGCGGCAACAATCCACAATCCGGCGGTGGTGAAGTGCCTGCTGGCCGCCGATGGCCGCTGCCTCACCTTCTCGCGCAGCGCCCTACCCCACGTGCGCGATGTGCCCCCCGACCAGTGGCATGCCCATGCCAGCTACTGGGGCCATGTGGGGATCTACGCCTATCGGGCTGATGTGTTGGCCCGCTGGCCAGATTTGCCCAGCTCTGCGCTGGAGCAGGCCGAAAAATTAGAGCAACTGCGGCTGCTGGAGGCAGGTATCGCCATCGGCAGTTTTGCCGTGGCAGGGGATTCCCTCTCGGTGGATACCGCTGAGCAACTGGCCCAGGCCCAGCGGCTGGCCGGTTCCTAGACCCGGCCCCTAGTCGTTTCGATCGCGCCAGCCCTCCCGGGCCAGGGCCTGCCAAGCACCGCGGGCCCGCAGGATCCGCTCCGCCAGCTCGCGCACGGCCCCCTGGCCGCCCCGCCGCCGCAAAACCAGATCCGCCTGGCGCCGCAGGGGGCCGCAGCCATCGGCAGGCGCCACCAGCACCCCCACTCGAGCGCGCACCACCAGGTCATTGAGATCGTCACCGACGTAGGCGGTGGCGGCGGGCGAGAGCCCCAGCTGCCCCTGCAGGCTGGCCAGGGCCAGGTCCTTGTCTTTGACGGCGGTGAGGCAATGGCCAATGGCCAGATGGCGGGCCCGGGCTTCTAGGGCCCCGCCGCAGCCGCCACTAAGAAAAGCCAGCTGCAGCCCGGCCTGCTGCAGGAGCCGCAGGCCCAGGCCATCGCGGCAATCAAAACGGCGCTGCACCTCGCCGTTATCGCCATAAATTAGGCCGCCATCGGTAAGCACCCCATCCACGTCGAGCACCAGCAGCTCAACCGCCGCCAAGCGCCGTTGCCCCCCGCCCCAGGGAGATAACCAATTCACAGGGTGGTGGGCGCCAAGGGCGCTGCCGTGGCGGCGGCACGGATGGCCAGCAACTGCTCCAGCAGCGGTTCCAGCCGATGCAGGGGCACCATGTTGGGCCCGTCGCTTTGGGCCCGCTCCGGGTCGGGATGGGTTTCTAGAAACAAGCCATCAACCCCCACCGCCACCGCCGCCCGGGCCAGGGGCCCCACAAATTCCCGCTGGCCCCCCGTAGAGGCCCCAAGGCCGCCGGGCTGCTGCACCGAGTGGGTGGCATCAAAAATCACAGGACAGCCCAGGGCCTGGAGCTGGGGCAAACCGCGGTAGTCCACCACCAGGGTGTTGTAACCAAAGCTGCTGCCTCGCTCCGTGAGCCACAGCTGGTGGGGCCCCTGCAGGCCAGCTTCCCGCAACTTGGCCACCACGGGGGCCATGTCCCAAGGGGCCAGGAACTGACCCTTCTTCACGTTCACGGCGCTGGCGCCCCGACCGGCCAGCACCGCCGCCGCCGCCGCCTGCAGCAGGTCTGTTTGGCGACAAAGAAAAGCAGGGATCTGCAACACATCCACCAACTCCGCCACCGGCTCCGCCTGGGGGCTCTCGTGAATGTCAGTGAGCAAGGGCAGGCCAAAGCGCTGCTTCACCTCCGCCAGCATTGCCAGACCCTGCCGGAGGCCAGGCCCCCGGAAACTGCTGCCGGCACTGCGGTTGGCCTTATCAAAACTGGCCTTAAACACGTAGCGAATACCCAGCCGTTGGCAGATC
>Ga0214921_10010738_pt1 | contig 11271 bp, 8 predicted proteins | sample LL1505_MetaG_FD_177992 | JGI IMG/M metagenome (GOLD analysis project Ga0214921, IMG submission 177992) | Freshwater microbial communities from Lake Lanier, Atlanta, Georgia, United States - LL-1505 | ecosystem: Environmental > Aquatic > Freshwater > Lake | place: USA: Georgia | collected 2015-05-28
GTCATCGCGCAGATGCGCCGTCATGCCGCGTTCTATCTGCCGCACACCTTCGGCGTGTCGCTGTTGACGATGCTGTTCAACGCACTCGCGTTCTGGATGCCCGCACATTTGAAGCGCGTACATGCACTCACGCCGGTCGAGATCGCCTTCAGTTTCGGACCCATCATCGTGATCGCGGGCTCCCTGGGCGTGGTCGCCGGCGGCATGCTCGCCGATCACTGGCGCAAAGCGGGCAAGCAGGACGCCGAATTGCTCGTCGGCTTGAGCTCGACGCTGATCCTGCTGCCGTTCGCGATCGCCACCTTCGTGGTCACCGATGTGCAACTGGCCATCGCACTGATGGGACCGATGTTGTTCTTCGCCTGCTTTCCGTTCGGTGCCGCAGCCGGTGCCGTGCAACTCGTCACGCCGAATCAACTGCGCGCACGCGTGTCGGCGTTGTATCTGATGGTGATCAACCTCACCGGCATCGGCTTCGGCGCGACCGCGGCGGCGTTGATTTCGGACCACGTGTTGCACGACGAACGTCGCATCGGCGACGGCGTCGCCATCGTCGCGGCGGTGGGGCTGCCGCTCGCCGCCGTGCTGCTCGGAAAAGCGCGACGGCACTACCGGGCGATGCAAGCCCGATAGTGCCGCGCAGTCTCAAAACCCCGCAGCTCAGTTGACGCGGATCGGAACGAAGATCTGCACGCCCTCGCGCTGCACCAGCAACGCGACCGTCTTGCCCGACTTCGCCACCGCATCGCGGAACTCGCGCATCGACTTGACCGAGCGGCCATTGACGCCGAGCACCACGTCGCCCGACTGCACGCCCGCATCTCGCGCCGCACCGGTCGCGCGCAGAATCAGCACGCCACCTTCGAGTTTCGCCTCGCCACGTTCTTCGGCGGTGATGTCGCGCACCACGAGACCGAGTTTGTCGGCCGCCTCGGGTGCTGCCGATTTTTCGCTGCCTTCTTCTTTGGCTTGCGCGTCGGCGACCACCTCGGCGACCTTCAGCGTGAGTTTGCGGACTGCCCGCTCGCGCCAGACCTCGAGCACCGCCTCGGCACCGGGTCGCAATGCGCCGATGATCGTCGGCAGTTCGGCCGAACGTTCGACCACGCGGCCGTTGGCCGAGAGAATGATGTCGCCCGCCTTGATGCCGGCTTTGTCGGCGGGGCTGCCCTTCTCGACGCTGCCGACCAGCGCACCGCGCGGCCGATCGAGACCGAAGCTCTCGGCGAACTGCGCGTTCACTTCCTGAATGCTCACGCCGATCTTGCCGCGACTCACGCGACCTTTGGCGACGAGCTGCTCGCGCACGTTGTTCGCGACGTCGATGGGAATCGCGAACGAGATCCCCATGTAACCGCCCGAACGACTGTAGATCTGCGAGTTGATGCCGACCACTTCGCCGTTCATGTTGAACAGCGGGCCGCCCGAGTTGCCCGGATTCACGGCCACGTCGGTCTGGATGAAGTTGACGTAGTTGGTGTCGCCCCCGGGCAGCGGACGGGCGGTCGCACTCACGATGCCCGCGGTGACGCTGTTGTCGAACCCGAACGGCGAACCGATCGCCACCACCCACTCACCCGGGCGCAGCTTCAGCGGATCGCCGAGACGCACCACGGGCAAATTTTTGGCATCGATCTTCACCACCGCGACGTCGGTCGGTTTGTCTACGCCGACGATCTTCGCCGTGTATTCGCGCCGATCGGTCATGCGCACCGTGACTTCTTCGGCGCCGTCGACGACGTGTGCATTGGTGAGGATGTAGCCATCGGCGGAGACGACGAAGCCCGAGCCTTCGCCACCCGGACGCACGCCGCCTTCGTCTTCCTGCTGCGGCGGGCCGCCGCGACCGTTCGGGGCCCCGGGCGCGCCGAAGCGCTTGAAGAATTCGAAAAACGGATCGTTGGGCGAGAGCCCGCCCATGCTCTGCTTGGGGCGTTTTACTTTGGTGGTGATGTTGACCACCGCCGGGCCTTGCTGGGCGACGAGCCCGGCGAAGTCCGGCAGGCTGCCGGCACGCGCAAACGCCTGGGGTGCACCGGGAGCCGCTTCGGCGGCGGCCTGCGGCACCGGCGTGGCGCTCTGCGCGGCGGTGGAGGTATGCGGCTGGCAAGCCGTAAATACGAGCACGGAAAGAACGGCGCCGACGGTGCGACGCACGAGGGGACGTTGGGTCATGGTGGTGAACGCTCTGAACATGGACACGGACTCCTAGACCGGGGATGCCGGTGAAAGTTCACGACGCCGCGCCACCAGGGCCGCAAGCAGCGCAGCCGCCGCGAGCAGCAGGATGGGCAGGTTGCCGTACCGCAAAAACGGCGTATCGCCGCTGCGCGGAATGATCTGCGCGCGCAACACCGTGGGCACCCGCTCCGGCGCCGTCACGAGCAATTCGCCGCGCGGTCCGATCACCGCGGTCACGCCATCGTTGGCGGCTCGGATCAGATAGCGTTGCGCTTCGAGCGCCCGCATCCGGGCGATCTGCAAATGTTGGTAACGCGCGCTCGAGCGACCGAACCACGCATCGTTGGTGACGTTGACGAGCGCATGCGAGGCGGCGACCGCCGCGCGTTGCGTGCTCGGGTAGGCATCTTCATAACACACGCTCGCCGCGAGCTTGATGCCCGCGACCTGCAGCGGCGGCTGCGATACGGCACCCGGCGTGAAATCCGAATACGGCAGATCGAGAACGCGCAACCAGCCGCGCACGAACTGCGGCACCGGAAAGAATTCCGCGAACGGCACGAGATGGTGTTTGTCGTACCACGCCACTTCGCTGTCGAGACCGAGCACCGAATTGAAGTATTCGAGCGCGCCGGTGCGGGTATTTTCTTCGGCGCGGATCAGCCCGATCACCAGTGCCGAATGCGAGCGGCCTGCAAGTTCCGCGAGCTCCCGCAGATAGGGGATGATGTTGTTGGCGAGGTCCGGCGCCGCCGACTCGGGCCATACGATGATCGGCGTGCCGAGCGCTTCGACGGTGAGCGCGCGATACCGAGCGAGCGTCGTGTCGCGATTGCCGTCGAGCCATTTTTGATCTTGCGGGATCGCGCCCTGCACCACCGCGACGCCCACCGGCGCGGCCGTGGCCTGCGTGAATTCGCGCTGCCCGATCGTCGTCGCCAAGACCCATGGCAGAGCGATCACGAGTGCGGCGAGAACCCGCGTGCGCCAGCCACCGCGCAGTGCCCACACCAGCGCACCGGCCATCAAAGCCAGCGCGAAACTGATCGCGTGCATCCCGCCGAGCGGCGCGAGACCTGCAAGCCCGCTGTCGGTTTGCGAATAGCCGAGCGACAACCAGCCGAAGCCCGACAAGGCAAAGCCGCGCAACCACTCGAGCAAGGTCCACGCTGCCGGCAGACCGAGCAGATAACGCGCCGCACCCTGCGCGGGCAACCAGCGCGCCGCGAACGCGCCGAGCAGCGCGTGATACGCCGCCATCAACGCGACCAGTGCCGCCATCAGCGCCAGCGCGAGCGCAAGCGGTGCGCCACCGAAACCGTGGATGCTGATTTGCAGCCAATACGTGCCGACCGTGAACGTGCCGACGCCGAACGCGAAGCCGAGCCATGCGCCGCGCCGCGCGGGTCGCGTATCGGCACGCGCTTCGTCGAGTGCGAAGAACAACACCGCGGGGGCGAGAATCGCGAGCGGCCAGACGCCGAACGGTGCGAAGGCGAAAGCCAGCGCAGCACCGGCGATCGCGACGAGCGGGACGGCGAAACGCTTCAGTCTTCGCTCCCGCGCTCTTCGGGTGGCACGAGGTCGCGCGGCGATACGACGCGCAAGGCATCGAGCCGGCGCCGATCGGCACGCATCACGCGCAACTCGAGCTCGCCGATCGCGAGCGTCTCGCCACGACGCGGCAGATGGCCGAGATGCTTCATGACGATGCCGGCCACGGTGTCGAATTCTTCGTCGGACCAATCGACGCCGAAGTATTCGTTGAATTCGCCGATCGGTGTTGCGCCGCGGACGGTGAATTGCCGTTCGCCTTCCTTGCGGATGTTCTGTTCGTCTTCGACATCGAATTCGTCGTCGATGTCGCCCACGATCTGCTCGATCGCGTCTTCGATGGTGACGAGCCCCGCGACGCCGCCGTACTCGTCGACCACGATCGCCATGTGATTGCGATTGCGGCGAAATTCTTTGAGCAGCACGTTGACGCGCTTGGACTCGGGGACGACCACCGCCGGGCGCATGCACTCGCGGATGTCGAAGTCGTCCTGTTTGCCGGTGGCAACCACGCGCAGCACGTCTTTGGCGAGCAGGATGCCGACGATGTCGTCGCGATCCGCATCCATCACGGGGAAACGCGAGTGCCCCGACTCGACGATCACCGGCAGCAAACTCTCCACCGGGTCGTCGCGATCGACGGCCACCATCTGCGCCCGCGGCACCATGATGTCGCGCACCTGGATGTCCGCGACACCGACCACGCCCTCGAGCATGCGCAGCGCATCGGTGTCGACGATGTCGCGCTCGAAAGCCCCGCGCAGTTCGCGCAGCAACTGCTCGCGATCCTCGACCGGCCCCGCAAACCGACGCAGCAATCGCCGCAGCAGACCACCCAAACGACCCGGCAACGTCTTCATCGCGCAACTCCGGCGCCCTGCGGCACAGCGTAGGGATCGGGCAAACCCAAGACGGCGAGTACGCGCCGCTCGCGACGCTCCATGCGCACGGCTTCGGATTCGCGCTCGTGATCGTAGCCAAGCAGATGCAATGCACCGTGCACGACCAGGTGCGCCCAATGCGCCTCGAGCGTCTTGCCCTGGGCGCGCGCTTCACGCGCGACGACCGGCGCGCAAATCACGATGTCGCCGAGCGGCCGTGGCCACACGCGCGCGACGTGGCGCGCACCGCTCGCCACCGGCGGAAACGACAGCACATTGGTCGCATAGTCTTTGCGTCGCCAGCCGAGATTGAGACGCTTGCCCTCGGCAAGCCCAACGATGCGCACCACCAGTTCGGCGCCGCGCCCGCGTGCACCCGTCGCGGCACGTGCCCAACCGGAAATCCGGCGCGCACTCGGCACGCCACGCCGCAAGGTCGCCTGCACTGCTACCGACAAAGGCGCACTGCGACGCATCACCCGCCCTCGCGCGCTTCGCGCGCCTCGTACGCCTGCACGATGCGCTGCACCAACGGGTGACGCACGACGTCGCGCGCCTCGAAGAATTGGAAACCCACGCCCTGCACGCCGCGCAACACGTCGAGTGCGTGACGCAAACCCGACGGCTTGCCCGGCGGCAGGTCGGTCTGGGTCGGATCGCCGGTCACCACGGCACGCGATCCGAACCCGATGCGCGTGAGGAACATTTTCATTTGCTCGACGGTGGTGTTCTGCGATTCGTCGAGGATGATGAACGAATCGTTGAGCGAGCGGCCGCGCATGAACGCGAGCGGCGCGACTTCGATCACGTTGCGCTCGATGAGTTTGGCGACACGATCGAAGCCCATCATTTCATAGAGGGCGTCGTACATCGGACGCAGATACGGATCGACCTTCTGCGACAAATCGCCGGGCAGGAACCCGAGTCGCTCGCCCGCTTCGACGGCCGGACGCACGAGCACGATGCGGCGCACCTGATCGCTCTGCAAAGCCTCGACCGCACACCCGACCGCGAGATAGGTTTTGCCCGTGCCTGCGGGACCCACGCCGAAGGTCAGGTCGTTGCGACGGATGCGATGCAGATATTCGCGCTGATTCGGTCCGCGCGCGCGTATGGTGCCGCGCAAAACGCGCAAGCCCGGCTCTTCGCCCGCCTCGCCGTCGGCGTCGGTCACCACCTTCGCCACGTCGTCGGCATGGTCGCGCAGCGCGAGGTTCACGGCCGCAGGCGTGATTTCTTCGGTGCTCGTCAATCGGAACAACTCGCGCAGCAAGGCTTCGCAGGCCGCGGCCCGTGCCCCCTGCACGCGAAACGCGCTGCCGCGGCGACGGATCTCGACGTCGAGCCGTGCTTCGATGCCGCGCAGATTGTCATCGAGCGGGCCGCACAAATTGGCGAGTCGTTCATTGTCGGCGGGCTCGAGCGTGAACTCGCGCAACGCCACGGCACCGGCACCGGTCGCGTCAGCCACGCACGGCCTCCGCCGCAGCGATCCGGCCGCGCAGCGAATGTGCGCGCGCTTCGGTGATGTCGAGCTCGACGAAATGCCCGATCAAGTTCGCCGGCCCGGGGAAATTGACCCAGCGGTTGTCTTCGGTGCGCCCGGCGAGCTCGGTCTGATCTTTGCGCGCGTGGCGCTCGACCAGCACGCGTTGCCGACTGCCCACCATCGCCCGACTGCGCGCTTGCGCCTGTTCTTCGAGCAGCGTCTGCAAGCGCACCAGACGCGCCTGCTTCTCTTCGTGCGGCACTTCGTCCGGCAGCGACGCCGCCGGCGTCCCAGGTCTGCGGCTGTAGAGGAAACTGAAGGATTGATCGATGTCGAGCTCGCGCACGAGTTTCAGTGTGGCTTCGAAATCGCGCTCGGTCTCGCCGGGAAAACCGACGATGAAATCGGAGGTGACCGAAATGTCGGGACGTACCGCGCGCAACTTGCGGATGCGTTCTTTGAATTGCAGCGCCGTGTAGCCGCGTTTCATGGCGGCAAGCACGCGATCGGCGCCCGACTGCACGGGCAAGTGCAGATGATTGGCCAGTTGCGGCACGCTTGCGTACGCCTCGATCAGGCTGTCGTCGAACTCGAGCGGATGCGAAGTCGTGAAGCGGATGCGCTCGATGCCTTCGAGCGCGGCGACGTGATGGATCAACGTTGCAAGGTCGACTTCGGCGCCGTCGGCCATCGGCCCGCGATACGCGTTGACGTTTTGACCGAGCAAGGTGATCTCGCGCACGCCCTGCGCGGCGAGCTCGGCGATCTCGTCGAGCACCGAATCGAAGGGTCTGCTGATCTCGTCGCCGCGCGTGTACGGCACGACGCAAAAACTGCAGTACTTGCTGCAACCTTCCATGATCGAGACGAAGGCCGTCGCACCCTCGGCACGCGGCGCCGGCAAATGATCGAACTTTTCGATTTCCGGAAAGCTGATGTCGACGACGGCACGCCCGCGGGCACGACGCTCGGCGAGCAACTCGGGCAAGCGATGCAAGGTCTGCGGCCCGAACACGAGATCGACCTGCGGCGCGCGCGCCGTGATGGCGTCGCCCTCCTGGCTTGCCACGCAACCACCCACGCCGATGACGAGGCCGGGGCGCAGGTCTTTGAGTTGTTTCCATTCGCCGAGCAGCGAGAACACTTTGTCCTGGGCTTTCTCACGCACCGAACAAGTGTTCATGAGCAGCACGTCGGCCGCAGCCGGGTCGTCGGTCGGCTGCATGCCGAGCGAGTCGGCGAGTACGTCGCCCATGCGGGCCGAGTCGTACTCGTTCATCTGACAGCCGAAAGACTTGATGAAATAGCGTCCCGGCATGCGTCAGAACGGGATGTCGTCGTCGAAGTCGTCTTTTTCGGTGCTGCTGCGCACCGGCTCGCCACCGCCCGTGTCGGCGGCACTGCGGCCGCCGCCGCCCATACCGCGACCGCCGCCGCTACCGCTGCCGAGCATCTGCATCTCGTTGGCGACGATTTCAGTGGTGTAGCGGTCGTTGCCCTGCTTGTCCTGCCACTTGCGAGTGCGCAGCCGACCTTCGATGTACACCTGCGAACCCTTCTTGAGGTATTCGCCGGCGATCTCGGCGAGGCGCCCGAACATGGCGACGCTGTGCCATTCGGTTTGCTCTTTCATCTCGCCGCTTTGCTTGTCCTTCCAGCTCTCGCTGGTGGCGATGCGAAGATTGCAGACGGTCATGCCGGAGGGCATGGCCTTGGTGTCCGGGTCTTGGCCGAGATTGCCGACGAGGATGACTTTGTTGATGCCGCGCGCCATGACGGTGTCCTTAGCTGATTCTTGGGGAGAACGGGGTGTTTTCCGAGGGGTCCATTCTAGTCGGAACCCCCCCTGCCTGCACCGCGTATTCGGCGTGGATTCGCCCGGCTTCAGGCCGCCTGCGCCCCGATCCGGGGCGTTGCATCCAACCACCCCGGAGTCGCCCGCCGGGGTAAACTAGTCGGCTGTCTTTTTCAGACGACGACCCATGCAACCGATCCGGATCCGGGGCGCCCGTACCCACAATCTGCGCAACGTCGACCTCGACATCCCGCGCCACCGACTGGTGGTGGTCACGGGGCTGTCGGGCTCGGGCAAGTCGTCGCTGGCCTTCGACACGCTGTATGCCGAGGGGCAGAGGCGCTACGTCGAGTCGCTCTCGGCCTATGCCCGCCAATTCCTGTCCATGACCGACAAGCCGGACGTGGACCATATCGAAGGACTCTCGCCCGCAATCGCGATCGAGCAAAAGGCCGCCTCCCACAACCCGCGCTCCACCGTCGGCACGGTCACCGAGATTCTCGACTATCTGCGTCTGCTGTATGCGCGCGTAGGCCTGCCGCATTGTCCCGAGCACGGCGGCGCGCTCGAGGCGCAAACCGTCAGCCAGATGGTCGACCAGGTCTTGAGTTGGCCCGAAGGTACCGGCGCGCTGTTGCTCGCCCCGCTCGTGCAGGAGCGCAAGGGCGAACACGCCGCGATCCTCGCGGACCTGCAAGCGCAGGGCTTCGTGCGCGCACGCATCGACGGCACCGTGCACGAACTCGACTCGATTCCGAAGCTCGACGCCCGCAAACGTCACGACATCGACGCGGTCGTCGATCGCTTTCGGGTGCGGCCCGATCTCGCGCAGCGCCTCGCCGAATCCTTCGAGACCGCGCTGCGCCTCTCGAGCGGCACGGCGCGCGTCGTCCGCCTTGAAGAGGCCGGCGACGTCCGTGCCGGTTCGTTGTTCTCGAATCGACACGCCTGCCCCGAATGCGGGTACGCAGTGTCGGTGCTCGAGCCTAAGATGTTCTCGTTCAACAGCCCGAGTGGCGCCTGCCCCACTTGCGACGGCCTCGGTGAACAGGAATTCTTTGATCCGGCACGCATCGTCGCTTTTCCGCAGTTGTCGCTCGCCGGCGGCGCCGTGCGCGGCTGGGACCGGCACAATGCGCACTATCTCGCGCTCATCCGCTCGCTCGCGCGCCACTACGGCTTCGACATCGAAGAGCCGTGGCAAGAGCTGCCGGAGCAGGTACGCACGATCCTGCTCTACGGCAGCGGCGATGAAACCATAGATTTCTTTTATCCCGCCGCCGGCGGCAAGGTGACCCAGCGCAAGCACGTCTTCGAGGGCATGCTGAACAACATCGAACGGCGCTATCGCGAATCCGACTCGGTGGAAGTGCGCGAAGAACTCGGCAAATTCCTCGGCATGCGCCCCTGCCCCGACTGCGGCGGCGGGCGCCTCAATCTCACCGCCCGGCACGTCCACGTCGGCGGGCACTCGCTGCCTTCGGTCACGCATCTGGCGGTCGCGGACTCGGCACAATTTTTCGCCACGCTCGAAGTGCCGGGCTGGCGGCGTGAAGTCGCCGCGAAAATCCTGCGCGAAGTGCAGGATCGCCTGCGCTTTCTGCTCGACGTCGGCTTGGGTTACCTCACCCTCGATCGCGGCGCCGATTCACTGTCGGGCGGCGAAGCGCAGCGCATCCGGCTCGCGAGCCAGATCGGCTCCGGGCTCACCGGCGTGATGTATATCCTCGATGAACCCTCGATCGGCCTGCATCAGCGCGACAACGAGCGTCTGCTCGCCACGCTGCACAAGCTGCGCGATCTCGGCAATTCGGTGATCGTCGTCGAACACGACGAAGATGCCATCCGCGCGGCCGACCACGTCATCGATCTCGGACCGGGCGCGGGCGTGCACGGCGGCGAAGTGGTCGCGCAAGGCACGCCCAAAGAAATCACCGCGAATCCGGCCTCGTTGACCGGGCGCTATCTCTCCGGAGCGATCGCGATCCCGGTGCCGCAACGCCGCACGCCGGTACGCGACGGCCGACTGCTGCGCGTGCTCGGTGCGACGGGCAACAACCTCAAGGACGTCACGGTCGACATCCCGCTGGGGCTGCTGACCTGCGTCACGGGCGTCTCGGGTTCGGGCAAGAGCACGCTCATCAACGACACCTTGCTGCGCCGGGCAAGTGCCGAACTCGGTGGCAGTCCGAACGACGCTGCGCCCTGCCGTGCGCTCGAAGGGCTCGCGCAACTCGACCGCGTGATCGCCATCGACCAGAGTCCGCTCGGCCGCACGCCCCGCTCGAATCCGGCGACCTACACCGGACTGTTCACGCACTTGCGCGAACTCTATGCACAAGTGCCAGAAGCGCGCAGCCGCGGCTACGACGCCGGACGCTTCAGCTTCAACGTCAAAGGTGGACGCTGCGAGTCCTGCCAGGGCGACGGCGTGATGCGCGTCGAGATGCATTTTCTGCCCGACGTGTACGTGCCCTGCGACGTCTGTCGCGGCAAGCGCTACAACCGCGAAACGCTCGAAGTCCTGTATCGCGGCAAGAGCATCCACGATGCGCTCGACATGACCATCGAAGATGCACTCAAATTTTTCCAGAATATTCCGGCCGTGCAGTCGAAACTGCAGACCCTGCTCGACGTGGGTCTCGGATACGTGAAGCTCGGCCAGAACGCGACCACGTTGTCGGGCGGCGAAGCGCAACGCGTGAAACTCGCGCGCGAGCTCGCCAAACGCGCCACCGGCCGCACGCTCTACGTGCTCGACGAACCGACCACGGGACTGCACTTCCACGACATCGCGCAATTGCTCGGCGTCTTGCTGCGACTGCGCGACGAAGGCAACACCATCGTCGTGATCGAGCACAACCTCGACGTGATCAAAACCGCGGACTGGTTGATCGATCTCGGCCCCGAAGGCGGTGATGCCGGTGGCGAGATCATCGTGACGGGCACACCCGAGACGGTGGCCGCACATCCGACGTCGCATACGGGACGCTTCCTCGCGCCCCTGCTTGCTCAAGCGCGTCGCAAACGCTCCGGGCCCGACAAGAAAAGCTGAAACACCTGCCCGTCGGCGACGCGCTCGCGAAACTTGCCGTGGGTGTACTGCGCCACGACGCTGCGCCAGAACGCGACCGCGGTCGTGTTGCCCTGCGGTTCGGCGATCTGCCAATGACCCGCGAATCGATCTAGCAACAGGCACACCGCCGCGCGACCGACGCCGCCGCGACGATGCGCGCGCGTAACAAAGAATTCGACCATACGATATTCGTCGGGACGCTCTTTGGCCCCGCGCCAGGTGATCACCGCGAACCCCGCGGGTTCGTGGTCGCGCATCACGAGCATGACGGCCGCATCGTCGGCCTCGAGCCAAC
>Ga0214921_10010739_pt1 | contig 11271 bp, 8 predicted proteins | sample LL1505_MetaG_FD_177992 | JGI IMG/M metagenome (GOLD analysis project Ga0214921, IMG submission 177992) | Freshwater microbial communities from Lake Lanier, Atlanta, Georgia, United States - LL-1505 | ecosystem: Environmental > Aquatic > Freshwater > Lake | place: USA: Georgia | collected 2015-05-28
GGACTGTAATTATTGGATTAAAATTTGTCATCAAAACAATTGCTTTTTGTTAAATGAATCATTAGTTACTACTGGAAAAGGCAAGCCTCATTTTGGGCATTCTGGGCTTAATTCAAATATTAAGGAAACGCACAAAGGGGAGATTTTAAATTTAATGGAAGCGTTAGAATCAAAATTAATTGGTAATACAGAGTATTGCTTTCTACGATTTTATACACTTTTGAAGTACTTCAGAAGGCTTTTAATTACACTTTACATTAGAACAAAAAACAATGCCTAGTAATAATTATTCTTGTTCTATTGTCACTTATAATCATTCAATTACTCAAATAAGTAGAGTAATAAAATGTATTTTAAAAGAGAAAGGTGTAATTGCTATTTATATTATAGACCATTCTAAAAATACTGAATTATCAGAAATCTCTAATTTGAACCCACAGATTTTTTATTTTTCAAATCCTTTAAATCCTGGATTTGGGAGTGGGCATAATTTTGCAATTAATATATCTAATCAAAAATTAATTAAGTTCCATTTTATTGTAAATCCAGATGTATATTTTGAGCCAGGAGTGATGGATACTATGTCAAACTTCATGAGCTCCAAAGATAATGTCGGTTTACTCATGCCAAAATTATTATACCCTGATGGGTCCATTCAATATCTACCTAAATATTTGCCTAATATTTTTTTAGTCCTCCTTAGGAAATTATTTATTTCGAAGTTTATTTTTAAAAGTATTATTGAAGAATACGAATTGAGAAATTATGTTAGCAATGCGCCGATTGATGTGCCTACTATTTCAGGTTGCTTTTGTTTGATTAATATCCCAATCTTTAAAGAATTTAATGGTTTTGACGAGGGCTATTTTATGTATTTTGAGGATTGGGATATATCAAGAAAAATTAACAAAAAATATTATACAATTTATTATCCTGCAGTTTCAGTGTATCATGAATATGAACGTGGAGCAAATAAAAATTTTAAATTATTTTATCATTTTATTCGTTCAATGGTACGATATTTTAATCATTGGGGCTGGTTTGATAGTTCAGTTGAAAAAGATAAAAGAGATTTTTCTTGATAATTTATGAAAAGAAAAATTTTAGTAACTGGTGGAACAGGTTTTGTAGGTAAAAATTTAATTAACTCTTTAAGGTCAAAATATGAGGTAATATTAGCCGATCTTCGAAAAAATAGTATTTCATTTTATGAAGATGATTATTTTGGAATAATACATTTAGCTGGAATTGCTCATGATTTTAGCTCGAAATATGATAATAACGCGTATAATAAAATTAACTTTGAATTAACCCGTGACGTTTATGATCATTTTTCAAAAAGTAATGTAGCGTTTTTTTTATTTGTTAGTTCCATAAAAGCTGTTGGTGACATTTCAATTAACGCATTAGATGAAAATACAGATGCAAACCCATCTACGAATTATGGAATTTCAAAACTAAAAGCTGAGAATTATATTCTTAATAATAGTAAAAACTTAAATAAATCAGTTTATATTTTTAGACCTTCTATGATTCATGGAGAAGGGAATAAAGGAAATCTTAACTCTTTATATTCTCTAGTTCAAGCAAAATTACCTTGGCCATTAGGGAAATTTGAGAATAAAAGATCTTTTTGCTCTATTAATAATTTTGTATTTACAATAAAAGAATTTTTAGAAAATAGTCGTAAAATTGAAAATGGCATTTATCATGTTTGTGATGATAAATCTATTTCTACTAATGATTTGATTAGAATTTTAGGGGAAGTTTCAAATCGGAAAATTTTATTCTTACAAATACCAAAATCTGTAATACTATCCCTATTGAAGATTTGCGATTTTTTACATTTATCTTTTATTTCCAGTAATTTTTATAAACTCACTTCTAATTTTGAAAGCTCAAATTTAAAACTAAAAAAAGCTATAGGTAAAGATTTACCTTTAACAACCGAGGAAGGGTTAAAAATTACATTTGAATCATTTTTAAATAAAGAATTAAACTAGCCTGATGGAGACAATAAAGTCGTTTGATGGATTAACCACTGTAACTAGTAGCATATATAACTATACTCACAAAAAGGATAAAAAGGAAAACTTTCTTATTGACAAATCATATGTTCCAAGAGGTTCTGGCTCGTCGCCTAGATTAATTAGTGCATATAATCAAGGTAAATGCATTTCAATTTCACCTAATGATGGTAATCAAAAATTAGGAATTGATGTAAATGAGAAGTTAATAAGTGTGTGTCCTAGTAGTACTTTTGCAGAAATAAATAAATATGCGTTTGGATTTGGGCTGGAACTGCCAGTAGTTCCAGGTTTGCAAGATATAACAATCGGGGCTGGAATAGCCACTTGTGTACACGGGAAAAACCAATTTATGTATGATTTCGGGTCCCAAATTATTTCATTTGAAATCCTAAGCTTTAAAAATGAGCTTATTTTTTGTAGCGATAAAATCAATTCTGAAATTTTTCATTTAACTATTGGAGGCCTTGGATCAACAGGTTTAATTTTAAATGTGGTATTAAAATTAAAGAGTATCAGCTCATCATTAATTCATAGAAATAAACAAAGAGTTATTGATTCAAATGATTTTTTGGACTTTTACAATGATTCGGATAGTAATTTGATTGGCATGTTTGGTTGGCATGATTTACATACAACAAAGAAAAAATTCGGAGGCGGTTTTGGGTATAAGGATTATTTAATTGCAGGGGAAGAAATTTTATATAGTAAATCTGATACTGCTATTGAAAAGGAGAACGTTGAATTACCTTTGAAAGCATTGTCTTTGGGAAAATATTTATTTGGCTCTATTTTTAATAAGCTTTATGTCTTAAAAGAGAATTTGAAACCAAACGAATCAAAGTTCAACTTTTATACTGGGGCGCAATCTTCTAAAGGATTATATTGGAATATTTTACGTTCTAATGGATTTTTTGAGATTCAATTTATTGTCCCAAACGCGAATTATTTAGAATTTATGGAGTATGTTAGATTTTCAATAAAGAAATATAACGCTACTACATCTGTTTGCATTTCAAAGCCATCAAAGGGCGAAAGAGGATATTTTAGATTTCGTGGTGATGGGGTAAATCTTGATATGACAGCTTTGAAGTCAAAGGCTAATTTTAATTTTTTAAATGACATTAATTTAAGAGCAATTAGTTTTGGCGCAATACCCAATATTAGTAAATGTTCTATTTTGCAAAAAAGTCAAATTGAGCTTTTATATGGAGATCAAGGGGCAAAATTTTATTCAGATTATTATAAAATTTTTGGTGAGGAGCCTCCAAAATGGTTTCTTAATAATGGATTTTATGATAGTAAGAATTTATAGAATTAATGCATAAAATTTTACTCACCGGTGCCGCCGGTTTTATTGGGAGCCATGTAGCTGAATATCTATTACATCAGGGACATCAAGTCTTTGGTATTGATAATTTTGATGATTTTTATTCTAGGTCTATTAAGGAACAAAATATATCCGCTTGTCTTTTAAACCCCTCATTCACATTCATCGAAAGAAATGTGGGCGATGTAGCCTCTATATTTCCAGATACGAATTTTGATGTGATTATTCACCTAGCAGCTAAGGCTGGGGTGAGGCCTTCCATTGCACAGCCGGAACAATATATAGATGCCAATCTCAGCCAAACGATGGCTTTACTCCAATGGATGAAAGACCATGGCATGAATAAATTGGTCTTCGCGTCCTCTTCTTCTGTATATGGCAATAATGTCAAGGTTCCTTTTGCCGAATCAGATCCAGTGGATCATCCCATTTCTCCCTATGCCTTCACCAAAAAAGCAGGTGAGTTGCTAACTCATACGTTTCACCATTTGGCTAATATGGACGTGGTCAACCTTCGCTTTTTTACAGTCTATGGCGAAAGACAAAGGCCTGATTTAGCGATTCATAAATTTGCTAAGGCGATGTTGAATGGTCAAGCCATCACGCTTTTTGGCAATGGCTCTACCTCCCGTGATTATACCTATGTGGGCGATATCGTCCAAGGAATTATTTCTTCGATGGAGTATGTCTTGTCGCATCAAAAGGTCTACGAGACGATCAATTTAGGAAGTAAAAATCCAATCCAATTAATTGATCTAGTGCACACACTTGAAGAAATTATAGGGACCCCTGCCAACATCCAATGGATGGAGATGCAAGAAGGAGATGTAGATCGTACATTCGCCGATATACAAAAGGCGGAAAAACTTCTTCAATATGCCCCGAATACTAGTCTAAAGGAAGGCTTAACTCGTTTTGTGGCTTGGCTAAAGTTGAATAGCTAATCCATGCCTAAATTAAAAACCTCTATTTCATGGGGCATCGGCCTAAACTTGGTAAAAATGCTAGCCATTTACCTAGTGATGGTGTTGCTTTTTCATCGCCCGGATTATTTCATCCATTTTCATGGCGATACCATGTCCTATTTTGAGCCAATCATCCACTTGTTGGAACAAGGCTCATACAGCCCTGATTATCGCATGCCGGGCTACGGATTTTTGTTTTATGGCTTTTTTCTGATCAGCCATTCGAACGAAATCAGTTTCTTTCTCATCATCTTTTTGCAGTTTATTCTCACCGGGGTGGCTTATGGTTTATTGGCCCAAATGGTTTTTGAACTCACCCGCTCTCGCATCTTATATGTATTAAGTTTTCTATTGCTGGAGGTCAATTATTACTTGCTTTTTGATTCCTACCTCAGCACGGAATCACTTGCCACCAGCTTGCTCATTCTCATTACTTATTTATGCTTTCATCCAGGTCGACACCCTATAATTATGGGCTTAGCGCTTTGTTGGCTCATTTTCCTTAAGTCTATTTTTTGCCTGCTTTTCATTCCCTTAGGTGTTTATCTTTTGCAGAAAAAACTCTCTAAACGACTTTTTCTACTACTCTTATTACCCCTTGTTTTAATTGAAGGTTCCTGGGTCCTTAGAAATGCCATTAAATTTCATGCCTTCGTCCCCCTCACTTATCAAACATTTTATCCGGAAGGACTTTATGGGGGTATTTATGGGTTCCAGTCGGTCCAAGAGATCATCCGAGCCTATGGGGGCTCGCATCAGTTCTGGCGCATGGATTCAGAAGCAGCTTGGTATTTTTCTGGGGGTTTTGCTGAGCCTGTTTTTATTAATGGAATACCCTATCCCAATTTTAAGGAAGCCCAATTAATCCAGCCCAGTCCTGATTTTTTTACAAGCCAAATGAATCTGGATTCGTTACGCAATCTTAAGCGCGCATTGACTTCTGTTTATTTGACGACCGTGACAATAAATAATCCTCAAAACATTCCGATCGAATGCAAGGATGAATTGGCCTACATACGCAAGCGAAGTCCCCAATATGTGGCTAGCATTCAAAAAGAAAAACCCTTCCTTTTTTATGTGAAGGCAAATGTAAACCGAATTAAAAATACATTTTTTACCACCTATTTTTTCGATAATGTATTTCGGAATCCAGCTATTAATGCACGCTTAAATCCTTTTCTACATGCCAGCTTGCAAGCCTTTATTTCCCTTGTCAATGGCATGATGTGGTTTTTTTCATCTTTCGCTTTGCTATTAACGCTATATTTTGGCATTCGCTGGAAGGACCCCAATCTGCTGACTTGGTGTGCTTGGTTGAATACCTATGTATTATTTTTATACCTCTTTGTTTTTAAACAAGCAGAAGAAAGGTATTTTTGTGTTTTGTATCCCATTTGGATCCTCATGAGTTTGACGGTGTTGCACCGTTTGCTTAATTACTTGAAAAGAAAATGGAATTAACCGTCGTATTGCCTATTTACAATGAAGCCCCCTCCATTCCCCTCTTATTTGAGGAATTAGAGCGTGCTGTAAAAGACTATGATTATGAGATTATAGCGGTCAATGACGGTTCCAAAGATCAATCTTGGCCTGAATTGCAAAAGATGGCCGCCCAAAACAATCGGATTAAACTATTGAATTTTAGACGCAATTATGGGCAAACAGCTGCGCTAAGCGCTGGGATCCAAGCAGCTTCTGGAGATATTATTGTGCTCATCGATAGTGATTTAGAGAATGATCCAAAAGACATTCGATTGTTGGTGGATAAATTAAATGATGGATATGATGTGGTATCTGGTTGGCGCAAGGGAAGATGGGAAGGCCAATTTCTAACTCGGAAATTACCGTCTTTATTAGCCAACCAACTCATCTCCAAAATTGGCGGTGTACCTCTGCATGATTACGGTTGCACCTTGAAGGCCTATCGGCGAGACATCGTTCAAGATGTGAAACTTTATGGCCAAATGCATCGTTTCATCCCTGTTTTTTGCAAATGGCAAGGAGGGACTGTGACGGAATTGCCGGTGAGTTATCGGCCGAGGATGTTTGGACAGTCCAACTACGGCCTGTTTCGTATTTATAAAGTTATATTGGATTTAATTTTGATTCGTTTTTTAGAGAAGTTCATGACTAGGCCTATTCACTTCTTTGGGGGTGTCGGAATATTATCATTCTTAATGAGCTTCTTTACTTTCGGGGTGGCGGGATATTTTAAGTTGACGGGCGAGAAAGATTTTGTGGAAACTCCATTGCCTATTCTAAGTGCGATGTTTTTTACGGTGGGAGTCCTAATGGTCTTATTAGGCATTATATCAGAAATCATGATGCGTACTTATTTTGAGAGCCAAAATTCAGCTCCCTTTTCCATTCGAGACCGAGTGAATTTCTAATATGTGTGGGATAGCAGGTTTTTGGGGGAAGGGAGATGAATCCGTGATGCGATCCATGACGGAGGCATTACACCATCGGGGACCAGATTTCACAGGGACATTTTTTGATCCTAAAATGGCGCTGGGTTTAGGCCATGCCCGATTAAGTATTTTAGATCTTTCTTCTGGAGCACATCAACCCTTTTTCTCAGAGGATAAGCGTTTTGTCATTGTCTTTAATGGAGAGATTTATAATTTTAAATCCATTCGGCAGGATTTAGTGGAGCGGGGTTATGGACCTTTTCAAACTCAAGGAGATACAGAAGTACTTTTAAAGGCTTATCAAGCAGATGGTCTGGCATGTCTTTCCAAATTGAATGGCATGTTTGCCTTTGCCATCTTTGATTATGAGCGAAATGAAATGGTCCTGGCGAGAGATCGAATGGGCAAAAAGCCTCTTTATATAGTTCAGGCATCAGGTACGCTGTTATTTGCCTCTGAGTTGAAAGCCATTTTAAAGCACCCCTCATTTAAATCCGAGCTAAATTTAAATGCCTTAAATCAGTATTTAACTTTAGATTATGTACCCACCCCCATCAGTATTTTTGAGGGAGTGGAGAAATTAGAGGGAGGGCATTATTTACAAATAGATTATAAAGGGAATATTAATAGAGGGGCATTTTGGGAACCCAATTTTATTCCCCTTGAGATTTCATTTGAGGAAGCCAAAGAAGAATTAGATCGCTTATTGGCCGAAGCCACGGCCTTCCGCTTAGTCGCAGACGTACCCGTGGGAATCTTTTTAAGCGGAGGCTTGGACAGCAGTGCTGTTGCTTATTATGCCCAAAAACAAGCTGTTAATCCCATTCAAACCTTTTCCATTGGCTTTAATGAAAAGAGTTATGATGAGCGGGCTTATGCCCAACAGGTAGCTAAGCAATTAGGGACAGAACATCATGAACGTATTTTAACAGCCCAGGAGTCCATAGACCTGATTCCGACTGTTTTCTCTTCCCTAGATGAACCCTTTGCGGATCCCTCTATTTTACCTACGTATTTACTTTCCCAGTTTACCCGTTCAAAAGTGACGGTGGCATTAGGCGGTGATGGCAGCGATGAATTGCTCGCCGGGTATCCTACTTTTATTTCAGAAAAATTAGCTCCTTTGTTGGCTTGGATGCCATTTTCAGTGGTTCAAGGTTTGCAACAAATGGTTAATTTGTTGCCGGCGAGTGATCAAAATATCTCTTTAGACTTTAAATTACGGCAATTTTTAAAAGGCTTTGAAAGTTCAAAGCGATTTAGGCATAGCCAATGGTTAGGGAGTTTCAGTATTTCAGAGAAAAAAAATCTATGGAACAAAGATTTAGCCTTTAAAATCCCGCATCAAAATACCTTGCGCGTAGTCGATGAGTATGCTAAGCGAGGCTCTGAGCAGGAATTGATTTACATGTACCTAAAAACCTATTTGCAGGATGATATTTTAGTGAAGGTGGACAGAGCCTCCATGATGAATTCTTTGGAAGTGCGCGCTCCCTTCATGGATGTGAATGTGGTGAATTTTCTAAATCGTTTGCCTTATGAGTATAAATTGAAGGGCTTTAAAGGAAAACATTTACTGAAGGAAACCATGCGCGGAAAATTGCCTGAAGACATTATTGACCGTCCTAAAAAGGGTTTTGGTATCCCAGTTTCCTTATGGCTGAAAAATGAATTGAAAGATCTTTGTAATGATTTATTGAGCAAAGAGGCCATTGAATCCCAGGGATTGTTTGATTATACATACGTAGAAAAGTTAAAGCAAAACCATTTTAATGGTCAGCAAAATAACCGCAAGGAATTATGGAATTTGATGGTGTTCCAATTGTGGGGACAAAATTTCCTAAAATAACCAATATTTAACACCAATACTCATCCCCATGGTGTCGGTCACTCGTTGGCCATGGTCATAGCCTATCTGGGCTTGTAGACTAATTTTTCCCAAGACATTTTTTTGCAGGCTTAATGAACTTGAAAACTGTGGTATTTCAGGGACATAGCGATCGTAAGGATTTCTAACTGAACCTGCAATATAGCCATGGTAAGACTGAGAAACTCGTATGACATAATGTATGTCTGAGGGCAATGTTCCCATAATGCTTACATAATAGGAGCGAACTGCATTTAAGGCAAAATTATATGGCTTTCCTACTTGTTGGCTTTCCGAATCAATCACAATCAAAGGTGTCCCTATCCCTTTCCCCTGATAATCCCATCCGCCTCTTCCTCCATTATTGAAGTAACTTTCTTGTTCAGGATAATGGGGATCTTTGGCATTGAAGAATTTGCCAATGGATGAAATGTACAACCCTTGATTTTGGGTATACAGATGTTCCAACACAATTCCTTCCACAATTCCCTTTTTCTTTCTTTTGAAACTAATCCCCGTAAGTCCATCGTCTGCGGTAATGAGTGAAAACACTCGGCCCGTTTCGTATGCCGTTTGTTTATAAAATAATAGCTCGGCATTAAAGGCTTGAAGTTTTAGAGCCAAATCAATGGATCCCAGGTGATTTCCATATTGATTATTCGTATCATCCTCTGATGAAAGATTATCAATGGCGACCACTTCCCGGTCCTTCAAGAGGGTGACTACATAAAAATAGGTATTAAGTCCTGAGGGGTAATAATCATAAGGCCCTCCGTTTTTAATTTTTGCTTCCCCACCCCAAGATACTTGGTGATTTAAGCCGCCAAAAATACTGATGAAGGAAGTTGGTTTTCCTAATCTTCCATACAAAGATTTCTGATGCAACATGGCCCCCTTTACTAACCCTTGATTATCAAAAACTCCATGCGACCAGTTCATATTGACACCAAGCCATTGGCCCAAGAAATTAATGTAATCGCGTGTGCCTATTTGAATTTTAGGCATGGGTCTCGCATTTCCTGACCAAGTATAAAAGCCTCCGGAAAGTGTCGTGTCGCCTAAGCCATATACTTCTTTTCGTCTACCTGCCCATATTTCCCATTTACCTCTTCGCCCACTTATATAGGCTTCTGTCAGCATGATGTCAGATTGTTTCCCAGCCCATCCCGTTATTTCGACTCCATATTTCCAATCGTACTTCTTCTTTAAGGTATAGTTTTTATGGCTATTGGCCGTGAAGACAGCCCCAGGATTTTGAATAGGAATGGCTCCATACCGAAGGCTTCTTATCCAAAAAGGCGTAGTTCCCACATCGGAAGCCAAGGCCTGAATTTCTGCTGTGACGTGGATGCTGGTGTCTACTGAAATGGTATATGAATTTGATGCTCCGGCAGATAGCCAGGTTGATATAGTGAATAGAGAACTAAGTAGAATGATTCGGATCATGGTTTGCGGGGACGCATTTACTCCAAAGAAACAAGGTTTTTTCTCGAAAATCAAAAATTGTTTATTTAATGGTTTATTTTATGGCATAAAATGAGGCATGTATTTGGGTAATTTAGTTCTATGAGCCTTTAAACTGTTTTTTATTTAGGTGGATTTTGGTTGGGTCTAGTCAATTAATTCAACAATTTTCAATGCCTAATTGGGATTAAATAAAAATATCCCTATTTTTGCAGTCCCAACGCACACGCCAGGGTGAATGGTGGATTAGCTCAGTTGGTAGAGCATCGGACTGAAAATCCGTGTGTCCCCGGTTCGAGTCCGGGATCTACCACCATTTAAATTGTAAAAACCCTTTCTATTTATTTAGAAAGGGTTTTTTATTAAATTAGTTTTGCTCATTATAGCTCTTACTAATGATACACATAGTATCATTTGATAGTATCATCATTTATTCCCCTACTTCACAACCCCCCCAAACTTCCACGAATTTCCATTTCGGAAGATCATATACGTCCTCGCTGGGTCAACCTTTGGGTTATCCGCTAGCCAGCGCTCGATTGTCGGCCGGTCAATGTATTTGGTTTGTGGCGTCACCAACTGGTCAAAGGCCACATGCCTGAAAAACATAAAATTACGCTTGCAAATCCATTGGCTATACGCATAAAGAGGCAAAAAGGAAATACCCAATGCCACAATGAAATGCGCATACAGAAAGTATAAAAAGGATAACGGTGTAGCAATCAAATATTTATTGATCCACCAAGGTAATTTTGACGCCACCTTTCGGATCGGATCGACCACCCAAATAATTAATCCATTGCCTTCTTTGGCATAGACCCAGCAATGAAAAGCTCCACCCGGTTTGGTGTTTTCAACCGCCGATGTAAATCCTTCTACAGGATTTTTTAAATGATGCAAGACGCCAATGGAATACACCACATCAAATTTTTCTGCCGCACGGTATTCCGTTAAATCCGCCTTCTCGATTCGATAGTTTTTAAAACCGGTTTGAGACATATTTTGATTCGCCGAGACAATACTCTCCCCCAAATCAATGCCCACTAAATTAGACGGCTCCCACTGAGTCGCATGGACCAATAAACTGGCATTCCCACATCCTAATTCAAGGACTTCCTTGCCTTTTAAATCAGATTTTTGCAGCGGCGCAAACCAATCTTCAAATTGATCAAAAGTATATACAGATCCCCCCGGAAGGTTATTCCAC
>Ga0214921_10010740_pt1 | contig 11270 bp, 13 predicted proteins | sample LL1505_MetaG_FD_177992 | JGI IMG/M metagenome (GOLD analysis project Ga0214921, IMG submission 177992) | Freshwater microbial communities from Lake Lanier, Atlanta, Georgia, United States - LL-1505 | ecosystem: Environmental > Aquatic > Freshwater > Lake | place: USA: Georgia | collected...
AATGACAAAAGGCAGCGCCAACGTTTTTGAAGACCTTGGCTTTACCGCACAGGAATCACAAAATCTGCTGCTGCGTTCTCAAACCATGGTTGCATTGGTGCAATGGTTTGAAGCAAGTGGCATGACACAAGCTCAAGCCGCCAAGTCATTGAGCATCACACAACCTAGGTTTAATCAACTGCTAAAGGGCAAGATTGAAATCTTCAGCCTTGATGCTTTAGTGAACATGGCGACCAGTGCGGGCATGCGTGTTGGCCTCAGCATTCGCCCGGTGACATCGGTGAAGGTTAGAAACACTGAGCCACTCAAAACAACTCAAGTTACAAAGCGACGAATTAAACAATTGGGGTCAGATCAACATTAATTTTGTCAATCTAAGAGGTAGAAAGGCTAAGGGGGCTTCCTCATACTGGAGTACCAGAAATCGTTCAGCCCCCTTAGCCTTTCTACCTCTTAGATTGGAAATTAATGTTGATCTGACCCCAATTGTTTCAGATGGATCGGCATCACTGGGCACCCACCAAGCAAAGTTGCTGAAGTTCTTGCTAGGTATAGATGAACCATACACAGAACCCGAATACACCCCCTTCAACACCCCAGACCACTTCATCACCGACGGCAGCACTTTCTTAATCGAGCTACTGCCCTTAATGCCCTCCGCAAAATACGCCTTCCTGCTCAGCACACACAAATCCACCATGGCCCTGCTGCCACCCGAAATCAAAGTGCGCATGAACTCAATCAACTCAAGCGCATCATCCGGCGCGCCACCCTCCGAAGAAAAACCATCACCAGAGTCAACTCTAGTTACGGTTGAGGAAATATTTGTTGTAACTAACTTTGAAGAGGAAGGCGCTTTCATTGGGTTCTGTTGCACATCCCGTCGTTTGGGTATTTTTTTATCTGTTTGAGTCATGCTTTGATTTCCTGATTTGTTGGTCAACACTTGCAATTTCAAAATCAGACAAATTTACTTTTAAAAATTTGTTTCAGATATGAAGCTTTATATCAATTTTTATAAGCCTTACTGAAAGTTTTTTGCCTTTTTTCTTAAGTGCAGAGAAAAAACTGCCACAATTTATTGAGGTCTTTCGCTACGCACTTGGATTTGATGGCTTGTCTTCGTTATTCCTTTTTTCAGACAGTCTCTGCCCTGGCTCAAAGTTAAATAAAGCAACGAACCCACGCTCGCGAAAGATGCTTTCTAGCCTCGCACCTTGCTAAATCCAATCGGTCACAATTCCAGTAAAACTGGAAAGTTCCACAGGATTGGACAGCTGACTTGTCAAATTGCTTTACGAGATGTGGAAGTTTTATATCTTGATTGCCACTCGAAAAATGCCCCAACTTGGTAAATTAGTGAAAACTCTTGCAGCGTAATTTCACAGATGTAAACAGGTAGATAGCCGGTAATGCGCAGAATTGCTCGATGGATGGTTATTTTTGCGAAACCGTTGATCCTTAAAACTTTCCAACTCCATCACTTTCTCTTGATGCGATTTCGACGAAAACCAACGGTAATCGTGTCACCAGCTGTAGATCGGACTTTGTATGCGTTAAACCATTCAGACATTCTCGAAACCGGACGCTTACCTAAGTCCTTTTCAAGACTACGAATACTGTCCTTACATAAATAAACAATGACCACCCCGTTATCGGCATACTCTTCTTTGCCGTACAAATCCAACCATTGATCAATCATTGGAGGAATTCCCCTTTGCTGAGAACGAATATTTGCATGGCGCGTATTCATCATTGATCTCCAATTTCTAGTAGAGAAGTTACCTTCATAAGAATTGAATTCCACTCACGCTGAATCAGCGCTAGTAATTCATTTTCCAAGTTCAGGCGATCGTCATCTGAAAACCATTCTTTATTGTGATCAGTTACTCTATTTTTATATCCGGGTCCCTGCCCCCACTCATCACTGCATTTTGTCCAAAATGCTTTATCTAATTTAAGTTCATCTTTAAATCGTGTTTGTCCCATGATTTGAACTTTACGAAGCAGATCATCATAAGAACTTCGCATCACTCTTTCCGATTGATCTATCAAACCTTTAGCTTCGTCAAACTCAGGCATAGCTTTTAGTGTTTCGCATTGATCAGTAAAACGATCTACTAACTTTTCTAATGACAAAACTGCGAGGCGTCTGGCACCAAAGCCCAAGTGATGACCGTAATTTAAATTAGCCCACTCACCTTCTCGAAGTACTGTTGCTCGAACCGTAGCCGCATAAGCTTTCTGCATTTGGTCTACAAGACTATCTTGGACATGTCCATTGAGTCTTATAGGTGTGCTTCTTTGTTGGGCCCAGGCTCTTAGTTGAGCCGCTGCTTGCCGAATAACTGCTTGTGCTTGTTCCCTCTCTTGATTTAACAACAAGCCGTTAGCGCTTGTAATTACCTCAAACAATCGATTACGAAAACCTTTTCTAACAGCTGCAATTCGATTGGATAAAAATGATTTCAGAAGCACTGGATCATCTTGATGTGAATTAAAAAATGAAACAGGCAAATCTTCAAATCCTAGAGGCTGCAAACTCATTGAAATTTGCTCATTTTTTAGTTCATACCCTTCACTCACGTCCTCAACTAAATCACCAGAGTCGTATTTGACGGCCAAAGCCTCATTGGGGCGGGGCAAAACCAAGAGAGCTACTTTTTCCAAAATCCCGCTTACACCTGACTCTTTTGCTCGCTCTAAAAGTAGTCTGGGACCTTCCGCAGGGGCGTTATTGAAGCCAGAGCACAAAAGCGCGATGGTGTGCGATTCATCCAAGAGCTTTTCTAAATCGGCTCTAGCTGCAGTTCTATCGATACCTTTTGTATCAATAAACCTAACTGACAAATCATCAGTAGCAAGTAAATGATGCGGAACAACTACCTCAATTCTTTTAGGTAAAGTGACATCTTGATGCCTACCATTGTTGATGCTTGCGAAATTTTCTTTGAGCCATTCAAGAGGCAATTTACCCGTTGATGATTCATACCAGAGATCTCGCTTATCTCTCTTGTGTAATTCCATACGACTCAATATTTCGACAACTAATTCCCTCGTACTTGAGAATTGCTTTGCCAATTCTTTAGCGTCATCCCAGCGATTAACTTTTCCATCTGCGCTCTTTTCTCGCCTGGTATTCAGCTTAGACATATTGCGTATTGCACGCTCAACTTCTTTTGAAATTCCCTGGGACTCTTCTTCACTTTGTTCATTTAAATTTGAGAAACCACCAATGAACTCTGCGAAATCCATTACATCTGCACGAATTTCCTCTTCTGATCTCGGCTCTATGATTAATCCGTAACCAGGACCGCTTCGCAAATGGACTTCGCAAATGGTGATTCCGCCTGCTCCAGACTCCAGTACAGGAACAGGATTTGCTGCACCTTTGGCGATTACCTCTAGTTCCGCGATTCTGCAAATTGCAGTTGACTTTCCGATGCCAATACTTCCAATGAAAGCTACTTGATGCTCTCGATTTAATAAAAGCTGGGCCCCTTTAATAATTTCTTCAATGTATTCAGACACCCTATGTTCAAAAGCGTGACGTATGTCTGGTTTTTTACGAACTAAATCTAGCTTCTGAGCCACCTCTTCAGCATCCCAAAGCAGATCTGCATCGGGATGATTAAGAGTTGGGCGATTGATGATCTGCCAATTCCTCTTAATTACGGCTTGCACTTTTGAAGCCTCCTCAGTTCCGATCCCCTCTGCGAGCAAAGACAACTCATCCTGAGTCAACTCTTTTTCACCGTTCTCAACCCTTGAAAGGCTTGCAGGGCTCCAATTGATTTTTTTTGCTAATTCTGCTTGCTTCACACCCGAGCGCTCCCTGATTCGCAACAAGTAATTGCCCAGCTCTATTGGTGAAATTTGATTTTGATTTAACATTGGAGCCTTTCTGAAACGTTTCAGCAATTATCCAAAATTATTTCTGCTTGTCAATAGGGTCCTCATGAAAATTTATTTACTAGAATTTAACAATACTAAAGTAGTAATTATTTAAATTGAAAATGGGTTATTTTCATTTTGCGCGAACAGTCGATCAAACCTTATGTACATAAAGTAGATGGTGTCCACAAAGATCAACAGCACAAGCGCTACAAGGAGCAGCAGCAACAAAAACAACCAAACGGCTCAAGGCATCGGTTTCATGGGTGTAGGGGTGGTGTCCGGTCACAAACCCCTACTAATCTTGTAAACCCTGGCAAACAACCTGGCCCCCTCCTCCGACAAATAGTCCTTGTGCGGCTTAATGCCTACCCTGCCCAAATCCAATCGGTCGCCATCCAAGCAAGACTGAAAGGTGGGGCAATGCTCAATCTCACCCACAGCGGGACTGAGGTATGTTCATACTTTATTGACGATCGAGTAGTTTTCAAAAAATATTGAATCAAACCTTTCGCCAAGCTTCCATTTGTATGCACGGTCATTCATCTGGCAAGCCAATTTATGCGAACACAATTCATATTTCAATTCTTCAGCTGTAGCATGATCTCCGAATTGGTATCCGTATTCATTTTCGCAAGTCAATCGCGCTACATCAATGTATGACTGACAGTATTTTGAAATTCCGAGTCTTTGCATTATTGTAAAAAGATACAAAAAGCAATTAATTGCGGCTAAAAATCTGTCTTCTTCTTTGGACTTTATTCTTTTTGTATTAAAAAAATCGTAATCGCTTTCAGCGTAATGAAAGTAGTCATTTAGCTTATCAAGAATATCCAAGAAGGCATCAACAGAGCCTCCTTGAGCTGCTAAGAATAGCGTCAAATCGTCGTGATAATCATTGAGTGCATATGTGGCTTGACCATTTCCTTTTTTCTGCGCCTGCTCCATTTGCATTTTCCATGTGTGCATATCTTCATTTTCTTCAGCCTCACATGCTTGGAAATACTCTGAAGCGCCAGGAAGTGATTGCAGGTACTGCTCCGTATTTAGACAATCCTCAAAGATAGCCCAACCTTCTCGTTTTATGTCGGACGCAAGATCGTATTTTTTTGGATGAGAAATAAGTTGACCTTCTAATTTGCTGGCGCCAACTGCAATGGAAGTACCGGGTATCCAGCGCTCACCTTTCTCTAGAATTTCAGGAATTAACTCATGAGCAAATTTATTGCTTAGTTTAAAAAAGAGTTGCTGTAATGTTCCAAGTTCAGGTGATTGATTTCTTAATGATAAACACATGCCAATCGAAACATACACGAGTCGTTCATAAATTGAAAAATTGCCGTGCTCCCCTGCGTATAAAAATGCACGAGGATAACCAAGCCTCATGGACTCGTCTAAGTAAGGAGAGTAAGAGCCATATCGATCTCTAAGCTTAAGGGGTCCATTACTCCAATCCCATTCAATTTTTATTTTGTACAAGGCTAGCCAAGCTGCACCATCGTTTTTATCGCATGCAATTTCATATAGTTGAACTGCGCGAGCTCTAGTAAGCTCATCAGTTGCGCTTTCCCAAATTAATTCAGCCAAGCCAAATTCAACTGAATCTCTATGTATTTCTGATTGATTCATATGATAAGTTTTTTAAATTCAGCTTGAAATTTCGAGATTGGGTAGAGCTAGCAATAAAGTTAAATGTGTTAATTTTTGTAGTTAACGCCAATACCTTTTAATTCCTCTGAAATCACATGTAATTCATCACTAAATTTTTTGACTATGTAATGAATTTTCGTTTTCACTTCGTGAATTTCTGACTTTGAATAATGTCGATTAGTCACAAAGAAATATTTTTTGTAAACCCAAAATCTTGAACTTATAAATTCAGACATTTCATTTTTTGAAGGACTTATTGGTTGATTAGACAATGGTATCGGGCACTTGTCTTTTTCTTTAGAGGCAAATTTCGTAAAAATTGGTTGCGAAGCAATTAGCAGTTCCCTGTCGTTATCCTCTCCTATAGTTACTGTCCCTGTATAACTTAGAACATCTTTCCCTAAATAGAGAACCGTTTTTAAAAAGTCTTTAGGAAAAAGCTCATAAGGTGCTGAATGGATTTCAATGTGACCATCTGTTTCAGAACGATCCGATGTAGTGGAATATGGGTGGCTTCCTGGTTCAATTACTGTTGCAAAACATTTAACATTTAGACTCATATTTAACCTTTATTGCTTAGGGCAATCTACAACCAACCGTTTAAATTATCAAGAGTTCTGAATTATCGAAGTCAGATCAATGTTGCTTTAACTCGCAGGCAAACCCCTACTCATCTTGAAAGCCCTGGCAATCAACCTAGCCCCCTCCTCCGACAAATAGTCTTTGTGCGGCTTAATGCCCACCCTGCCCAAATCCAATCGGTCGCCATCCCAGCAAGACTGAATGGTGACGCAGGTGTGCACATCTCCCCCGCTGTGGTGCTGCATGGCATGACAAAGCTTGTCGAGCTGCCCGGCCTTCAAGTCGAAGAACTGCCCATTGAGCGAAGCCGCAAAGTCAGCCGCCCGCGCGCCATGCAGAGGGTCTGAATATTCTGATCGCCATCCCTGCTAATTTTCAATTGCGCAAGCACATGCTTCAGCAAGCCCGATCGGTCAAAGTCTTGGGTGGAGGGAATGTCTTCAAGGTTCATGCTTGGGGATTTTTTTTAATTGGGGTCAGATCAACATTAATTTTATGCAAGTTGATGAATGACCGTTGCATCGCTCCATCAGCGAAGATGGACTCGAAACGAAATCAACTTCACCATTGATTTGTTAAATCGTTGATTGACATAGTCCCAAATTGGGACTAAATTCCAAAGACATGGACTGCATGCGAGTTATTTCTCTTAAAACACTGCAAAAGTTTTGGTCCAAGAACCACGATGCCAAGCAGCACTTACTTGCCTGGCATGACGAAGTATCCCAAGCGCATTGGAAAAATCCTGAAGAAATTAAAGAACGCTATACGACTGCAAGCATCCTTAAAAACCGACGCGTTGTTTTCAACATCAAAGGAAATCAATACCGTCTTATTGTTGGAGTCGCCTATGAGTTCGGCGCTGTCTTCATCAAGTTTGTGGGCACTCATGATCAGTACAGTAAAGTTGATGCAGAAACCGTTGAAAGTTAACAAGCCAGTTTATGAACATCAAACCCATCAGAACAGCTAAAGACCATGGTGCAGCTTTGAAAGAAATTTCGAAGCTCATGGAGCTCAACCCACCACTTGGCTCGCCTAAAGGCGATCGATTAGATGTGATGATTACGTTGGTACAGGCCTACGAAGCCAAACACTTCCCCATGGAACTGCCCGATCCTGTAGAAGCCATTAAATTTCGAATGGAACAACAGGGCCTGCGCCCCAAAGATTTAGAACCCATGATTGGCAAAAGCAACCGAGTCTATGAAGTGCTCAACCGCAAACGCTCACTCACCATCAACATGATCCGCAAGTTGCACATTGAGCTTGGCATTCCGGCACAGAGCCTTATTAAAAATTAATCGGGGTCAGATCAACATTGTTTTAGCCCGCAGGCAAACCCCGACTCATCTTGTAAGCCCTGGCAATCAACCTAGCCCCCTCCTCCGACAAATAGTCCTTGTGCGGCTTAATGCCCACCCTGCCCAAATCCAATCGATCGCCATCCCAGCAAGACTGAATGGTGGCGCAGGTGTGCACATCTCCCCCGCTGTGGTGCTGCATGGCATGACAAAGCTTGTCGAGTTGCCCGGCCTCCAAGTCGAAGAACTGCCCATTGAGCGAAGCCGCAAAGTCAGCCGCCCGCGCGCCATGCAGAGGGTCTGAATATTCTGATCGCCATCCCTGCTAATTTTCAATTGCGCAAGCACATGCTTCAGCAAGCCCGATCGGTCAAAGTCTTGGGTGGAGGGAATGTCTTCAAGGTTCATGCTTGGGGATTTTTTTTTAATTGGGGTCAGATCAACATTGTTTTACATCTTCTCCCATCCATGTATCCAAATGCAAGTCCGTCAATGAAGGTTCTTTGGTCAAATTGAATCCAAGACTAGGTTACCGATTCACTTTACCAAGCGGGTGTGCAAATGAAAATTCAAGATCAAATATTTCCGCTTGACAGATTCTGTTTTACGGAATATTCTCAATGATCGTTTCGTTTGCATGCTCAGATACCGAAGCGTTGTTCTACTGTTTGCTGTCGCCAAAATTCAAGAATATTGAACGCGTAGCTAGGCGAAAGCTACTGCAAATTCACGCAGCAACAGACCTCAAGTCACTTCGGGTTCCGCCAGGAAACATGTTGGAGACTTTGAAAGGACAACGCTTAGGCCAATCAAGCATTCGAATCAACGACCAGTGGCGAATCGTCTTTGATTGGATGCTAGACGGTGCGCATGCAGTGCAAATCATTGACTATCACTAGGCCCCTCATGAAAAAGCTATTAGATGAAATTCACCCTGGAGAAATTCTTCTTGAAGAGTTCTTGAAGCCTATGAACATTACAGCCAGACAACTGGCCGCAGACATAGATGTTCCGCCCAGCCGTATTAGCGAAATCGTCAATCGCAAAAGACCTATTACGGCAGACACAGCTTTGCGCTTGGGCCTGTTCTTTTCAATGGATCCAAAGTTTTGGCTTAACTTGCAAATCGAGTACGACATCCGATTGGCCAAGCGAACACTTCACAAAGACATTGCGGCCAGAGTCAGAGTATTGGAGGTCAGCGTTTAAATTCAATTGGGGTCAGATCAAATGCTGCGCAGGGCAAATTTCGCGATGTCAGTGAAGACTCGTAACGTAGATAACTCATGCAAGTACAGAAAGCCCGTGCTTGTTAACAATGTCCAATAACTTAAGCGCCATGCCACTTGGCTTCTTAGTCCCCGCTTCCCACTTCTGAACAGTTGACTGGCTTGTGTTTAGGTACATTGCAAAGATGGGCTGACTGACTTTGACACGCTCTCTAATTTTTTTGATTTGCAATGGTTTTAATTTGGGTGTTTTAAAAGTGCACTTTTCATCAAACATGCGTATGGTGGCTTTATCAATTCCACCTGCTTTGTAAAGAGCTGTGGCTGACTCATGAGCTGCCTCAAAAATGTCACTTTTAAATATCGATTTAGTTTTCATTTTAAAGCGCCATGAAGTTGAACTCACTCTAGCACTTGGTACTGCTTTATTCAATTCTTATTAATTGGGGTCAGATCAACATTAATTTATCAGCTGTCAAAATACTTTGAGTTGATATCCATACTCTGGTGGAGCACTCTTACCACTGTAATGCCGTGATATCCAGGCAAATAGTAAATTGCATTCACTTATTGGATATTCGAGCCTTCCGTTTTATCGCATCGATGTCCATTTTTTTCACTCTGCTGCTTTCAACATCTTTCATTCCCTTTGCAATTTCTGCCTGCAATTGACTCAGGTTGGAAGATTGAATTTGTTGATAGGTTTCAAACAAGCGGAGTGCCTCACGAATCACTTCACTGGCGGAGCCGTAGCGCCCAGACGCAACTTGCTCGCGCACACGATCTTCTAATGCTTTTGGTAGCGAAATGTTCAAAGTCATCTGAAATCCTTCTTGGCAATATTTGTCATATATTGCCACACTTCTGCACATCTGCGTACCGTACTAATTGGGGTCAGATCAACATTTTTTCCAATGTATGGCTCACCTAGCGAGCCCTTCACGCCCCTACCATTTACTCATCCAACCGACTAGCTGAGCACCAAGGGTTTATCCCAAAAGCCAATTTCAATTGTCATGTTGACAACGACAATACAAATTGGCACAATGACAACAATCAATGGCATTTTGGAACTTTCCAAGATACAAAACTTAAGGAAATCCTCAATATGAACAACTACTTAGAGCGATTGCGCAATGAATTCCAGGGCAGCGCCGATGCCCTAATCGACAAAGCCCAAGACGTCGCCAAGACACTCAAACTAGACCAAGAAGCCACTGAAGGCAACGAAAGATTGCTGCGCCACTACGTGTCCATGGGCGTGGTAGACAAGCCCTCCCGCGAAGGCCGCGATGCTCTTTATGGCTTCCGTCACTTGGTTCAGTTTGTGGCGGCCAGGCGCTTGTTGGCCGAGGGCTTTCCTTTGGCCAAGATTGCCAAGTACACCGGGGCCGTGCCCACAGACGCCCTCACCGCCTACCTAGAAAAGCCAGACCGCACCAGCGAGGCCGAGTTGTTGGTGGCGGCATTTCGGTCTGAGTCACCAGCGCTCAAAAACGCTACTACTGCTTCACGGCGCGCTACCCCACCCAAGCCGCTTCAAAGCATGTCTACAGGCATGGGCATGGTGGATGTCATGCACGAGATGCGCGACATGGAGCAAAGGGTTCGCGTGCAGCTAAATGACATGCAAAACAAGGTGCACATGATGGTTGAAGACGCCATGAAAAACATGGGCTCACAACCACGCGACGTGCAGATGTTTGCAACCGAGTTTAAGCAAGCTGTTTCAACACTGGCAAACATGATGGACGAAGCGGCGCACCGCTTTGACGCACTACTCAAGAAGCCCATGCTCATGATCGAAAAGCAAATGGACCAGCAAAGGTACATGTTTGAAGAAGCGCATAAGCAGAAAGATTTTCTGGAGCGCATGTTTGGTGAATTGTTCCGTGAGCAACAACGCGAATTGAACAGGATGTTTGATCACCAATCGCACAAGCTTGAAGTGTTTATGAAGATGAATGAAGGCATGCATCTCGAAATGAAGCACCGACTTCAAAGCCTTGAAGACCAACAAAAAAACAAGCCCTAAATCAAAAACCACAACCCACCACCCACAAGCCACAAGCACTAAACCAGAAAGCAGGCACACCATGAAAATCGTCATCAACCCCATCCGCCCCGCCTTAAGCCGCATTGACCAAGACTTCCATGTGTTGGTCCGTTTGCAGTCCGAGCATCAAGAAGGCTTTAAACGCACACCCCTCAACTTAGCCTTGGTAGTAGACCGCTCTGGCTCTATGCAGGGCCCGAAACTAAGAGAAGCCAAGCGCTGCGTCATTGACCTGATCAAGCGCATGAACCCAGAAGACCAAGTGGGCTTGGTGCAATACGATGACCACGTGGACACCATCGTGCCCCTCACCCCGGTTGAACAAATCAGTGGCATCATCGACGGCTTGGTTCAAGGCATTACTGCCAATGGCAGCACCGATTTGCACGCAGGCTGGCTACGCGGCGGCGAAATGTTGGCACCTACCTCGGGCCGGGATTCTACGTGCCATGTCATTTTGTTGTCGGATGGTCAGGCCAACAGTGGCTTGGTGCGGCAAGATCGAATTTGCGAACAAGTATCTGCACTAGCGGGCGCTGGCGTAACGACTACCAC
>Ga0214921_10010741_pt1 | contig 11267 bp, 13 predicted proteins | sample LL1505_MetaG_FD_177992 | JGI IMG/M metagenome (GOLD analysis project Ga0214921, IMG submission 177992) | Freshwater microbial communities from Lake Lanier, Atlanta, Georgia, United States - LL-1505 | ecosystem: Environmental > Aquatic > Freshwater > Lake | place: USA: Georgia | collected...
TCCGGTATAGTACCACCGCAAAGGACTAAAATATAAACGCAAATGAACAATTTGCTCTCGCTGCCTAATTAATTTATTAATTAGATAAGCACGGTCCGGGGCACCGGGTAACAGAACGCCCCACTAATTTAGTTTCACTTAATTTTTCTCACTTTTTTTTCACTCATCTACAACGAAGTTTACAACGAAGAAACAACGAAGTTAGAGAACAAAGTTACCTGCCTGTGATATAGTAATTTATGTCTGAACAAATACTTAAAGATAAATTAGGAAATAAAATTGGTTCAATAAAAAATCTCAGTGACGGCAAACTAGAGATAAGAGATAAACTTGGAAATAAGTTGGGTACTTACGATCCAAAAAGAAATGAAACTTATGACAAACTTAATAATAAAATTGGATCTGGAAATCTACTTACAACGCTATTAGTAAAGTTTTAATCACTTTAGTAGTTTTGTTTTAGATTTTTCAAATTCGATTTTTGTAATTGCTCCTGATTTATATAAATCATTTAAAGTTTTTAATTGAGTCGCTATATCTCTTGATGGTTCTTCGTTAGTCTTTAAAGGACCCCCCCATAAAACATTTTTCTCTCCATATTGACCTTTTGCTAATTGAAAAGCACTCCAATAACTATCTGCTTCTATAATAGCGTATCTATTTACTGAACCACCAGCACTACCTGATAAGGGAGTTTTTACTAAAATTCTAAATTTTGCCACAAGTTTTTTTTTATTATTTTTCAGTATAAAATAATATTATCACCAGGACTGTAGAGAATTTAAAACAATTATTAGAGAAATTAAACTATTTAACTTGTTTGCTATCTTTCCATAGTTGTTTAACTTGTCTACCATCTTTGTGAGTAAAAATTCCTTTTCCATCTTTTTTACCATTACGATAATTTCCTGTATAAGACGAACCATCTTTAAATATGAAAATGCCTTTTCCATGAAAAAGGTTGTTTCGGATTTGACCTATATATTTTGCTCCATCTTTATATATTGAAATAGTATTTCCATTTTTAAAAATTTTTTCAAAAGGTCCGCCTTTCTTGAAAAAACTTTTGTTTAGTTTATTATCTTTAGCATTATAAATAATTTTTCCATTCTTTCCCTTTTTAAATATGAAATTATTTCTGTAATTTTGAAATAATGCTCCAATATATTTTCCATTATCGTGATATAAAAATTTCATAGTATTTTAGTTAATAATGATAATCTTATTTTAATATTTTCAAAATTCTTTCTCTAATAATTTTTATATTCACTTTAAACATTCCTGCAAGAGCAATCTCAGGTACTCCTTTTTTATAAAAATTCATTAATTTTTCATCTTCTTGTTCTGTCCATTGTTTATCAAGCGTATCATCATAATTGGTAATCTTTTTGACACTTTTTGTGTTTTCTTTAAATTTAACAATCTCATCAATATATTTTTTTTCTAGTTCGGTTCCTAAAAAAGTAAAAATTTTTTTATCAAAAACTAAGTCACTACGTTCAATCTCTCTTGCTAAATAAATTCCATCAATTGACGTTGCTCTACTTAATGCAACATATGTTTGTCCGTGTGCAAAAGCGCCCGTATCTAAATCAATTGCTACTTTTTCAAAAGTTTGTCCTTGGCATTTATGAATTGTTGCTGCCCATGCTAATTTTAATGGGTATTGAACAAATGAACCAACCACTTTCGGTATAATTTTTTCACCCATTTTAGTATATTCGTAATTCTCCCATTTTACTTTGGGTAGATCATAAACTGTTTCTCTAATTTTAATTTTAATATGGTCTTTATCTAATTCATGTATGAATCCTACTGTTCCATTAACCCATCTTTTATCAATATCGTTTTTAACAATCATAACTTGTGCACCAACTTTTAATCTTAAATTATCTAAAACTGGTGGTTCACTTTTAAATCTACCTTTTATCTCTGCCTTATATTCAAATAGTTTTGATTTAATTTTATCTAACTTAGCATTATTGATGTAATCAACTTTTTCATTCTTTGTTGCTAATTTTATAACGCCTTCTGGAATTTCAAAGTCTTCTCCTTGATATCTTTTGTTTATTAAAGAAAGATCATTGTCATCTACTTTTGCAATTCTAAATTTATTTAGTAAATTTATAAAAGATTCATCAGACTGTCTAAAAATTTTACTTAATTGATGCGTTTCAAACTTTGCTTTTTTGAAAACTCTTGAGTTAAAAAAATAACAACCTTTAGGATAATTCTCTTCTGCGACTTCTTTTTCTGCTCTATGAACTATTGGAGAAATTTGAAGCAAATCACCAATTAAAATCATTTGAACACCACCAAAGACTTCTTTATTTTTTCTATTCTTTCTTAATGATTCATCAATTGCATCAAGAAGATCTGCTCTTACTGTAGAACACTCATCAATCAATATTGTATCTAACTTTCTTATTAAATCTCCATTTCTATGAATTTTAATTTCTTTATCTTTTTTTTGAATAAATCTTGGAGGGAATTTAAAAAAACTATGGATTGTCATTCCTCTTGCTCTTAAAGCGGAAAGACCTGTGAAGGATAAAATAATGTGATTTTTTTTTGTATTTTGTCTAAAATATTCTAATAAAGTTGACTTACCACAACCTGCTTTTCCGGTAATAAATAAATTTGATTGAGTATTTTCCATCTTATGGAAAATCTTTTTAAACTCATCGGTAAATACAAACTTTTCTGGAAGATCAGTACCTTTGTCTAAATTAACTTTTTCATTCATTATAAAAATTAAATTATATTAGATAATGATTACTCAAACTTCAAAATTTTAACGTCCTTAACATCAATTTTGTCGTGATAATCATTAAAAATTAATCTTCTTTCTTCATCAACTGATGGTCGTCTAAATACGACTTCTATTTCTTTTTTATCTTTTAAATAATCATACAATGACTGAACTGATCTAAATTCTTTGCCGTCTATGTAATTAAGAACGTCATATTTTCTAAGTTTACCAGATGCAGGTCCACTTTTTAAATTTTGAACTACTAAACTTGATTTAGGATTAGACATTTTTTGATTAACCGGAAGTCTCGATATCATTGCTTTTTCACTCACAACGATATTTGAGAATATTAAACCTATTCTGTCTGTTACAGAACCTCTCGACTTGAGTTGCAGTTTAACTTCTTGTTCTTTTTTATCTCTTAAAATCTTTAAAGTAACATTAGATTTCCCACGAGATTCATTATTTAATTGAGTGGGATTTGATACTTTAACATTATCAATTTCTAATACTTCATCTCCTACTTTTAAAAGATTTTTATCAGCATTTAAAATTTCAGAAACTTTTAAGTATTTGCCTTGCTCTTTATTGCTTGAAAAAATTACTCCAAAATCTAATGGTGATGGATCTTTTTTATTCTTAAACAATTCAAGTACTTTGCAAACTGTATATGATGGTAATGCAAAGTTTAGACCTTGATTATCATCGACACCGAAAGAACTAATTCCGATTACTTCACCAGTACTAACATCAATTAGTGGTCCGCCTGAATTTCCACGATTGATTGCTGCATCTGTTTGTATTGCTTCGAAGAAATCTGTTTCATATCTGATTGCGGAGATGATTCCTCTTGTGATAGTAAAATCTTTGCCAGCAGGATGACCAAACGCAACAACACTTTGTCCTGGTTTATAATCATTTTTACATTGTAGTTTCGCTTCAATTGCATTTTTAGGAATAAGTTGGGGATCTATTTGCAACAACTCTAAATCAATATCGGGATCAATATAAACTTGTTTAGTCTGAACTGGATCTGAGTATTTAAAGTTTATTCTATTTAATGCTGGTGAATAACTACCAACGTGTGCATTTGTAATAATAATACCGTTTTTTTTATCTATTAAAAATCCTGATCCAGAAGATGGGTTATAACTATCTTCAACAAATGGTGTATCGGTAGAGTTATATATTTTTACTGTATATCGGTTTGCATCACCTAGAATTTTCTCTAAGTCGTTTGCAAATGAGGTTGATGTGGTGATTAAAAGAATAAGACTGATTATTAGTTTCATGATGACATTCTATATTCAAAAAGATCAAAAATAAGTATAACTTTTAGACATAATACTTCATTGGCGCATCGGATATCATCAAAAAACTCAGGTGCAGTGGTTCTACATAAAACTAAATAAAACCTGTCCACATACGTGTAAATCGCTTTAACGCATAGAATAAAACATGCGCAAGATCGTATTTTGACTGCGTATCAAATCTGAAGATCAAAACTTGTATAAATAGAAATAATTAACTTTTGTTAGTTAATTAAAAATTGAAAATAATGACGTAAGTTGAAGTGATTTAAAACTTCGTCATATCGATTTGAATTTTATTATGTGTATGTGAAAAACGTGGGTGAGACGCTGACTGTCAAATCCCATTGAACTGGATTATCTCTAACATCATAATCTAGTCAAGCGTCGGCAGACGAAAGTCTGGCAGAGTTAGAAGTTTCTAGATTTATCTAGCGCAGTGAAACACGACCGTTTCTGCGTTTTAATCACTTCAAAGAACTTGATGTTAGGTCTAAGGCGGAACGTTATACGCAAGACTACAAGACTCTAATCTATAACAGATGATTTTTTGGTCTGTATAGGCAGAGTCTTGTCTAAAACAAAGACGTTACCGCAAGATTAATAACCAAATAAGTTACAACGATAGTTGTGTTGCGAAGCAACTACATAAGGAAACAATTAAATGAATAAAATAAAAAAATTAATATCTGACTATGAAAAAACTAGAGATCCATTTGTACAAATAGGAATTCTAGGACAAATGTTAATTGAAATTAAACGATTAAGTAAAGAACTAGGAAAGGTAATCTAATGGGTAAATTAATAGATGAAATAAAAAAAATACATCAAGAAAGTTTAGAAACAGAGTTATTAAAAAGTTTAAGTAAGAAGAAAGAGACACCAGTTGTTATTCAAAAAGTACCTGTGTCTAATCGATTTCTTGATAATAAAAGACAAGAAGACGTTTTAGTTTCAATGTTAGAATATTACAAAATTCAAACATTCAAAAGACAAGTAGAAGATTACATCAAAGATATCAGTAGATCTGAACCTGACTTCTATACACTTAAACTCACGAGTGACTTCATCGATACTTTATTAACTGAATATAATGATAAAAATTTTATTAAATTAGAGGAAAAGAAAATATGAATACATGGACAACTACACAAAGAGTAAAAAAGAAACTTGTTACATTCTCAATAGATAAAGACGTATTTGAGACTTTTAAACAAACGGCAAATAAAGACATGAGAAAATATAGTCAGATAGTAGAGGGTGCTATGCGTAGATATGTAAGTTCTAAATTATAGTTATTCATTTAAAATAATTTAATTTTTTTTAACAAGGGGAAATGTTCAGTAAAATATAAGTGAACATTTAAACTCTTTGATGAATGGGTATTTTATTATAAAATATTAACTAAGTTTTGCTATTCTTGCAGCAATTCTCGATATTTTTCTAGATGCAGTTAATCTACTAATGGCGCCTTTTTTTGTGACTTTCATTAATTGAGATTGAAAATCTGCAAACATTTTTTGCGCTTTTAATTTATCTTTATTTGTAATTAATTTTTCAATATCAGAAACTGCTTTTTTGTATTTACCAATTCTAATGCGATTAATTGCAGTTTTTTTTTTTATTTCTACAATTTTTTTTTTTGCTGATTTTGTATTTGCCATAAAAATATTTTATATGTTTATTATTAATAATTATCAATAAGTAAATTAATCATTTTCTATAAAATTTGATATAAAGAACAATGTCTATAAAAAATAAAATCTTCTGCAAATCCTCAGAAAATATGAAAGAAATCAGTAATGATTCTATAGATTTGATTGTTACATCGCCTCCTTACAATATTAATATTAAATATGGAAATAAATGGAAAAATAGAAAAATTATAAACTCTAAATCTATAAAGTACGAAGATAATTTAGAAGAAAACGAATATCGGGACATGATGAAGAAAGTATTTTTAGAATGTATTAGAGTTCTCAAAAAAAATGGTTCTTTTTATTTAAATATGAAGAATCAATTTTTAAAAAATTCTATGACAACTCCTTTCTGGATATTTGATATTTTAAAAGAATTATATTTAAAAAATATTATAATATGGAATTTTGACTGGGGCGGTTCTTCTCCAAATAGATTTTCATCAAGATATGAATATGTATTTTTTTTTACCAAAAATATAAAAAGTTGGACATTTAATTTAAATGATATTTCTATACCCAGCGTTAATTACAGACCTGATAGATATAAAACACAATTTAAAAACCCAAGTGATGTTTGGAAAATTCCTCTAGTAAGCGGAAATTCACTTGAAAGAACTAATCATCCGGCACAATATCCTGAGAAACTTATTGAAAGAATTATTTTAGCATCAACAAATAAAAAACAGATAGTACTGGATCCATTTATGGGCAGCGGCACTACTGCTGTGGTTAGTAAAAAATTAGGAAGATATTATGTGGGTTATGAAATTCATAAAAAATATATTGATATAGCAAATAAAAGATTGAAAAATTATGAATAATAATCAGAAAGTAATCATTGGCGATTGCAGGAAAGAACTTATAAATATTAAATCAAGATCTATTGCAACTATAGTTACATCTCCTCCCTATAACATTCAAAAAAATTATGGAGAATATAAAGATAATGTAAGTTTTGAAGATTGGAAAAATTTAATTGATCAAATATTTAAGCAAGCAAATCGTATCTTAAAAGATAATGGTAGTTTTTTTTTAAATGTTTCTCCTATACCTAAAAAGAAAACTAAAGAAATTATACCTCTAGATGCAATATGTTATCAGATTGGAAAGGATAACAATTTTTATCTTAGAAATTCAATCATTTGGCACTTTAATAATATGCAAAATTGCACAAATAGATTGAGTGGAAGATGGGAAAGTATTTTGTGGTTTGTTAAAGATATTAATAATTATATCTTTAATTTAGAAAAAATTAAAATTCCTTATATAACGAAGAACGATAAAAGACTTGATCCTAACGGAGGAAGAAATCCTACGGACGTATGGTATTTTGATAGAGTCAACAATATGACTAAAATAAAACTGGGAATAGAAAAAATACCAACCATGTACCCAATTCCAATGATTGAAAGAATTATTAGAATGTCAACAAATCAAAATGATCAGGTATTGGATCCTTTTGTTGGTAGCGGAACCACTTTAATTGCATGCGCAAATCTAGGTAGAAGAGGAACAGGAATAGACATCGACAAGAAATATAAAAAAATAATAGAAAAAAGATTAAAAGTTGAGGTGAATTTACAGAAAGAACTATTCTAGTGTTTTTATATCTTCTAATAAACTATTTTTAAATTTTTTATCTTTAATTTCAGATATAAAAAATTTTATTTCTTCTTTGTCATTCATTAATGAAATTTTTTTTAAAAGATAATGGTATTGGTAAATTCCATGAAAATATATTAGCATTGATGACAAATAATAAAATTCGACATTTTTTGATCGCATTTTGGCAAATTTAATAATTGTTTCTAAATTAAATCTTTTACAGACAGGACAAGAGCAGAGAAATTGATCTTTAATCTTATAAATATCAATATAACTTAAACTCTGATTTTCATAATATTTTAAAATATTCATTTTTTTATCTAATAAAGGAATTAGAATTTTACTTGGTTCATCATTTGCTCTTCTCCAAGGGGTATGACAATCAAAAGAATCTGCCCCGAAATAAATTAGTGGTATCAGTTTTTTTATTCCTGCAGATCCTAAAATGTGTATTATTCTTTTTTCTCCAGCGTCTCTAATTTTTTTTACAATCATACAAATTTCACTATTTTTTAACTTATTTAAACCTCCTAAAGCAAAACCTGAAAATTGTTTTTTAACATTTTTTTCAATTGTTAGTATTTTTTTGAAATGTTCAAAATAATCATCAATCTTATTTCCATGAATAGGAGCGATAATTTTTGGTTTAAAATTATATTCTTCACTTCTAATTAAAGTATTTTCTAAAAGATTATTCTGACTTTTATGATCATTCATTAAACTTTCTATAATTTCATTGTAATTATGATTTTCAGTTTCTTTTTTTTTATAAGTATTCTTTTTACAGTAATCGAGAGCAATAAATAAATCTGGTTTATGTATATTCATAAATGATAGATGCTCATCCAAAAGGTCTAAAGATTTTTTTTTTATTTCTGCTATTGATAATTTTTTTTCATTAATCCAATATCCAACAATAGTTCCTATTCCTGAATCAAGGAGAATCTTTGGTTTAATTTTAAACTCACTAAAATTTAAAGAAGTATTTATTGGTGTAAATAAAGAATTTATATTTAATTCTTTTAAAAAATTAATTAATAATTTTTTTTTTTCAACAAGACTGACGATCTGATCTTCATTAAAAGTTGGTTTAATTTCTCTATAATTTAAATATCGATAATTTAATAAAATATGAATATTATTATTGTCTACTGAGTCTAGAATTGAAAAATAATTAAATAATCTAGAAACTGTTTGACCGCCGCCACCGAAATTACTTGTAATATAAAAATTAAGATTTTTGAACATTTGGTGATAACTTAGCAAGTAATTCGCTAAAATCACCCATTTCATGTAATGGAGGATAAAATTTTTCTAAATAACCTTTTTTTAACTTCTGTTGATGAACAATTTTATAATCTCCAGGTCTAGATTTTCTAGTAAATTCGTTATCATTTTCCACTAAATAATATTTAATCTGTTCAAGAGTATTAAAGAAAATTCCTTTTAAATGATGAAAGTCTACCCAGTGCACAATATAAACTGGTCTTCCATCTAGTTCGCTTTCAACTTCAATAATTTGTTTTTTTATTTTTTTAGAATCAAGAGTTATAGAACCTTCGTAACTTTCTCTATTTATTAACCTATGAGAAAGCATGAGTGGTGCATGATGATATTTATGTTCAATATACGCTTTAATATTTCTAGTATTATCTAAAATCATTAAATCAGGTAACTGTTTATTTTTTTTATCTGCTCGTTCTGTTTTGATATTCTTTTTTTTAAGAAAATTGATAAATATTTCATCAAATTTATTTCCTAACTGAACATCCATACCTTTTATTGAATTATTTCTTGGTTTTAAAAAAAATTTCATTGCTTCTGTTTGCAACTTTTCCAAACCATCTATTGAACTATAAAAACTGGAAAGCGGTTTAATTTTATCTATTGAATTAATTTCTGCATACAATTTAAAATAACATTCCTTGTTTAATTCACTAAATGTAAGTTGATTATAAAAATTTTTAGCATTTTTTAAATAGATATTCTTGAGTTCTGAGCAATCTAATAAAAGTTCTTTATATAACTCAATAGAGTTATTTGCTGAGTTAGTATTAACTTCGTTTTGATGTATAAAAAGATTGTTCATATTTTAATTAATTTTATATTTTAATAATTTACAGAAATTATTCAAAAGAACTAACTGTTCTTTAGTTGTGGGATAAGTATCTAATAATCTCGGGTTAAAAATAACAATAGATATTAATTGAGACCTTGATAATGCAACGTTCAATCTATTTCTATCGAAAATAAAATCAAGATTTCTAGGCAAACACTCTGCATCAGATGATGTCATTGAGATTATTGTAATTGATGCTTGTTGTCCTTGAAATTTATCAATGGTTCCTACTCTTGCCCCTTTATCAAGTTTAGATGCTAAGTAATTTGTTTGTGCGTTGTAAGGACTGATTACTAATACATCATTTATATTGAATTCGTGTTTTTTTCCTTTAGCATCAAACAAATCTCTTCCTAAAAAACCTTTTACTAATTTTTGAACAATTTCTGCCTCTGCATCACTTTTTTGACTGTTACCCTCGTGATCTGCTTGAATATAAAATATTCCTTCACTATGAATAGAAGGATGTCCATCAAGATTTATTGATCGAAGTTTATTATCTTTATGACAAACTAATTTGTCATCATAAAAATTATGAGAAATAAACTCATTTATTTTTGGATGTAATCGATACGTTGTATTTAAAAATATTCCTCTATCTTCTGGTATCGTTTCTAAATCACCTAATAAAAAATTAAGAACTGATTTACTAGATTCGCCTGGATGAACACCTTCGACTGGACTTGATAATTGATTTTGATCTCCTATTAACACTATATTCTTAGCAACTCTTCCTACTGAAAGAACGTCCGCAATCGTAAATTGCCCCGCCTCATCTATGAACAAATAATCTAGTTGTTCATCATTTACTGTATGAACAAAATGATACTTTGTTCCTGAAAATAAACCTGCGCCTTTGTTTTGGTAAAAAGAGTGAAAACTTTTTGAGTCATCGACAGAAGTAATAAACTGATTTTCATCAACATTTTTTTCTCTGTAAATAGTATCCTCATCTCTTGCTGAGTGTTTGTTTACTCCTACAAATTTAAAATTATCATCCTCAATCGCAAACGAAATTACTCTATCAACTAAATTATGAATTACTTTATGAGAGTTGCCAGTAATACCAACTTTTTTATTATTTTTTAAAAGTTTAAGAATTGTATTTGCTGCTTGTCTTGTCTTGCCTGTGCCTGGAGGACCTTGAATATAAATATAACTATTATCTAATTGAGAAATGATTTCTGGAATTTCATTATCATAATCATTTTTCTTTATAATTTTTTCACCTTGTTTAATTCCCCTTATCTTTGGTATTTCTTTATTAAGTATGCTTTTAACTGCGTGATACTTATCTTCTAAATTAATTAAACTATTAACAAATTTAAAAGTACTTTTTTCTAATAAATCAATTTTAGCAGGTCCCTCTGGACCGATTGAAATTATATTTGGTAAATATCCTGACTTTGTTGCCCTTGAAAGTTTTATAATTCTTTCATGGTGATCTATTGAAATAATAGTTCCTGCTCTATTAGGTTGAGATACAAGTTCATTATTTGCTATGTGCGCAGTTTCACCTTTCTTTAATTTAAAATCTTGCTCATCATATTTGTAAGTAAAAACATAAGATCGTTTAACAGTTTCAGGTTCACCAATTCTTTTCATATTACCTACACATTCTGTATCTTCTGACAGATCTTCATGTGTTTGAAATTTTCTATCAAAATAACGTCTCCATTTTGGTTTGTTAGAACGATAATAAAAACCCAGAATATCGTGAACAATTTTTTGTAAATTTTTATCTTTAAGATCAGCATTTTTTAATCTTTCCTCATATTCTT
>Ga0214921_10010742_pt1 | contig 11265 bp, 6 predicted proteins | sample LL1505_MetaG_FD_177992 | JGI IMG/M metagenome (GOLD analysis project Ga0214921, IMG submission 177992) | Freshwater microbial communities from Lake Lanier, Atlanta, Georgia, United States - LL-1505 | ecosystem: Environmental > Aquatic > Freshwater > Lake | place: USA: Georgia | collected 2015-05-28
CCTGCTTCATTAAGGACAACATCATGAAGATGACCGACGGTCTCTTTCACAAGGTGTTTGACGAGATTGGGGCGGAATATGCGGATATTGAAAAGGAGCACTGGATTGTGGATATCGGGGCGGCGAAATTGGCCGATACTCCCGAAGCGTTCGATTTGATCGTGATGCCGAATCTGTACGGGGACATTCTTTCCGACGTAGCGGCGCAGATTGCGGGGTCGGTAGGGTTGGCAGGTTCGGCCAACATTGGGGATGGTTGCGCGATGTTTGAGGCGATTCACGGATCGGCCCCACGGCGGGCGGGTCAGAATCTGGCCAATCCATCGGGCTTATTCCTCGGTGCCGTTCAGATGCTCGTCCATATCGGTCAGGCGGATGTGGCGGAGAAGGTGCACAATGCGTGGCTCAAGACGATTGAGGATGGTGTGCATACTTATGACATTTTCAAGGAAGGGGTGAGCAAGGAGAAGGTGGGAACCAAGGAGTTTGCGGCGGCGGTAGTCGCCCGGATTGGGCAGAAACCGAGTCACCTGAAGGCGGTGGATTACAGCAAGGCGAGCACACGTCCTTTGACGACTCGGCCTCCGTACAAGCGGGAAACTTCCAAGCGAGAGTTGGTGGGAGTAGATGTGTTTGTATGCTGGCCGACCGGGACGATGGATGAGTTGGCGAAGAAGTTGGAGCCTTTGGCTGGGGACGGGCTGAAGCTGGAATCTTTGTCGAATCGCGGGATGAAAGTCTGGCCGGGTGGACATAAGGAGACTTTTACAGTGGATTCGACCGCATGCCGGTTCCAACTGCCCGAGGGAAAAGGAGTCGTGCCTCACAGTGTGGTGGTGAGGCTCTTGGAGCGGGTTACCCAGGCTGGGGTGGAGTTTGTGAAGACGGAAGGACTTTATAATTTTGATGGAAAAGCCGGTTTTGCGAAGGGTTAGTTTTCACCGCGATTTGGGTCGTTTGAGGCGGATAGATTAAGCCATAGGGTGGCTTTGATGCTTCTTCGTTTAGTAAGCCTCAGGGGATTCCTCTGTTTCTGCTTCCTTGGCGGGATAATAGCCCCTGTATTGGGACAGGACCTTGTTGTAGACAGTGGCACGACCAACATCACTAGCAGTACCAATTACGCAAACACCTACATCGGATCCAACTCTACCGCTTCGAACAATCTCTTAAACGTCTACGGATCAAGCGTCGTCCTGAGTAATTCGGCGAATGTCTACGTCGGCTATTCCGGTAGCAGCAGCAGACTGGTGATTAGCAATGGGGGCAGTGTAACTAATCAGATTGGCTATATCGGTTACAACTCTACCTCCTCCAACAACAGCGTGTTGGTCACGGGAACGAACTCAAGCTGGAGCAATAGTAGCCTTCTCCTCATCGGTTTTAATGGTAACAGCAATAGTCTGGTGATCAGTAATAGAGGAAGTGTGGTTAATTCCTTTGGCTATATCGGATACGGGTCCTCAAACAATATCGTGACGGTAACGGGAACGAACTCGGCTTGGACGAATCGTAACGATCTCTACGTCGGCTACACTGGCAGCAGCAACAGGATGGTGATTAGTAACGGGGCAAGTGTGATGGTCAATAGCAACGGCTATATTGGTACCTCCTCCTCCAACAATAGTGCGCTGGTGACGGGGACAGGATCTGCATGGACTAATACTTCTAATCTTTACATTGGTGCATCTGGCAGCGGTAACAGCCTCGTGATCAGTAACAGGGGTAGTGTGGTCAATTCTAATGCCTATATTGGAGACTTCTCCTCGAACAACATCGTTACCGTAACGGGAACGAACTCTGCTTGGACCAATAGGGGTGATCTCTATGTCGGTGCTGAGGGTAGCGGCAATCGCCTAGTAATTACCAATGGGGGCAGTGTGGTCAGTAGGGAGGGCATCATCGGCAACGGACAATTTTCAACGGTCTCAAACAATAGTGTTTTGGTTACGGGAACAAACTCTGCCTGGACAAATACGCTTTCTCTCTATATCGGTAACGTAGAGAGTAGCAGTAACAGTCTAGTAATAAGTGACGGGGGCAGTGTGGTAAGCAGCACTGGCTATATCGGCTCCTTCACCGCCTCCTCCAACAACAGCGTGCTGGTTACGGGAACAAACTCAGCCTGGACAAATAGTAGCGATCTCTATGTCGGCTTTGATGGTAGCAGCAACAGACTGGTGATTAGTAATGGGGGCAGTGTGAAGAGTTCGATTGGCTGGATCGGTGCCAATTCTACCTCCTCCAACAACAGTGTGACGGTGACGGGAGCAGGATCTACCTGGACCAATACCGTAAAAGTCTACGTCGGTGCTGAGGGCAGCAGCAACAGCCTAGTGATTAGCGATGGGGGGAGTGTGGTGAATGATAATGGATATATCGGCTCCGAAACCAACTCCTCCAACAACAGCGTGCTGGTGACGGGGACGAACTCTGCCTGGACCAATACACTTAATCTCTACGTCGGCTACAATGGCAGCAGCAACAGTCTGGTGATTAGTAACGGGGGTAGCGTGACCAATCAGAATGGCTATATCGGTTATACCACAAACTCCTCTAACAACAGCGTGCTGGTGACGGGGACCGGATCTGCCTGGACCAATCCGGCAGAACTCGTCATCGGCTATTCTGGCAGCAGCAACAGATTGGTGATTAGTAGCGGGGGTAGTGTGACCAATCAGAATGGCTTCATCGGCGCCTACACTAGCTCCTCCAACAACAGCGTGACGGTGACGGGAACGAATTCTGCTTGGACTAATACGGGTAGTCTCTTCGTCGGCAATCTTGGCAGCAGTAGCAGTCTGGTGATTACCAACCGGGGAAGCGTCGTTAGTTATAGTGGCGTTATCGGCCGCATCGCCGACTCCTCCAATAACAGCGTATTGGTGACGGGAACAAACTCTGCTTGGACCAATAATGGCGATCTCTACGTTGGGTATTCTGGCAGCAGCAACAGATTGGTGATTAGTAACGGGGGTAGTGTGACCAATCAGAGTGGCTTTATCGGCACCTTCACCAGTTCCTCCAACAACAGCGTGCTGGTGACAGGGACGGGATCTGCCTGGACCAATAGTGGCAATCTCTACGTCGGCGCTTCTGGCAGCAGCAACACTCTAACCGTAGCGGATGGCGGTGCTGTTTCGGCTGCCAACATCACAATTGCATCTCAGGCTGGTTCAAGTGGGACGTTGAATATTGGGCAGTTTGGTACGAATGGTGTGGGTGGGACGGTCAATGCCAATACCATCACTTTCGGCGACGGAACGGGCGTGATTAATTTTAATCAAAGTAATGCGGTGACGATCTCGGCGAATATTTCAGGCACCAATGGTTCCCTAAACATTAATGGCACAGGAGCGGTGTCCCTATCTGGATCCAACTCATTTAGCGCGGGAATTACTCAGCAAGCCAATACGACCCTCGTGGTCGAGAATGCATCGGCCTTGGGTACTGGGACCCTAACACAGAACGCAGCTAGTTCCCTCACCATCTTTAACACGAGCGGAACCATCACCAATACGATGAGTTTGTATAATGTACAGTTTCAGACTGGGGGCGCCCTTTCGGGTGGGATCACACTCAACAACGCGATATTCAATGTGAATTCTGGGCAAAGCGCTGTGCTGGGGGGAACTTTAAGCGGTGCGGGCGGAATCACAAAGAATGGGCTTGGGACGCTGACGGTCTCTGGGGCTAATACCTTTACGGGGACTACGGGGATTAATGCAGGAACACTATGGGCGCAAAACACAAACGCTTTAGGTAGAAGTTCGGTGAATCTAGCAGGAGGAACGTTGCAGCTGGGGAGCTATTTGGAGGTGGACACCATGACCTGGGGCGGAGGTCAGATCTATATTCCGACCTTAACCAGCGCGAACGGCATCTATCTGAACATCACCAACGCGGCCACCGGTTTGACCAACACTACACCCGTAAATCAGTTCAATGTGACTGGAGCTAATCTGACCCTGAACGTCCCGACCAAGCTGTTGAGTGCGACCAACATGACGACGAACAACTTCTCGACGAACAATTTCACCGTTACAGGGCTCACCAAATACAACCTTTCCATCAGCAACAGCATCCTCTGGCTAACTTCTCTGTTTAGTAGTTACACGATCTATGCGGCTACCCCTAACCAGGTTCAAGTCGCCAGTGCGCTGAACGGTTTTGCCGATGCAACTTCTGGGGACCGAACGACGGTCACGACTGTCCTCAATTCATTGACGACAGACGCTCAGTATCAGGCCGCCTTTGAGCAGATGATGCCTTCGATCTATAGCTCTCTGCCCACCCTAGCGTTCAACACCGCGAACGGGCTTAACACCAAGCTGTTCGAGAGGATCTGGCTGATGCAGGTGGCGGGACTTTCAGGTGCTGCGGTGGCAGGGGATTCCCCTACGCAAAACAACGACAACAACCCGCTGGGCCTCAAAGCTGACCAGAACTGGAGTCCGTTTGTGGATGCCAACGGAATCTTCGCCTCGGCCAACAGCGGGGGAACACTGGACACCTACAATGCCCAGAACGGTGGTGTGACCACGGGAGGAATGTATAAATTCCTGCCTAACCTGATGGCGGGAGGTTATGCGGGTTACCAGTACACCCACGCCGGGTACGATGGGAGCACCAGCATGGAGGATAATGCGGCTCGGTTCGGACTACTGGCCTCGTGGGCGGGGGAAACCTGTTACAGCAACAGCGACAACATCTATCTCAATGGGTTAGTAGGTGGCCAGATGCACAACTACAACGTGGATCGACAGATTGAGTTTAGTGACATCAATCGTACGGCTAATGCGACTCCGACGGCTGGGGAGTTCGATTCAGCGGTTCAGGTTGGTTACAACATTCGGGAAGGTGGGTTCACCTTCGGTCCGCAGGCCAGCTTACAGTACACCTACTTGGGAGTGGGGAGTTTTAACGAGAGCGGTGCGGATTCGTTGGATCTGAATGTGGATTCGTTTAATTCCAGCAGCATGATGTTCACCTTGGGAGGGCAGGGGGCGTACCGAATCGAGGTGGATGAGGACTTTGCGGTGATTCCGATGGCGGATGCCAGCTGGCAGCATGAGTGTCTACAGAACCCGTATGGGATCCAGTCGGCCTTTGCCACGGGGGGGCCGAGCGAGTCGTTTAACTTCCAGAGTTCGGCTCCGTTGAGGGACTTCTTCTATGGAGGTGTGGGCGTTGGATTTGCCATCGGGCAGAACTGGCAGGTATCGGTGTTGTGGAATGCGTCGGCGGCAAACGCGGATCTATCCAGTCAGAACATTTATATCAGCGCCGCGGCTAGGTTTTAACGAGCCAGGACGCCGAGTTGGTCGCGGGCGCCGAGAGATCGTGCGAGGTGAGTGGGATCTGTATGGCCAGCCAAGGCCTCACGATACGATTGAAGTAAGCGGACGGCTTCGTCGGGTGATTCATCAAGAAGCTCCAGACGGAAGTGACGTAGCTGTGTGCCTAGAAGTTTGGGGATATGAGAGGCGCCGGATTGGGGGCGGGAATTAAACACGGTGTTGCGGCAACCGACATCGGCCCGAATGGGATGGGATTCTCCTACGCGGTCGCGGACGGCGATTCTGTGATGGTCGCAGGGACGGCCGCAGGTGAGATGGTCTTTGCCTTGGGATAGAAATGCGGCGAAGACGCAGTGTTCCATATGAAACATGGGGATGTGCTGGTGGAGGGTGAGTTCGAACCAAGCGGGTGGAGCTGAGTGGAGAAGCTCAAGGAGCTGGGTGATATCGAGATCGTAGCTGGGAGTGAGCCGTTGAAGTCCTTCTGAGATGAAAAGATCGGCAGAGAGGGCATTTGCCACGTTGAGGGAGAAGTCGCCGATCATTGGGAGTTTGGCAGATCGGAAGTAGTCGAGAGCGCCAAGGTTGCGGATGAGGACTCCGTCGGGTTTGGCGTTTTCGATCAGGCGGAAAAATCCTGTCTCACCAGCTTTCTGGATTCGCGGGGTAGCGAGGTAGACGGGAACCCGTGATTTTTGGCGCATGGACTCGACGGTGGGTGTGAAACGGCGGAGATCTTCGAAATCGAGATATAGGAGATCGGGGGACTCAGCAAGGAGGGCCTCGGCTTGAGCTGGGTCGCGGCAGAGGACGGAGAGTTTGACGACTCCTGCGGCAGGACGTTTGGCGGCGATGGGGGCAAGAAGCTGCGGTAAAGCCAACCCGGCCGATTGTCCCACATTCCCGGGATTGTGGGATAATAGAGCCGTGGCAGATAGGCGGGTGACTAGGTCGCGGCGGAGGCGGTTGAGTTCAGACACAGGCAAAATGACGGGCTGAGGAAGGTCGACCGCAAGGTCACCGAGATGAAACGGGGTTCCGCCCAGTCGACTTAACTGATCCCGGATTGACTCAGGGGTCAGAGGTCGGTTGCGGGCCGCAGCAAGGGGGATGGTGGATGATAACTGAATCTCCTGGTTCCCACTTGTGGCATGAATTTGAAGAGGTTGCGCAGGCAGGCCGGATATTTTTAGATGAATTGGAGTTGTTTCGGTTGGTGCTTCCTTGGATCGCTCGGCTTTTAACTGCTTTTCCAATTGGGGATCCTTGGTTTTCCAAACGCGGTCGCCCGGTCGGGCGGAGTGAGGAGGAAGCGATCCGTGACGGAAGCTGATGCGGTTACCCTGAACGCCATATAGAAAACCACCGGGTTCGTTGTCGGTATCTGAGCCCCGATCGATGACGACTCCGTCGCCCGGATGAAGTGGGGTGAGCATTTCCTCGAGCTCGATCCAGTCGGGTCCAATCCGTGCAATTTTTCCCGCAAAGGGGCCCCGCTTTTTTCCAAAGCGGGCGTGAACGAGTTGCTGATGGTCTACGCCATGAAACCAACCCGAGAAAAGGCCGCGACTGAAGGTCATCTCCAAGCGGTACTTTTCATCTTTTGAGGCAGGGGCGGGGTGTTGGTCGATGGCGCGATCGATCGCCTTTCGATAGACTGAGGTGACTGCCGTGATGTAGTCGGGAGATTTGAGTCGGCCCTCGATCTTGAAAGAGTGAAGACCGAGTTTGATGAGCTCGGGAATTTCATCCACAGCGGCGAGATCTTGGGGGGAGAGAAGGTAGGCACGATCCCCGAGATCGCGGGGTTGGCCGTCGACTTCGAGGGTGTAGGGCATGCGGCAGGCCTGAGCGCACTCCCCGCGGTTGGCGCTGCGGCGACCAAGGACTTCGCTGGTGAGGCACTGGCCTGAGTAGGCAACGCAGAGAGCTCCATGAACAAAAACTTCCAAGGGAAGACCGGAGGGTTCTGTGGGGGATGGGAACTTGGCAAGTTCGCGGAGGGAAAGTTCACGAGCAAGAACCGCAAGGGAGATGCCTTGGCGACGGGCAAAGGCGACCCCTTCGGGAGAGGTGAGGGTCATCTGGGTGGAAGCATGAATTTCGACTTGTGGGCAGACCTCCCGGGCCAATCGAACTAGGCCGAGATCCTGAACGATGATTGCATCGACCTTGGATTCCCCGACCCAGCGAAGGAGGCGTTCTGCTTCGGTAAGTTCGGAGGGGAAGATCAGAACATTGAGAGTGAGGTATCCGCGACGACCGCGGGCATGGAGGTAATTCATGACGACGGGTAGATCGGCTTCAGTGAAATTTTCGGCTCGGAGACGAGCATTGAACGCGGGGAGTCCGAAATAGACGGCATCAGCACCGGCGGTAACCGCGGCTTTGAGACACTCCCAATCGCCTGCCGGGGCTAGGAGTTCAGGTTTATGTGGCGAGGCCATCCCAAAGGGTAGCCTCATTGGGGGGGGGGAAACGAGCGGAGAGGTCTTAGTCGAGGAAACGAACTCGGCCTGTTTCCACGTCGTAGATGGCACCCATCACCTGCAGTTTGCCGTCTGCCTTGGCTTTTTGCAGGAGCTCACTGTTCTTGATGACCTCGATCATCTGGTAGCGGGTCAGTTCCTCAACGGCGTGATTGAGCTGATCCGCCTTTGAAAGATCACTGTGTTCCTTGTGAATTTTCTCGATCCCAGGCTGGAGAGATTTTGTGAGTAGGGAGATGTTTCCAGGGACGGGTTTGCCTTCGAGCGTGGCGGTGACAGCACCACACTTCGAGTGACCCAGAACAAGGATGGTATGAACACCCAAAGCGGCGACTCCATATTCGAAGGTGGCATTGACTTCCGGGGTATCGAATCCTCCGGCATTTCTGCACACGAAAAGGTCGCCTACGCCCATGTCAAAAATCAGTTCGGCGGGAGTGCGCGAGTCGGAACAGGTGAGGACAGCGACGGAAGGGGCTTGGCCGAGAGTTCCTGTCTTCGCCACGGTGCCGGTCTGCCACGTGTGGGCGATTGATTTCCCTTCTGCAAAACGCTGATTTCCTTTTTCAAGAGTGGCTTTGGCCCCCTCCATTTTGATTTCAGACCATGAGAGGGAAGCGGTTGCTAGAACAGTCATGAGGGGAAGTAGTAGTTTTTGCATGTGATATTGATAACAACGCATTTCCATTGAGACAAGGCAGACTGGTCGCTGGGCATAGTTTTGCTAGAGTATTCGGATGGAGCGCAAACCCCCCTGGTTGAGAGCTAAGATTCCTAGTGGCCCAGGTTACACCAAAGTTAGGGATCTAGTGCAGGGCAACCGCCTGCATACGGTTTGTGAAAGTGCTCACTGTCCGAACCTGGGAGAGTGCTGGAGCCGGGGAACTGCCACGATCATGATTTTGGGGGAGACCTGCACCAGGAGTTGCCGCTTTTGTGCCATCGCAACAGGCAAACCTGGGGAGGTGGATTTTGGAGAACCTGCGCGGGTGGCGGATGCGGTGAGGATCATGGGGTTAAAGCACGCGGTGATCACTTCGGTCGCACGGGATGATTTGCCCGATGGAGGAGCGGATATTTGGGCGAGAACTGTCCGAGCGGTGAAGCATGTGAATCCTGAAACCCATATCGAAGTGTTGATTCCCGATTTCAAGGGTCAGGAGCAGCCCCTGAGTACGGTTCTGGATGCGGATCCTGATATTTTGAATCACAATATGGAGACGGTGCGGCGCTTGCAGAAGCCAGTTCGGGTGCAGGCGCAGTATGATCGAAGTATGGAAGTATTGCGCCGAGCCAAGGCCCGGGGTTTTGTCACCAAAACCGGGCTGATGCTGGGGATTGGAGAGAAAGAGGAGGAGATCGAGGAGACCTTGGGAGATTTGGCCGCTGAAAAAGTCGATATCCTTACTTTGGGCCAATATTTGCGTCCGACTGAAAAGCATTTACCCGTAGACCGCTGGGTGACTCCCGAGGAGTTTGCTCGTTGGAAAGACAGGGCGTTGGTTTTGGGCTTCGGAGTATGTGAGAGCGGACCGCTTGTACGGAGTTCTTATCACGCGGAAGAGCAGTCGGCCAAGTTTACGGGAGTGAGCTAGTCGCGTTTGATTAAGAGCCAGGGGGAAGCCAGTTGAGGGTGATATCGCGCTTTCCCTCAGGCCCACGGAGGTTGAGGGTGAGGCGTCCTGCGGGCGGATTGTAGACGGCACGGATTTCACCTTCCGAAAAACCGTAACTGCGAATGACGTTGAGGGCTGCGCGGGCGGAGCCTTTTTTGATCCAGTTCCAGTCGGTTGGAATTCTGTCTTCGGCGGCTTGAAGAGCGGGAATTTCGAGTCGGCCCCCGTGGTGAAAGGAGATGGTTCCGTATCCGCCACGGATGTTTTTCCCTTGGGCGTTCACATTCACCAAAGCATCCACTTTTGAGCGAAGCTGAAAAGTCCCAGGGGTGAGAGCATCGGTAATGACACGGCTTTCCATATCGGAAGTGGAGGACCAGGCGGACCAGGGGAGGTCGGGGCGAAACTCGAGAGTAAACCCACCATCCAGAGAACCGCCACCGAGTAGGGCGTTGGCACGACCGTAGATTCCTTGGGAGTTGACGGTGACAGCGATGGAAAGGTTTTGGGCCGTGAGTTTGCGGTAGGTGATCTGATCGGCGAAAAGGGTGGGGACGACATTCTTTGCGCGTTTTCCTGTGGAATCCTGGCCGAGGCTGAAGAAAAGATTTCCTCTGAGGTTTGTTACAGAAAGGTCGTAGGCTGGGTAATTGATATCGGAAGAGGGGATCGTGAAGCGGGTAGAAAGTTGAAGCTGGGTGAAGTCGGTTAACCCTAGGTTCTTTTGTTCGGCGGCAAAACGAACGGGAAGAGGAAGGACGGGTTGTCCATTGATCGAGACGGAGAGTTGGCCGTCGTTCAGGCGGAAATCATCGATTTTGTACGGGGCGGAGGTGGGTTGGGGATCGGATTTCCTTTGTTGGATCCGATCGACAAAAGCAAATAGATCATCCCCAAGATAAATGGTGGGGTGGGTAATGATGAGGGAGCGGATCCGGTGTTGGATGAGTTCGTCCCAGGTAAAGACAACATCGATTTTTGGAAAAGAGAGAACGGGGGCAAGGGGATCAGATGGAGAGTAAAAGATGAGACGCTCGATCGTGGCGCTTTGCAGAGTGGGGGTTGTCCTTTTGTTTGAGGAGCCAAAGTGAACATCGGTAAACAGCAGAGGAGTGGTGTCTCCAAGATGAAGCGGGGTAGTCGGGATTCCCGGGCCCAGATTATCGAGAAAAAGAGTCGAGTCGGATACGAGGAGGTGATCGATGTGAATGGGCAGGCTTTTCCCGCTGCTGGTCGGGCTTTCCAAGCGGCTCAACCAACCCTCTGCGCCATAGATGCGGAGATTGGCAAAGTGTCCTCGAAGAAAAGATGGCCCGAGGCGGATCGAGACCGCTTTGATACGCAAGGCTGAACCGTGGTGGATGCCTCGGACTTCAAGCTCCCCGATTCCGCACCAATTGGCTGAGGAGAAAGAGGTGGGGAGATTGGCGACGAAGAGAAGTAGATGGAGGGGGATCGAGGGAAGAGCCAAAAAGAGGAACAGAAGCGTTCCCAAGGAGATGAGGAGATGGCGACGGATCACATTGTGAGTTTAGGGCAGAGGCGGGGGTGGGACGAGAGATTCTCCATAGCACCGCCTTGTGGATTGAGGGTTGGGGGATATCGGATAGAGTGGGTGAATGAGATGGGGATTCATTCTGGGTTTGGGGATTTGTTTGGGGGGGTGTGCCTCCGTGCAGTTGGATACGCCTGAACCGTTGCAGGTGGATATTCATATGAAGGTGGATGTGGAGCAGAAGGGAGGGGATGGAGAAAAAGGCAAGAGCGAGGCCCTTTCCGTGGCAGAGGAGAGAAGAATGTTGTCTCATCAGGTCCAGGTTTTGAAAAACGATCATCGGGTTGGGGAGGGGGCGGACGGAA
>Ga0214921_10010743_pt1 | contig 11265 bp, 15 predicted proteins | sample LL1505_MetaG_FD_177992 | JGI IMG/M metagenome (GOLD analysis project Ga0214921, IMG submission 177992) | Freshwater microbial communities from Lake Lanier, Atlanta, Georgia, United States - LL-1505 | ecosystem: Environmental > Aquatic > Freshwater > Lake | place: USA: Georgia | collected...
AAAACAAAAGACGGAAAAAATAAATCGTTCGGCACTTGGTATAAAATTAAAAATATATAATATAATTTATGACCAATTACAAAATGGTGATTCATATGATGATTTAGCAAATGAATATAAAAAAACACCAGATGATATTAAAGAAATAGAAAAAGAAGCGTTTAAAAAAAAACATGAATATTCTGCACAACAGACATCTTATACGAATGATGGAGGATATACAATGAGTGCTTCATCTACAACATCATCATTAGATTTAAGTGAATTTCATAATATTAATCGTACAATGAATACTGTTTTACATTTTTATGAAAATATCAGTAGATTAAATAAATTAAAACAAGAAAAAATAATTGATGATGATTTTTATAATGCATTGATAAAACAATTAAATGAATTTAAATTTGATAAAGATAAAATCATATCAAATATTGATGTTAAAAATATGACGCCATCATCCGTATCGACTACAAAGAAAAATAATAATACATCAACAGATGAAAAAAAATCATCTAAAAAAAATACAGATAAATCATCTAAAAAGAAAGATGAATCAGATGATGATTCTGTTGAGATAGAAATACCTATCAAAAAATTAAAAAAAAGAATAATATGAAAAAAAAAATAATATGATAAAAATAAATTAGTTATGCAAAACTAATTTCATTTAATTCAATATGATCATTAATTTCATCAGTTGTTGGAATACGACCATATTTTTCTTTAAAATTTTTAATAAATTCTGTTTTTTTAGTAGTTTCTTCATCTATTAATGATGTTGTAATTATTACATTTTCTTCTTTTTTAATAAATCTAGGTTCATAAATTTTATTTGCTGTTATATAACCAGTTATTTCTGGTTTAATTAAATCAATACTATTTTTATATAAAATTTTAAATTCATTGATAACTTCTGTTGGAATATCAGGTGATAATTCTACTAATCTATCATATTCTTTCATAGAATGATTAAATATATCACGTTTTGGAGTTCGTTCATCTGGATTTTTTTGTAGTTCTAATTTAATTGTTCTATTAAATTTATCCCAGCTACGTGCAGCAATATTATGACCTTCTTTTAATTCAGCAGTTTTTAAAAATTGTGCAATAGTTGATATAATAGCCGCAACTATATTAAATGTACCCACAATTAAACTAGCATATCCTTGATATGTTGTATCTGGTATTCTTTCTAAGGCAAAGTTAGCAGCACCTGTTAAAGTTGATATTATTATAACCGGTATCATTAGACGTAAATATTGTTTTTTATATATTTTATATGATTTTTCATGTAACCATTTAAAACATGCAGATTTATCACCCCATTCTTTTAAAATTTGATCATCGTCTTTATTCCATTTAAATGTTTTTATTATATCTTTCTCATTTTTTTTGATTTTATCATTATCATCATTATTATCCATATAATATAATAATATTACATATAAAAAATATATTCATGATTATTTTTATATAATTATTTTGTAATATCATCTGCTGAAATAAATATATCACCATTATCAGCATTATCAGAAACTACTTCAACGGTTGTATCATCACAACTGACTTGATCAGCAATCATTTGTGATGTAATATAATATCTATTTGATAACCCTAAATGCATATTTATTGTACTTTCTAATAATTTAACCATAATACAATAATCTACTTTTATTCGATTACTTTTGCCATGAAGGTCCATAATAAAAGTTTGTCCAAAAATACCCTTTTCTGTTTTAGATTGTATATCAATTAAATTTAATTCTATTAATTCACGTGATAATATTAAATCTTCAAATCTTTTTGTTAAATTTTCATAAATCTTAATAATATCAGCAGTATCATATTTATAATCTTTTTTTAATTCATTATAAATAGTTATATCAGAAAAATATTGTTTTTTTATTTCATCAAAAATTTTATTATCATTAATTAATGGATTTGTGGTACGCGAATTATCTGATAATATTTTAATATTTTTTTTAAATTTTTTAAAATTATTAGAATCATATGCAAATTTATCATTTGATTTCCATATTTTAACTATTGTCTCTTTATTTTCTCTAAAAATGTTCAATAATAATTTTGTAATACGTGTATATAATTTAAAAAGATCTCTATATAATTTTTCTAAATTTAGCAGATATATATCATTAATATGTGTATGTTCAATACGTGTTATATTGATTTGATGTTTTATATCATCAACATAAACTGAATAATTTATAGATGACATATCACCTGAATTAATATATACATTATGTATATTTTCTAAATTTTTTATATCATCGTTTATATTTCTTATATTTTTATTATAATTTTTATAATTTTCAATAATTTTATTATAATTTTTATTTATAGAATTTAAATTTGGAATTTCTAATATATCTTTATCCATCATATATAAAATATTTATAGATAATTATATAAAAAAAGGAAAAAAAAATAAACTATTCTAGAAAAAAGATTATAAATTATTATTTTATATATCTTTCTTATTATCAATATATTCTAATTTATTTTCTAATTTATTAGTATCATTTATTACAATATGTAAATCAATATTATTATCTGTAAAAAACTTACAAATAAATGCAAAATGTGGATCATTAATATAATTTGAATTATTTAATTTTAATTGAATTTTTCCGAAAGAATTTAAAAAAGATAAATTCGTATGATTGGAGTTATCTGTAGATAACTCGCAATCATTAACAATATTTAAATTAAATGATTTATTAAATTCTTTTGTGATATTAATTGAACTATCAATTAATTTTTTAAAATCATTAAGATTTTGTATACCATTAATATTTGCACTTGATATATTATTTACTAAATCATCTACAACAATAGTAAATATTTGTTCAGATAAATATGAATATGCCTCATGAACAATTATTTTTCGAATATCATTAAAAAATTTATATGATTTATATAATTTATATATATAATTACATACAAAACCAGATAGAAAGCCATACATAAAAGTAATAATATATGAAAACATAACTATAAAAATATATAATCTATTTATTCATAAAACGTTTTGCGACAAATAATAATTTATCACGTAAACTATATTGAAAATATAAAATTGTATATATTAATGGTAATGCTTCTTTTAATTCTTTAACTTTTTTATGATCATAACCATATATACCATTTAATGGAAAAGGTATTAATTCAAATGTATTTTTCACAATATATACTATAATACCAATAACCGCAAATTGTATACATATATTTAAAATAATTTTTTTTGTACTTTTATTTATATACTCTGTTTCAACAAATTTAGGAAATATTTTATCTAATAATATACTTAAAAAAAATCCAGCAGCAGCATAAAATGAAAAAATATATGCTATATCAATTATTTTTATAATTCTTAATATCATTTCTTTTTTAAAATTACATTTTTGTAAATTATTATTATCCATATATTAGTATATAATAAATTAATTTTTATTTATCAATGATTTTATAATATTTTTAATTAGCTTATATCCTTTCATACCTTGCATATCTTTAACATTATTCCAATTAACTTTTAAATTATCAAAATCTAATTTCTTAAATTTGAGTAAATCAGGTATAACTAATATTGGATTATTTAATATATTCAATATTTCAAGATCTTCAAAATTATTTATAATATCTATGTTATCAATATTATTATTTGATATATTTAGATATTTAATAAATTTATTATTTTTAAGCGTTGTTATGTCTTTTATTAAATTATTATTTATATATACATATTTAAGTTTATTATAATTTTTTAATATATCAATATCGGTAATTTTATTATGACCAATATCAAGTGAACATAAATTTGGTAAAAATCCCATATTAGTTAAATCAGTAATATTATTATTTGCTAAATTTAATATTTGTAAATCAACAAGTGATTCTAGATTTGCCATAAATTGAATATTATTTGATTTATAAATTAATTCAATTAATTTTTTAAATACTAATAAATCATTAATATTTATATTTTTTGTATTTATTACTGTTATATTTGTTATATTCATATCGGTTAATTTTTGAATATCTATTATATCTGAATCTACAATAATTAATTTTTTAAGATTTTTATTGACGTGTAAATTCTCAATAGAATTTATTTTACAACAATTTATAATTAAACTTGTAAATGGTAATTCACAAAATTCGTTATTTAATGTATTTACTTGGATGTTATTCAGTGTGACAGATGTTAATTTTGATTTATCTATTGTTTCTAAATTTTGTGTATTAATAGTATATGTATTATCATTATCTATAATATTATAAATAAAATCAAAATGTGATATACCTGAATTCCAAATTAATCCGTATAAATACCTCGACATGTTTATATAATATATTATGATAAAATAATATTATATTATATTATATTAAAAATTTTTTATTTTATATTTTTCAAATTGTGTTTCTTACATTTCTTGAATTAAACCACTCAAATCAAATTCTTCTTCTGTTTCCACAGAAATATCGTGTTCTAATATTTCTGCTTTTGGTGTTGGTGGAACAGGTGTAAAAATCATTGTACTACCACAACAAACTGCAACATAATCATAACCAGAAGGTAATAACAGTTTTTGTTTGGCAACAAACTCGTCAAATGCATCATTATTCAGCAAACAAACAACACATCCAGGTGAATCCATTATTATTGTTAAAGATAATTCAAATAAAAATAGATAATAACAGATATTATATTTTTTCAATTTTTTATAACATTTAACAACATTTATTTATATTAGACACAATTATATTTGATTTTTGTAATTTACCAAGATTACGCGAGGGTTCTTTCATCATATTTAAAGAAATATCAAATAATTCTCGTATTCCTTCTCCTGTTTTTGATGACACTTCAATGTATTTTAAATTATTTATTTTTACCAAATTTAAAATATCATTTTCATCAATATTATTACATACATTTTTCATGTCTACAAATGTACCAACTAAAAAAATAATAGCATTTGGTTTTTTTAAATCATCAATATAATTTATATATTTTTTACATTCTGTAAATGAATTTAAATTTGCAAGAGAAAAACATAATAATATACAATCTTTATTTCGTATAAAATTTGTAGTTAATGAAAAATATCTTTCTTGACCAGCAGTATCATATATATTAATTATTGTATTTTCATGAATGGGATTATTTAATTTTTTTGTTCGCATATCTATACCAATTGTATTATACGAATCATTTACAAATATATTATCTAAATATCTGTTCATTATAGAGGTTTTACCTACATCTGGAGGACCAATTATAATATACTCGAAAATTTTTTCAGTCATATAATATTATAATGGAAAAAAATGATATTATTATAATTTTTGAAATTTTTATAATTATATTTATGGTTTTTTCTATAAATAAAAATAATAAAAAAGAAAACTATGATACTGGATACAATCAAAACACAACATTTAGAGATTGTTCACGTAAATTATTTACAACATATAAAGACATCGAATTTATACAAAATAATATAGAAAATAATATAGAAAATAATAATTGTAAGTGTGATTGTAATTTACAATTTAGAAAAAATAAATTTACTCTATAAAACATATAAAAATTTAAATATATAATAAATATATTTTTAATATAAAAAATATCTATAATATAATATATATAAAATGGATAAACTCTTATGTCAAATTTCTACTGTATTAGTATTAATCGGTGCTCTTAATTGGGGTTTAATAGGTCTAAATTCAGATTGGAATTTAGTTTCAAAGGCAACTGATCTTGTTGTATCAAATGATAAAACCCGTGAAACAGTAAATAGAACTGTATATATTCTTGTTGGTCTTGCTGCTGTTGTTCTTATCTGGAAAAAACTTTCAACTAAACATTCTTAAATAAGTTAGATAATTAAATTATGTGATATATATAAATATCACATAATATTATAAAGTTAAATGTATGTTAAATTATATTTTAATATTTACGTGAACCCTTTTTAGATCCTTTTTTAGAACCTTTTTTAGAACCTTTTTTAGATCCTTTTTTAGATCCTTTTTTAGATCCTTTTTTAGATCCTGTACGTGCTAAATCTTTTGCTTTTTTAAGATAATCAACAACAAATTTAAGTTCTTTATGTTTTTCAAGTTCTTTGACAAGATCTGCTTTTGTTACAGTTTTTTCGTCCATTTTATCACCCATTTTTGTTTTAAGAACATATTTATCATCTTTTTTAGTAACAACTACACGTACTTCTTGTTTATTATCTTTATGATAATATTTAGCAGTAAAACCTTTAGAACCATGAATTATAAATTCTTCATGTGTTTCTCTTTTATCACCTTCAACATGTTTTTCAACAGAACTATGTAAATAATTTACCGCACTCATAATATATTAATTCTATATATAAAAATTTTTATTTTAATAAAATAAATAATAATAAAATTACTATTACTATTATTATAATTATTATATTTGTATTTGTGGTATTATAATTATTATAAAAATTTTCTTTATTATTTGCGTATATATCTCCATATTTTAATTTTAAATAACGTGGATTATAATATTCACGTTCATATAAAATATTAGGATCTCTAAATTTACCACGCAAATCTTTTTCAATAATATTATTACATTTATTTTTAGTAATTTCTTTTTGCAACATTTTATATTTTTTTTGTGGAAATTCATATACTTTATTTGTTCCTATGTATGTATTTGATGGATCACTAATATAATCAATATTACTTGATGGGTCAATAGTAACACTTGGTATTAATCGCACAGATGGATCTTTATGATGACAATCATCACAATATGGAGAACCCTCAACAAGATGATTTTCACAATCACACAATAAACCCCTATTACCTAATTTCATATGTATTATATAATACTACAATAAAAATAAATTATTATATATTTATTTATCTATTAATTTATTCTTATCATCATTACTACCATCATTACTACTATCACCATTTTGATTTTCATCATAATTATTTATAGTAACTGTATTAAGTTCTAATTCTTGTTGTTTTAAAACATTTATATTTTTTCGTTGTTGTAAGAGTTCATTTAATTTGTAATAACCAATAAATAATGATGAAAATACAGTAACTATATTATTTAATAACATAAGAAAACTATTTACTTCAATAGCATATTCTATCCATATAGTATTACCTATTATTCTAAGTAATAAAAATGTTGGACTAAAATCTTTAGTTGATTTACATTTATATGTTTTATACATTTGTGGTATGTTATAAAATAAATTTATAATATTTGCTATTACTAAAAAAACATTAGTAGTAATAGATACATTATGATCGATAATATCAAATTGCATTATATATAAGTATATAATTATTTATATGTTAAATAAGATAAAAAAAAATAATAAATATATTTTATGGAGTCAATAAATTAACAAATTTTTCATGATATTCTGGAAAAATTATTTCAATCGGTAATGAACCATATAGATATCCATTTAATAAAGTTGGATGTTCTAATTGATATTTTTTTTCATTTGAATATTCATATTGTTCCTCAAAACATTCATGATTCATATCAATCTTTATGACTTTTACACAATATTCAATAATATCATAAGCACATTGTAAATTTTTTTCATTTGGAACAAGACAACTACGATAATAATATGATGATACTTTTTCTATCATATATTGTTTCATTTCATTAAACTTTGGTAGATTACTAAATTTTTCTTCTACATATTTTTTAATTGTTTCTATAAGTTCCAAGTTTTCTGGATTATCATTTTTTTGTGTAGAATTTAAAAAATGAGGTTGAAAAATAACTGTTATCATATCAGTATCTTTTAATAATTCTCGATATAAAATAGAATAACTATAACTCCATGAACCATCACTATGCTCTTTTGGTATAATAGATGAATCATCTTTCAAATGTCCTAATCTACGTCGCACCATACCCATTACTGCAGAATAACATTCTTCATCAAATTCACATCCCTCTTGATGCAATTCGCGAACTGAATATAGATCCCAATTTTTAATTGCACTACATAATAGAGAACGTGAACATAATTTTGATACTTCTTGAAAATTAAATTTCTTTTTGCAAAATACATCAAAAATTAATGGTAGAAATGATTCATCATAAAATTGATTGTTATAAAATGGCTGAAATAATGAAAAGAATTCTTGTGGATATTTTTTAATTTTACTTTGTTCTAATATTTCATCTGTATCATAATTGTAATCAAACCGAAAAGAATTTAACTTTTCTGTAGAAATAAAATTTTCAATAAGCCACAATATTACTCGGATATTTTCATCATCAACGTTAATTATGATAAGTTTTTTGCATAATTGATGTTCAAAATCATTATCAATAATAATATATTTCTTTCCAATACAATATTCTAGAATCTTCTTGAACCAATTATCAGGTAAATCAATTAAATCAAAAAATCTTGTGTTCTCTACACATCCACATTTACATATACTTTCCTCGGTGTGTGTATATGTATGTGATACAAAAAAATCATCAACTATCTTTAGCACATCAATGTCTGGATTCATATATCGTCCTTCGCGACTAAACTCGTCAGACCGTTCTATAAAATCAAAAATCTGTCGAATAGACATATCTTATTATTTTATTGATATATTAAATATAATATATCAATAAATTATTTAATTCAATTTTTAATTAATCATGTATACATTGTCATAATTTTTTCTGGTAATTCATCTTTTGTCTTACGATGAGATATAAATTTATCAAAACCTTTTTTAACATCATCCATTGTTATTTTTTTTCGTAGTTCTTCATCTTTAAACATTACACGTCTAGAATGTTGTATTTTAACTTTTAAAAATAATGTCTCTACATCTCCACCAAATCTAGGAAAAGATTCTACATTTTTTTTAAAGAAACTTTCTAATTCATCTTTTTCTCCAATAAAAACCCAATCTTCTTTTTTAATCTTTATAAGAAATATCTCCATTAATTCTGGACCGGTATATTTATCAACAACATATTTAAATGAAAAACGTCTTTTAAGACCTTCATTAAATGAAAAGAAACTTGATTCTAACGAATCTTCATATCCTGCTATGATACATAAAAAATCGCGTCTTTCAGTAAGATTTTGATTTAATGTATCAATACATTCTTTAGAAAATGAATCTCGTGCTTCTGGATTTCCAAGTGAATATGCTTCATCAATAAACATTACACCGCCTTTACACTTATCAATAAATGCTTGTGTTTTTGGTGCAGTTTGACCCAAGTATTTGGCAATTAGATCGGGACGTTTAGCAACCATAAAATGGCCTTTTGATAAAATACCCATTGATTTATAGACTTTACCTAATATTTTACCGAGCTCTGTTTTACCAACACCAGGTGGCCCAGTAATTATAGTATGAAGCATATCATCATTTTCTGCTTTTACTTCATTACATTTTAAATTAGTTTGACAATTTACACACATGTTACATTTATCTTTTTTATTTAGTTTTTGTAGAAAAAATAATATTTGGTCAACCATACTCTCTTTTACTCCTTTCATGCCGACTAATGATTTTAATTCAGTTAATGGTTCAATTAAATTATATAATCTTTTCATATCAATGCTTTTGTATATTTTTCTTTTTTTACAATGATATTGATATCCCATTTCTATTAAATCATCAATTGTTTCTATGTCTTTTTCAGGAATATTTATAAAATTTAATTTATCAAATCCCATTTTTTTTTCACGTGTTGTAAAATCAATATGATCACATCGTGGATTTTTACATGTATCTTCTAATATTTCTGTTGAAACACTATCATTATCGTTATTATTTGATGTATTATCTTGATTATTTTCATCACAATCACAATCTTCATCATCATTTTTATTTTTATCGATAAGATTAATCAAATGAATAAATAATGGTGGTCTTTTATTATTATCACTTGGTTCAGGATTATCATTTGGTCTTTTATTTTTTGGTGGCATTATATAATTATATATATTAAATTATTTTTATATATGTTAATCGAAAATATTATAATGTAATAAAAAAAATATTATTTTATTATATTATATTATATAATGAATCTAAATAAATATCATTTATTATTTATATTAATTTTAATATTAATATTTTTATATAATACACAGGAAAATTTTACATTAACTACACAATCAAATGAAGGAATACAAAATTTAACATCAGTATATAATAATAAAAAAATAACAGTAACTAATTTAGATGTAACTGGTAATAGTAATTTACACAATTTAGATGTTAGTGGTAATAGTAATTTACACAATTTAGATGTTAGTGGTTCATTACATATAAATAATAATTCCGTTATGAAATTTATTGGTATTTATTATTCGAGTGTTTTTGATTATAGTTTTTATATGTCAAATGCAACTGTCCTTAGTGGAAACAATAGTAATACAATAAAGTTTTTTAATAATTTAAAATTAAATAATTTAATTATTGGTAAACAAATTATTTTAGATTTAACATTATCTCTATACGCAATTAATGGTTCGGTAAGCTTATTGCCTCAAATTAATATAACACCTGATGCAAATATAATTAGTCCTGTTTCAAGTTTATATATAAATCCACCTCTAACACATCAAACTAAAAGATGGATAATAACATTTATACCAACTGCTAAAACACATATAATTGATATATCATTAAATGCGAGTGATAATATAACATCAGATACAAATGATTTATCAACATTATTAATTTATCAATTAACCTAAATCAAAAAATTGAATTTCATTTATATTATTTTATTTATTTTATATTATATTATATTATTTTATCTTTTCAATGTATATAGTCTATAAATTAGGTGGTACGTCACAATGTAAGATTGGTTATGATAGATTAATTAATCAAATTAAAGAAAATATTATAAATAAAAAACAAAATATTGTTGTTTTATCAGCAGTTTCTGGTGTAACTAATAATCTTATTAAATTTACTGAAACAAAAGATTTAAAATATATTGATATTGTTTTAGAATTAAATTATAAATTAATCAATGAATTAAAATTAAATGAAGTAGTATTTGATTCTGTAAAAAATAATTTATTAAACTTATGTGAGAAATATATTAAATCATTTGATATATCTGATATCTATGAAAAATCAGAAATTATTGGTTATGGTGAAGTATTTTCATCAAATATATTTTATAAATATATTATTACGACTACATCAGAATTTATTATACCT
>Ga0214921_10010744_pt1 | contig 11264 bp, 7 predicted proteins | sample LL1505_MetaG_FD_177992 | JGI IMG/M metagenome (GOLD analysis project Ga0214921, IMG submission 177992) | Freshwater microbial communities from Lake Lanier, Atlanta, Georgia, United States - LL-1505 | ecosystem: Environmental > Aquatic > Freshwater > Lake | place: USA: Georgia | collected 2015-05-28
GTTGCTGATGTAACTCCAAGAGTGCTGATGCCAGAAACATAAAGATTTGTGATTGTGGCTAATCCGCTTATATTAACATTTCCAATAACATCTAGAATATATCTGGGTGATGTACTACCAATACCAACTCTATTCGTATTTGGGTCGTAAACAAAACCAATCGCACCATCAACTAAACCAGATCCATTATGATATTGTACTTGTGTATAAGTTCCACCAGCACCAGCACGAATAGAGCTTTGATTGTTCCATTCTAATCCACCAAAATTATTTTTAACTAAAACTTGCTGATTTACTCCTGGTTGATTATTATAATCATATATCGTTCCTCTTAATCTTATATCACCATTTACATCCAATTCCTGTGTTGGATTTGCAGTTCTAATTCCAACAGAACCAATACCAATCACCGTAAAGATTGTTCCACCAGAACCAACATTCAGAGAAGTTCCTGCTGTTAATATTCCTGTACTATTATCAAAAGTTAAGAGTGATGAAGTTCCAAAATCATTATTATTATTAAAAAGCAGTTGCTGATTATTTCCTGGAGCAAATACAGTTATCGTAACACCAACCCCAGGAGAACTATCAAGATTTAGGTAACCCTTAGCACTTATAGCAGCACCTACAAAATTAAGTTGAGTAATACTACTTACTGCAACATTTGATGGAGTAATAATTCCTTCATCATAAACAGTAATTGCTCCAGGTATTAATCCTCCACCAACTGGTATCCAATATCTTTGTCCTGGTGACCCATAAACAGAAATTATTTGATATTGTTGCCCTACTGGAAGAGTTTGAGGTGTTAAAGATGGATCACCAAGATTTGGTTCTGCTTGATTTAATGAAAGATATTGATATCTTTCAGAAGTAATACCAGACTGAGGAACTCTTTGAACTCTACCACTTAAATATTTTGCCATATATTACACCGCCACATTGTTCTCAAGAATACTACAAACAAATTCCATTTGAAGTGGTGCAACTAATCCCCCACTTACATAAGTGTGTGCAATTCCTACTACAATTCCAGAATTAGTTACAAATGTTTTTGACACACCAACACTCCCAACAATGGAACTTACAGTAAATGATTGTTGTGGTGATGGAAAAATGGTAGTTGTAACTCCACTATTTGGCGCACAAGTAAAGGCAAGACCACTCATTGTAACCTCATCACCAACATTAAAATTGTGAGCGGTAAGAGTTGTGACTGTCGTTACACCAGTAGTATTTGTATATTTACAGTCAGTAACAGTAACAATGCCAGATTGAGTTCCACTAATCACAATAGAATCTGATATAAGTGCAGATCTTTCTAATACTAATCTTCCATCAATGATCACTAATGAATCATTTGGAAATATAGGAGCACTTTTAATAATTCTATTATTTCTAGTATTTCCAGCAGTTTTTGATGCAGTACTCTTTCTGCGATGAGTAAATGTAACTGTTGGATAAGTTGTTATTCCAGCAACATTTGATACTTGAGCATAAAGAACAATTGCAGATACTCCAACAGGAGTTGTATATACAGTTTGCTCACCTGGTGCAACAGGAACTGCAATTGTTAAAAACTTATTAAGAGGTGCGACTGCCATATCATCTCAATGCAAGAATTAAAGGTGTAACTTCTGCCTGTATTGCTCTACTAAAATCTCTACCTGAAATTGTAGATGTTGTTTGATTAACTTGAATACCTTCACCAATATCAAAGTTTCCTTTTTGATCGGTACTGGTAAATGGAATTTGTGCTCCATCTAGTTTAACAATTTCATTCGCCTTTATAGGAACTCCACCAGATTGAGGTGTTGCTATATTTATACTTGTACCTGCACCAATATATTCAAAAGAATGAGTACTAGTGAGAATACGACTAATTCTTCTCAGTTCAATTGCATCATCTGCAAATAACTCATAAGGAATAAACTCATTGAAAGTTATTGTTGTAATTCCTGTTGGTGATGCTGAATTATTAGTCGATTCTAAAACTGTAAAATATATAGATTCCATATTTGCAAGATATTTATTTTTATCTTGAACTGTTCCGTCAATCACAACTCTAATATCTTGTGAGGGAAGATAATTTCTTCCACTATTAATTACATCTATCGAAACAATTTTTCCAGTAGTATTATCTATATTTGCACTTGCTTCTGCAATAATTCCTTGAGGACCTTTTGGTGGATATGTTCCATCAACATCTTGAATAATGATAGATGGTGGAGATGAAGAACTATATGTAGTAGCACTACTATTATCTATTACACTGATAGATGCCAATCTTCGTAATGGGGCAGTAATAATTCCAGTCAATCCATTCACATCTGTATAATTAGAAAGATTAATCTTGAACCAAAGCGCCTGACCATCATAAGGTCTTCTTGGAGTATTAGTACCAACATAAAATACTGAAGTAAGACCAACTTTGTCATTAAGTCTACCATCAGCATTTTGTGGAGAAGTATTTTCTTTAACCTTACCAGTAAATTCTGTTGCACCCAATCCAACTGCATACAATCCATAGTTACCAAAAGATGAGTTGGAGTTTGTAAGATCACACTGCCCACCAGTATCGACATAAACTGCCTTATCACAGTTAATAGTAAATAGAGAAACTAATTGTGCATATCCATTATTTGTAATCGAAACACCAATACCTGCCTCATTATATTGTGTAAATGAGTCACAAACCATACATTTTAAATTAGCGCCAATTTCTGTTGCAGTTGCGTGATCTCCATTGATCTTCATACCAATACTTAATGGCATAAAGTTTGTACAGTTTCTTACATATGGTGATCTCCATCTTCCACTTGGACCTTCTGTTGCAGGTCCGGGAGCAAGGTATCCAGTCACTGCACCATAAGATTTTCCTGCTACAATATCAGTAGTTGTTGGTGGAAATGCAAGTGCTCCTCCACCAGGATTAGATTCTCCAGTATCACAAGCAAAGTTCATATTTTCAATCAAACATCCTCTTCTGACGTGAAATACATCTTTACTTAAGTTCTTGGGAACAACAGTAACAAGTCTTAAATCTTGTCCACTTACAGATACATCAGTTCTCAATCCAATCGGATTATTTTCATAATATACACCAGAACGAACCATAACAGTATCACCTGATTCAGCAATCGCACAAGCAGCACCAATTGTAAGTTTTGCATCACCTTCTGTTTTTCCACCATTATCATCATTACCATACTTAGAAACCCAAATCAGATTTTTGGAGTCTGCTCCTGCTGGTGCCCAAATAATTTTACCATCAGGATAAGTGATATTTGGTGATGCTGAAGGTCCTCCACCAATAATTGTGGTTACAATCCCAGCACAAACAGTAATTGCAGATACTACATTTGCACATCCACTTAAACTTGTATTGAATCCAACGGCAGCATCATCTTGTAAGGTTAAATCTCTTACTTGACGAATACTACTTACACCACTTTGATATGATTTTGGTAAAGCAACATTATTAATTACATATCTTGCTATTTGTGCTGCTGTTGTAATTGCAACAATCGTAGCATCTTTGACTGAATAATTTCCACTTCCATCATTACCTGTAATATGAATGAGTGAAGGTCCATTATAATAAGATAATCCAGCACCAACAGATTGCGAGTTTCCTCCTTTAGTAATGTCAAGAGTGATTGCCTTTAGAATTTGCTTAATATCATTTCTACAAGTTGAAACTCCACCAACACCAGGAACTACAAATGTAGTGGGACTACTCTTATAGTCTGTGCTTGTTAAAAATCCAATTGTTTCTGCTGCAATAAAATCAAGATTCAAACGAATCATATTTGCTGCATCAAAGAATCTGCCACCAATAATTTCACCAGTTGCTCCAACTGCAACTTGAGTTAATACAGATCTTGGAGTTTGATATAAATTTGTATCATATCCTACTTTACGATTACTATCATAAAGTGATTTTTTTATTATAACATCTTTTGCAAGATCAATATCTTTAATTGGCAAATTAGTCCCAATGCCAACAGATCCAATTCCTGTTGTAGTAATAACTGTTCCGCCTGCTCCAACTTGAAGAGTTGAATTGAGAGATGTTGCCCCAGTAACTCCTAATGTATTATTGAGTGTAGTAGCACCAGTAACACCCAAAGTCCCACCAATACTTACATTTCCACCAATATTTGTATTACCTTCTACACCCAATCCACCATTTGTAATTACTAATGCTCCAGTATCTTTATTGGTGGATTGTGTGGCTGAATTAAATGTTACATTACCAGTAACATTTAATGTTTGAGTGATATTTGCTGTTCCAGTTATATCCAATGAATATGCTGGGGCATCATTATTAATACCTACATTTGAATTTCTATAAATGGACCCACCAGAATTAAAATCCCAATAGTCATAAACATAAACATCAGCAATATTTGGATTTCCTGGATTTACAAATGCTTGTACTGGATCTATATTAATTCCAGAACCCCTTCCTGTTTTTAAGTTTATTCCAAAAAATGATTGCCCAGTTCCAATTAGAGACAAGTCATTATAAACAAGAATTCCTTGCGACTCTAAAGGATTAACTTGTACCCATCGAATTCCATCAACATCTCTTGAGAGATAATATCCTGTGGTTCCTGCAACATTAACCGAATCAAATATATTCTTATTAATCTTAATACTTCCAGCAATATCTAACTTTTGCTGTGGAATAGTAGACCCAATTCCAATATTTCCATAATAAGTTGATGCTGCTCCAACAATACTTGGATTAGTAGATGCTATTGCAGTAAGTACGGTTCCGCCAATACCAATATCAAGTTTTTTTGTAATTGTTGCAACACCAACTACAAAACGATCAAAAGTTACATCATTAGTAAAGAAAACAGGTCCTTGAAATGTACTAATACCAGTATTGGTGAAATTACCATTAAATTTAATATCACCAGCAACATCTAATGTTGCTTGAGGGTCTGGTGTTCCAATTCCGAGTCTTATTAAACCTGGATTATATACAAATTTATTATTTACATAAGGAGGTCTAAATTCTTCTGTTGTTTCATTTAATAAAATATAATATGGTTGATTTGCAGTGGTTCCAATACCAACTTTCTTGATATCTGGATTTTCACGAAGATATAAATCTAATGCAACTCCAGAAAGTTCAGTAGATGTTCTTATACCAGTTCTACTATCAACAAGAAGAATACTCATAGAAAATATTGATTATAAGTAGAATTATTCAAAGTGTTTATAACATTATTTACAACATTTTTTCTTTCATTTATATTTGCTTCAGCAAAAATATAACCATATCTTTCTGTATATTTTTTTTTATTTTCTGCTTTAAATGTATTTGTCCCATTAAATAATTCATCTCTTTGTAATCTTAATGCAATAATTTGATTTTGAACTAAACTAAATGAGGCAGCATAAGAAACACAAGTCGTTAGGCAACGACTTGTTTGAGTACTATCAATATTTGGTATAAATTCACTTCCAATTCCAGAACTTGCAACAATATAAGTATCAACACCAATTCCAAGAATAGGTGAACCAACATTTGTAACAGTAAAAGTAGCACCAGCAAATGAAGATATGGTCAGTATATTATTAATTGCATAACCAGTTCCACCGTTATTTATAATCACACTTGAAACCGATCCACCAGCAGAAACCACAATATCTGCCTTTGCTCCAGTTCCAGCACCACCAACCAATGTTCTTCCATAATAGGTAGAAGATATAAAACCAGAACCAGGATTTGATACAATAAGTTCTAAAATAGAATTTTGATCTGCACCAACAACAATAGTAGTACTACCAATTCCACTATTGAATGCTACTGAACCATCAGTTTTATTTAATTTTCCAAATGGGTTTGTATCAGTATAAGTCGTATCTTCAATATTCATACGATGTGCTTTAGCTTGTTCATAATAGTAAGTACTACCAATACTTATTTGATTGCTATACTCATCCGTTATATAAGTACCACATCCACAAGCAATAGCAGACGAAGAAATACCAGCCAATTCATATATTTTTTTATTAATATCAACAGTTAATTGTGCAATTTGTTCGTCCAATTGTGCAGTTGGAGAAATTAATTGATTAATATTTGATTGTATTGCAGTTTTAAAATCACCAAGAGTTATGATTTGTTTATCTATATTAACAATTTCTGCTTGATACTTATCAATAATATCTTTTTTAGCCATTAGTCTTCAAATTCCTCTGGATAATCGTGTAAAGAAAGACCTTCATATTCGACTACTAATCTATTTACATCTTTTCTTTCTGCTGTTATATAGTAAGAAAATTCCAATTCATCTTCTTCATATTCTACATATATTTGATTATCTTTAATTTCTAAAACATATAAACATTTTGTTTTTCCATATGGTGTTAAATGTGCCGTAATTGTTTCTTCGTGTACCAATCCCGTCCAATAATCTGGAAGTAAAATGATTTTTTCCTTTTGTTTTCCACGAACATAAACACCACATTCTGGACCTTCAAGTGAAACATAACGAAGTCTTTGACCTTCTTTTGTTGGATGTTGAATATCAAATGGTTTTACACCAAAAGTTCCAACCGGAGCAGAAATAATTGAACCACCAGTAAATGCTCCAACATTAAATCCAATGTCTGCACTAAAATTTAATCCATTTTGAATTTTAATACCTTGGTCAATATCAACACCAAGGGTTTGAACGAAACCATTATTAAATGATGCACCATTATTTACAGATAACCCATTATTCGTTGCAACTCCAAAAATATTATGATTTCCGAGATGATTAGACATTCCAGAAACTTCAAGTGAAGCAGGAAGTGCCCCCAATCCAGGAACTGCTAATGGTGGTCCAATCATAACTGCTGCTCGTGCAACACCACCTTGAGGTGTTCCGCCAAAAAAAGAAACACCAGAATTAATTAATGTTCCAGATACAAGACCAAATGCACTACCAACAGTTGCAACAGAAGTATCAATATCACCAATTAAAACTTTTGCAGATTCCACATATGGTATTTTAGACATTTAAATTAACCTCCACAGGGGGATTTGAAGAATTTTTTAATTTCATCAAGACCATTTATGATTTTTGAAAGTAAACTACCATTTAAGATTTCTTCGTGTCCTTCGGACATACCCATACTAATTTCTCCGCGTATTGTAGTGTTTGCACTAACAAATGTTCCATCTAAAGCAGCCAATACACTTACATTTGTTCCTTGAATATCTACTCTCGGTGCATCGGTTTTAATAGTTTTTGCTGATTTCATAAAAACAATTCCATCTTTGTCTGTTGCTTCAATCTGTACATTTTTTCCCTTTAACACAACATCTCCATTTGTTGCTTCAATTACTAGGTTTCCACATTCTGATGCTATTGTAATTGAGGTATCAGTATTTTTTGCTTTTGTATGTGATCTAATTTCAATTGATTTATTTGCACTCAGTTTCATATTTCCTTGTTTGTATATTTGTATTCCCTGGTTAGTGTCCGTAGTTAAACAATACTCTCCAATACCGTGTCCTACAGTAGGGGCATTCATTGAAATCTCAACACCATTAATATGTTGACGAAAATAATTTTCTAGTTTTTTTTCAACTATTTCGTTTATTTTTTGTTGAAGTTCTTGTTCCGTCATACGCAATCCACCACATTAATAACTTGTTTTTGGTCAATAACTGATTTTGAATCTTTATTCACGAAAATTCCCTGTTGAGTATATTTCATTACTGGAATAATCTCTGCCCCAACTCCTGTATTGGTATTTATAGTGATTATTGGAGTTCTTGCAAACGATTGATTAAAATTATTTGGAAGTTTTACTTTAACAACCGAACCATTTGGTGTTATAATTGGTGATATTGTTGTAGTTCCAATACTAATCGTATCTCCAGATGTATAACCAATACCAGGTGCTATAATATAAACAGAATCTACATTACCAACAACAGATGTTGATATACCAGTTATTGGTAATGTATTTACGTCTGTTATATTTGTATCTATTCCTACATTATTATAATTTCCAGGACAATAACCAGAACCACCAGAAATCACAATTGCTCCCGTAATTGAACCACCAACACCAACAATAGCATCTACTTGTGCTCCTTGCCCATAACCACTATTATCAATAATCGCAATAGATAATGGTGAACTATAACCAGAACCACCAGCAATCACTTCCACTGAAAATATAGAACCATTTGATACTATAGGTATAAGTTGTGCTCCATTACCATCACCAAAAGCTACAGCAATTGGTGGAATACAATATGAATATTTGTATCCAAAAGGAACAGGTGATAAATCGTATTGTGTTTGTGGATTTGAAGTTTTTTTATTACATTCACCAAAAGAACTATTATTACTTCCAAATAAACTAATTGAAGCAATAGCACCTTCAATAGAAGACAAATTACCACCCAAACCTTTTGCAATTTTATTTAATGCAGATAAATTAGAACCATTGTAGTTATGACCTTCAAGACCACCAGTAGAAATACCTGAAGATATTTGAGTCAAATCTTTACTAATACCTTTTAATACATTGACTCCCTCAAGTTGTTTAGACCAATCATCAGAACCTCTTTGCAATGCAGCAGACGTAGAAGATATCCATTCACTTGGTTTATTGCATTTGATTTCATCACAACTAATAAAATTATAAATTTCTGTTGCTAATGTGGATGCCTGATTTAAAATTCCACTAATAGTTCCCAGTCCACCAGTTAACCATTGAACACCAGAAAGGATAGGTTCAAGTGCTTTTTCAATCAAACTCATCAATTTTGCAAGAATACCAGATACTGCCTGTTCTGCTGCACAAATTGTTGGATTTATTACGCCATTAATCATATTTTCTAACATTTTAATTACAAAATCTATCATTACATCAATTAATTTTTCAAAAATACAAAAAATTTGTTGTAATAGAGTTTTTGTTGCTTTCTGCAATACTGGTCCGGTAAGTGAATGCGTTGGGTCGGTTTTTTTCTGTAATCCCAAAAACTTTTTAAATAAACTAATCAAACATTTAATAATAGCATCTCTTATGCTATTAATAATTTGTTTAACTATACCACCAATCTGTCCAGCAATATTTTTAATAGTATTTGCAATATCTACAATTTCATTCAATAATGGGTCTATAAATTGTCCAATTGATTTTTCTAATGTATTCACAATAGCAATAAAATCTTGAATAATTCTTGCAATTCCTCCTATCAAATCATTACTACAACGACTTGGAATACGAACATATTTGGTATTTTTAATTTCAAATGCAGCCGCAGCTGAAGACGGGCTATCTGACCAAAGACAAACTGCTTTATTTGTAGTTCCTTCTACAGTTGATGTTCCTGGTAATGGAGGAGTTTGTGGTAATGATTTTGGTTCTGTTTTTGGTCTATTAGTAGATGGTATTTTATTTCCTGTATAAAGAGGAGCATTTTTAAATTCGGTTTCTCCCTCTGCTCTTTTTAATTCATCAGTTACGCTTTCTTTTACATTTGCATTACGATGAAGAAGTCCTATAATAACTGGTTGTTGTGCATCTTCTCCATCTAAAAAGAAACCAACACAAGTTTCTCCACCCTGAAGTAACATTGTGCTTCCATTTGCTGCATTTCCCGAAGCAGCATCCAACATCACTTGAGCCCAAGGTAAATCTTCTTCCTTTAATTTATCATCAAATGGATGATAACCAATAATTCTTACTTTACATCTAAATCCTTGCTCTCCACTAAAAGCATTTCCTAAATTTTCCCGAAACCAAGTATCTCGTTTAGCAACTCTACCAATCCACCAAACAAAACCATCTTTACCGAGAATGCCGGATTTTAATAAACTTTCTTCAATCATTGATTTGGTCCATATAATCCATAACTGTCCCTAACTAATCGTAAAGATGTAAGCATTTCATTTGGCGAAAAATGATGTCTCAATTCTTTAATTAAATAATTTCCACTTTGTTCTTTATCCACTTCTCCCGTTTGTGCGGATTCCATTTGTGGAAATTGTGCATAAATGATATCACCTGCTTTCAATTTTACATTACACGGGATATTGATATTTAGTGCTTGTGTAAATAGCAAATTATATCTTGAAAAAGATTTAGACATATCTGCATTATCTCTTCCACTTTCGGTAAAAGTTCCTTTCGAATCTAAAATTCCGTGATCGGATGCTCTCGTCATTATACGAGTAATTGAGTTTCCAAATTGTTCTGATGCTGCGATGCTTTCATTAGCTCCAAGTTTTGTTGCATTTTTAAGTTCTTCCTTTAGACTATATTTGTAAATCTTTAATTCTTGATTGTACATATCATAAAAATAAGTTTTATTTATGTACATTCCAACTCTTAATGATTTCATCAAATCAATATTCTTTTCGTAATTATAATTTAAAATTTTAAAATTATTACTCAAATCATTTGCTTGTATTGCACCAATACCATCAAAAGTATATTTAAAAATATTTTCTTTATCTGAACTTGAGTTTTGTATTTGAGTATTTGAAACTAAACTATCAATACTTCTAAAATTAAACCCATCAATATTTTCATAAAACAAAAATCCAGATGTTCCCTTTGCTTCTTTTCCCGAATTTCCACTTTTTGAATATGCCGAAATTGATTTTGGACCCAACCAAGTTAAAATGTGAAATGGTTTTTTGTTATTTCCAATAAAACTATAAGTATTTGATGTTTTTTCAATTTGTCCTATTTTAGATGTTTGTAAAACCTTTTTTAAAATATCCTCAACGTGAGTATTAATATTTGCATTATTATATTTTGTACAACATCTTACAGTTTCATTTTGTAATGCTTCTTTTGATGTTAAGTGTAAAGTAAAACTTTCATTTGTTCTTTGTGCATCTAAACCACTCAGTTTAGTCACAAACATTGCTTTTTCACCATCTAATCTAAAATTACCAAAAACCGTTTCAATTTCCATCGCAACACTTTCTCCACCACGAATTGGAAGTCCATTAAAAATAGAATAAGTATTCATCAAATCAATCGTCATTGTTATACAAGGAGATAATATATCCTCATAATAATCAATTCCAAGAATTGAATTTGTTATATCAATTCTTTTAGTTCCATCCAAAGATGCAATAGTAACTGACTGATATCTTAAACCGGATACTGCTATAGCCATTATGCTGCCGAGAGATTAGTAAGAAGCATTGTCTTCCATAAACTATTTAATATAGCACCTTCACTTGGTCCAGGAAGAATTACAGTTCCGCCTCCTC
>Ga0214921_10010745_pt1 | contig 11264 bp, 14 predicted proteins | sample LL1505_MetaG_FD_177992 | JGI IMG/M metagenome (GOLD analysis project Ga0214921, IMG submission 177992) | Freshwater microbial communities from Lake Lanier, Atlanta, Georgia, United States - LL-1505 | ecosystem: Environmental > Aquatic > Freshwater > Lake | place: USA: Georgia | collected...
TCGACCCAATAGACCCACTGCTTTTTCTCAGCTTCACCTCTCAACTTAAGCCGCAAGTTAGTGATCTCAGTCTTGAGTCGATCAGCTTCATCATTCATCCGTGAAACCGCAGTTTTGTAGGCTTTATTCGTGACCCAGAGGGCTTGCTAGCTTCCTCTTTCAGCATGTCGTATACCTTGAGCGTTTTCTCAAGCGCCTTCAGATTTGGTTGTCCGTCAAATTTGTATAGCGCATTGCTCTTATCAGCCCGTCCATATTGAACTCCACGCTTTCCTTTGCGAATAGCGTTCAGGAGGTCTTTCACACGCTTAACGAGAAAACCGTTCGGTAGGTTCAAGGGAAGGTAGACGCTGAGTCCCTTTGTGGGATCGGTAATAGCGTCACCTTCATTCAAGATTCGAACCGAAACCTCAACGGCTGGCTCAGCAAACAAAGTCGCCCCTCGGTCAACGGTATGACCTTGCTTTGTCTAAAATTAATGAGATATCAAAAAATGAATCACTATTACCTAGAACCATGGATTCGAATCTACCCTACAAAGAATGAACTACTCGAGGCTTGGGCTGACTGGTTCGAGTCTAAATCTGATGAGTGGGATCTATTCACCTTTACCGTAGTCTTTAGATCAGGTGGTCTTAAACCTAGACCCGAAAGATGGGAGTCTGAGTACAGAACTCGAGTACTTCAAAAGATAAGACGAGCCTTAGAGCCAAATCGGAACAACCAATCTCATGCTATACCTTACGAGGATTTCTTCAATTATGAGAAAGATGATTCCTCGTACTTCAGGGCTTCAAAATCACATAAGCCCCACCATACCTTATTGGAAAATTGCTCAGAAGACAGGGATTATTGAGGACAAAGGAAAGATTCTTCCAACTGACTCAGTAGCTGAAGCCGATCAGAAGCGAGCAGTAATGACCGCTATCGTGGGGCGTTTGAAAAAGCGAGCTGAGGCTTCTATTGACAATGTCGGTAAGGGCGTATTCCCTTAAGCGCAAAGCTATCAGCCAACTAACAATCAGGAGTCAGGATAAGCGCCTTCTTCTTTGAATACCGCCTCCATTAGGGCGTCACACTCTTCTTGGCTAATGCGTAACAACCTTTTCCCTTTTAAATTGAGAGCTGCTATCCAACTAGTACCGCCAGTACTGGTGACCCAAGAAGCTATCAATAGATCTTTATCTGATCCTTGAACTTTTTTGCTGATCAAGATTTCCCATCCGAGCATGATTGATCTCCATCCATTAAATTTATCGATATTAACCCTTACAGCTTGGCGTCACTAAATTTGATAAACGTTAAAAAACTCCTAAATAAAAAAACCACTAAAAAGGAGTGTTTACGTGAACAAGAGTCTCTCTAGGAATCAGATTTTAGGAATCCGCACAACGAACGACTTTATCAACAAGTTTGATGGGTTGTGTGATCGGTTGGGCTACAACCGCTCAGAGGTCATACGCTACTGCTTGAAGAAATTTTTCAATGAGCACCACAACAACTCGGAAAATTTCCAACGAGCTAGAAAGGAAATGTTCTGATGCTGACTTTCAAAGAGTGGCTCAAGGAAGAAGCCAAGAACCCCAAAAAAAAGAAGGAACCAAAGTATGTCAAATCAGCTGATCAAGGAAGCGCAGAAGTCTGGTATGTTCATCAGCAAGGAAAAGTTGATCGAAACCCTGAAGCAATCGAGTACCAAGGAATTTACTATTTCCCAGAGCCCTAACAGCAAGCAAGCTGTGGTGGTGATCACTCTTTAACATCGAGCCAAACAACTTCGATAGTTGGGGGTGAAAGTAGGCGTGTGTCACGGATCTTTCGCTTCTTGTAAATTGAGAACACGCTTTCTGGTCCAAGGTCGAATCCACGGGGTGAGCGATAGCCATCCATAATGAGTTGGTCGGCTATCTGTTTGTAGGTTTGATGGTCGATATCCCGCAAGGCTAAAACCTTGTCAGAGAGCTCCTTTTGGTAAACTGAATACGCACCAAATCTTAGACCTTTATGACTAATTTTTATGACGTAATTTACCGTTGGGATAGCATCAAAGTATGCTTTGTCAAAATTACCCCCCAGCCACCCCACTCCGTTACTGTGGAGTGACCTCCTTCCTCCGGCTAGACGTTGGTGAGAAGGCATGAGGGGGCTTCCTCATGCTGGGGTACCAGAAATCGTTCAGCCCCCTCATGCCTTCTCACCAACTTTTGGTGTGAGGAGCATCTCCCTTCGGAACCGCACGGGCAAAGGATTGAAATTTTCCGCGCGCGAAGTTGAGTAGACAGGTTAAGGCGGCTGAACGATTTCTGGTACTCCAGTATGAGGAAGCCGCCTTAACCTGTCTGCTCAACCCCCACCAGCAGAAAAATGCCATTGCAATCCATTGAAAGCACAACATTCAAAAAGTTGCTAGATATTTTCTTGAGCGAGTGATAACATTGTAATAACATCACCAAGGCTCCATCATGCAAGTCAACATCCGATCCTTAGGCAACTCAAAGGGCATCCTCATACCCAAACCCATCCTCGAGCAAACCGGATTACAAGATGTGGCAGAGCTTCGTGTTCACAACGGCGTGATCGAAATCCGTCCTGTCAAACGCAATCCGAGAGAAGGCTGGGCCGCCGACAGTCAACGCATTGCCATGGACAAAGACGAGCATTTGGCTTGGCCAGAATTTGCCAATGAAGATGACAAGGACCTTCAGTGGTAACGCCTGCCGCATTGCATACCGGCGAAATTTGGTTGGTTCAACTCGACCCCACAGTGGGCAGCGAAATACAAAAAACCAGACCCTGCGTTTTGATCTCGCCTCCAGAAATGCTTGAGCATTTGCGAACTGTCATTGTGGCGCCCATGACCACAGGTTCTCGGTCTGCTGCATTTCGAATTCCCATCACATTCAAGGGAAAGTCAGGGCTCATTTTGCTGGACCAAATTCGAACCCTCGATAAATCTAGATTGGTAAAACGTGAAGGCATTGTCCATGCCTCCACGCTGAGACGTACTTTGGAAACTTTGCAAACAATGTTTGCGCCTGTGGTTTGAGGGGACTTTCTCCGGCTAGACGTTGGCGAGAAGTCATGAGGGGGCTTCCTCATACTGGGGTACCAGAAATCGTTCAGCCCCCTCATGCCTTCTCACCAACTATTTGGTGTTAGGAACCTCTCGATTCGGAACCGCAAAGGCAAAGGATTGAAATTTTCCGCGCGCGAAGTTGAGTAGACAGGTTAAGGCGGCTGAACGATTTCTGGTACTCCAGTATGAGGAAGCCGCCTTAACCTGTCTGCTCAACCCTCCCAGCAGAACCACGCCAATAACCTGTCTGCTCAACCCCCAACAGCAGAAGAAAGCGCCAAAGCCAAAGCCTCAGCCACCTTAATCCCATCTACCCCCGCCGACAAAATTCCGCCGGCATAACTCGCCCCCTCGCCCGCAGGATACAAACCCCGCGTATTCAAACTTTGAAAGTTCTCACCACGCGTCATCTTCAGTGGCGAAGACGTGCGCGTTTCAACCCCCGTCAACACCGCATCCTTCATGTCATACCCCTTGATCTTTCGACCAAACACCGGCAAAGCCTCACGCATCGCATCAATGGCATAGCCAGGTAAAACCTGCGACAAATCACCCAGCAATACACCCGGTTTGTAAGACGGCAGCACATCGCCAAAATCTGTAGAAGCACGCTTCGCTAAAAAGTCACCCACCAACTGACCCGGCGCCGTGTAGTTTTCACCACCCGCCACAAAAGCTTTCGACTCCAACTGACGTTGCAACACCATGCCCGACAAAGGGTGAAAAGCCTTGGGTGATCGCGTGGCCATGGCCTGTGCTTGCGTGGCCCACTTCAAACCATCGGCTTCACCAAACGCCGCTTGCCATGACGCCACATCCAGCGGGTAATCGGATGGCTCAATGGCCACCACCATGCCGGCATTTGCATTGCGCTCATTGCGCGAATATTGGCTCATGCCATTGGTCACCACGCGGCCCGCTTCGCTGGTGGCCGCCACCACGGTGCCGCCAGGGCACATGCAAAAGCTGTAGACGGCACGGCCGTTTTGGGCGTGGTGCACCAACTTGTAATCGGCCGCGCCTAGCAAGGGGTGACCTGCATGTCGACCCCAGCGTGCCGCATCAATCACGCTTTGCGGATGTTCAATGCGCACGCCCACCGAGAAGGCCTTGGCCTCCATGTACACACCGCGTTCATACAGCAGCGTGAAGGTGTCGCGCGAGCTGTGGCCCAAGGCCAGCACCACATGCCGTGTGGCCAGATGTGTTCGCGCGCCTGTGTGGCGATCTTCCATGTGCAGGCCAGTGACTTGCCGGCCTGTGGCGGTGGTCTCAATGTCGATGTCGACCACGCGTTGTTCGAAGCGAACTTCACCGCCCATGGCAATGATTTGCTCACGCAAATTTTCGACCACCTTGACCAATTTGAAGGTGCCGATGTGTGGATGCGCGGCAAACAAAATGTCTGTGGGTGCACCGGCTTTTACAAATTCGTTCATGACCTTGCGGCCTAAATGTCGTGGGTCTTTGATTTGGCTGTAGAGCTTGCCGTCAGAAAATGTGCCGGCGCCGCCTTCGCCAAACTGCACATTGCTTTCGGGGTTGAGGCTTTGTTTGCGCCACAAAGCCCAGGTGTCTTTGGTGCGTTGGCGCGCGGGACTGCCGCGCTCGATCACGATGGGTTTGAAGCCCATTTGCGCCAAGCTCAAGGCGGCAAAAATACCGCAAGGGCCGAAGCCCACCACCACGGGGCGTTCGCCTTCTTGCGCGCCAAAATTTGGGGGTGCATGACATGGCGCTTGCCAGGTCATGTTGGGCGTGGCTTGAATGTGGGGATGGTTCTCAAATTGGCTGATCAAAGCGGCTTCTGACGCCGCATTTTTCAATGAGATGTCGACAATGAAAACCGCCAACAAATCGGCTTTGCGAGCATCAAAGCTGCGCTTGAAAACATGCAGTTGGTCGATGGCTTGTGAATCAATGCCCAAGGCATGGGCCGCCAGTTGGCGCAAGGCTTGTTCAGGGTGCGGTGGCGGTGTGCGATCTTCGTCGGTTTCGGACGGCGCATCGGTGGCGCGGCGAGTCTCAACCGGCAATGCGGTGAGGGGCAGTTTGAGTTCTGAAATTCGAATCATGGCGCTCGGTGGTTGGGCTTGTGGTTATCAAGCAGACCGAGCGATTATGGCGCCAGAATCAGCTTGGTAAAAAGCCGTCAATCGACAAGTAGCGCTCGCCGGTATCGTAGTTAAAGCCCAGCACGGTGGCGCCGGCAGGCAGGTCGGACAATTTTTGGGCAATGGCCGCCAAGGTGGCGCCTGAAGAAATGCCCACCAGCAAACCTTCTTCGCGTGCTGAGCGGCGTGCGTATTCACGCGCGTCTTCGGCTTCTACTTGAATCACGCCGTCGAGCAAACGGGTGTCTAGGTTTTTGGGAATGAAGCCCGCGCCAATGCCTTGAATGGGGTGAGGCGAAGGTGCGCCACCCGAGATCACTGGCGATGCTGTGGGCTCCACTGCAAACACTTTGAGTTGGGGAAATTTAGCTTTCAAAACTTTGGCTGCACCCGTGAGGTGGCCGCCAGTGCCCACACCAGTGATGATGGCGTCGATGCCATCGGGGAAGTCGGCTAAGATTTCCAGGGCGGTGGTTCGCACGTGCACATCAATGTTGGCGGGGTTTTCAAACTGCTGGGGCATCCATGCGCCGGGGGTGCTGGCCACCAACTCTTCGGCGCGAGCAATCGAGCCCTTCATGCCTTTTTCGCGCGGCGTGAGGTCAAACGAGGCGCCGTAAGCCAACATCAGTCGGCGGCGTTCGATCGACATGCTGTCGGGCATGACCAAGACCAACTTGTAACCCTTCACGGCCGCCACCATGGCCAAGCCAATGCCGGTGTTGCCGGAGGTGGGTTCAATGATGGTGCCACCGGGCTTGAGGGCGCCTGATTTTTCGGCATCTTCCACCATGGCCAAGGCAATGCGGTCTTTGATGGAGCCGCCAGGGTTGCTGCGCTCTGATTTGATCCACACATTGGCATGCTCGCCAAACAATTTGTTGATGCGAATGTGTGGCGTGTTGCCAATGGTTTGCAAAACGTTTTGGGCTTTCATGGTGTTTGTCCTTGTGTTTTTTTCAAATTGACTGGGTCGACAGTGCGTGATTTTGACCTACTTGTTCTGTCCATTTCTGCATATGGTTATGCAGCAAGGCGATAATGCGGATGTGAAGCCTGCCAGACCGCCGCTGGTGCTAGCTGTAAAGCCGTTGTTCATGCATCGCTTAAACAACGGGCCGAAAGGCCGCACTGGAGGAACGTCCGGACTGCACAGGACAGCGTAGGAGGTAACACCTCTCCACCGAATGGCCGCAAGGCACCAAGGTGAGGATTAGAGCAACAGAGACGAGCCGATTGAGTTCGGGTGAAACGGGCAATCTCTACGCGCAGCAATACCAAGTAGGCACACGTTGATCTGGTTCCGGAGAGTGTGCGGGTAGGTAGCATCGAGCCAAGTGGGCAACCCTTGGCCCAGAGTAATGGCGGTCACATTGAGGGCAACTTCAATGCACAGAATCCGGCTTACAGGCGGGCTTCACACTTTTAAAAGAAAAAACGCGCCTTTCAGCGCGTTTTTTGGGGGTGCAAAGCTGCAAGCTTATCGGGTAGGTACCAAGCTGGCGCCCAAGGCAAACACCGAGTTGGGTACGTTCAATTTAACAGGCTGGCTTTTGGGCTTGGCAAACACGCCGCGCTTCACCACGGAGGGCGCCGGCTCTACGGTGACGCCTTTGGCACGCTGTTCAGACACCAACTGTCGCAGGCTAATGGACTGCAAATGCGCCAACATTTTTTCGTTAAGGCTCGCCCACAGATCGCTGCTCATCCAAGTACTGCCTTCGGTGTTAGAAGCTTCTTCTTGCTCAGCAGAACTGTCTACAGCACTCACAATGTCGGCCATGCTGATCTTTTCGGCGTTGCGCGCCAAGGAGTAACCGCCGCCAGGGCCGCGAGTGCTTTCCACCAATTGCTGCTGGCGCAGTTTGCTGAACAATTGCTCGAGGTAGGACAGAGAAATTTGGTGACGCTCGCTGATGGCGGAAAGAGAAACGGGGCCTCTGTCTTCACGCAGGGCGACGTCGATCATGGCCGTGACGGCGAAACGACTTTTGGTGCTCAAACGCATGGTGTGTTCCTTTCAGCGGAATCTTCGTTCCAAACAGTAAACGGGGTTCGATCTCGGTTTGATCAGTCTTGGTGAATAATTTTTACAGTATTCTGACAATCTTTTTCACAAACTTAAAGCATAAGTGAGGATGTCCGCAAGAAATTCAAGGACTCATTTTAGGCGATTGTCGTAAAAATGAGTCAATTTTGATTCATTTTTTCAAAATCTTTCATAGGGCATGAGGCCTCGCCACTCCCCTGGCAATAGCGGCGCCAACAAAACCCGGCCCACCCTGATCCGTTTCAGCGCCAGCAGTTGAAGCCCCGCATGCTCTATAACGCCTGCCGCATAGCCAGGTTGGTAGCCCTTGAAGGCCATGCGCAAACTGGTTTTGTGAGGGTTCTCACTGCTGATGCTGGTTTTAAGTCCCGTGGGGCTCATGGCTTGCAGCTGTTGGTCGCTCACGCTGCCCGACACTTCGGCCAAAAGCTCATGCTCCAAAGGCTGCAGCGTGTCTCGCAGTTTGCGCAGCAAAGCGGGGTCTTCTGAAAGCACCACCAAGCCTGTAGCGGCCTCTTCCAGCTCGGCGCCATGCTGTAGCAGTTTTTGGTGTCGAGGTGTCAGGCTGATACCCGATCGGTCTTGCGCCGAACGCAGCTCGGGGTTGAGGTGCACATTTTGTCCAGCGAGCCCCACAGCCTTGTGCAAGATCACGGTGAGGAGCGGCACTTTGCCACGCTGTGCCGTGCTGTGAATGTCTATCTTCTCTTCGGCCACGCGATGGGCCGGTTCGTCCACCACCACATCGTTCACTTTGACCCACCCACCCACGATGACTTGCTCGGCTTCCGACCGAGAGCATTTCAATATTTCGGCCACCCGCTTGGACAGTCGGATCATGCGGCAGGGTTGCCAGGTGGCATCGATTGAATGCGGTCAACGTGGGCTTGCAAGGAGCGCGCGGCCACGGGCCACAAGCGCTCGGGCACATCCTTGTAAGCCAAAGCCACCCATTCCTCCAAGCTGCCATGTGGCAAGCTGCGCATGGCTTCCATGACTTTGGCCTCACGTTTCAAGCGATGGGCTTTCAGTTGCGCAATGGCCTGAGAAGCAAAGCCCAACACATAACCATGTGCCGGCAAGATGAACTCAATGGCGGTGGTGGTGCATTCATTGGCCAGCAGGTCCAGGGAGTCTAGGTAGTCTTGCATCTGGCCATCGGGCGGATTGACCACGGTGGTACTGCCGTTCAAGATGTGATCGCCCGAGAACAGCAAGCCGTCTTCTAGCAACACCAAACACAAATGGTTGGCCGCATGGCCGGGGGTGTGCAGCACTTTGAGGCTATGTTCACCCACCTTCAAAACTTCGCCATGGCCCAAGCTGCGATCGGGGCTGAACTGGCTCTGTGCATTGGCGGTAGCGGCCGAGGGCAGGCCCAAAATGGGCGGTGCGCCATGGGCTTGTTCTTTGCACAATTCCTGCAATGGTTTGGCCCCTGGCGAATGATCGGGGTGTGAGTGGGTGCACACAATCATGCGAATTTGGCCACCGGTGGCACACCAAATTCTTTCTAAATGGTCGGGGTCTGCGGGGCCCGGATCGATCACGATGTAACCTGAATGGGGGTCGCCCACCCAGTAAGTATTGGTGCCCGGGCCGGTCATCACGCCGGGGTTGGGGGCGGTGAGTCGATGCACGTTTTTAAGCAGCGCCACCGGGTGATCGGTTTGCCAATCAAGATGATGCACGATTTGCCCATCAGGGCTGGTAAGGGCCAGTTCACCGTACGGTGGCTCGTGCTCCATGTAGCGCTCCACCTTGCCAGCCAACCAACCGGCCCGTGGACAGCTGGTCCACAAAGGCTCTTCGTTCAATGCACAAGCTTGCAGCACGTCTTGCACCGTGGCATAGCTGAGCAATCGCTGCAAGGTGCGAATGGTGGGAAAGATGATGAAGAATTGACCAGCTTCGTGACGCGCCAGTGCATCTTGTGGGCGAACCCACACCGGCTCAAACTGTTCGGTCTCATCGGCCACAGGTGTTTGACCTTCAGGCATGCGCGCCACCAAAAAGGGCACTGCAAAACGGGTGCTCAAGTCACGGTCGCTGGTCCAGTGCGCTAGCACAAACACCTGATCGGCGGCCAAGCTGAGTTGATGTTCGGCGCATTGCTGCACAAAGGGCAAGTTTCTGTGAAGCTTGGCAATGTCTTGTGCGGTGGCCATGCTTTGGTCTGCGCGGTAGGCCAGCAAGATGCCCAGTTCTTCAAAGCTTTCACGGATGGCGGCAATGGCCTGAGTGAGGTGCAGTTTGCTTTGGGTGGGGCGTTGGTGGGCTTGCGCATGCGATGCGGCATCAAGTTCGTCGATGCCGCCACCGGGAAAAACAAATGCCCCCGGCGCAAAACTGGCCGTGAGCGAGCGGCGTGTCATGAGGACTTCCAAACCTTGCGTGCTGTCGCGCAGCAAGAGCACGGTGGCTGCGGGGCGCGGTTGAGCGGGTTCGCGTTGAGGATGTATGAGCTGAAGAGGTCTGACCATGGCGAGATTATCGGCTGTGTATCAAGTTGTGCATGAACCGAGGATAATTCGGCCATGCGAATTCGCTTTACCAAAATGCAAGGGGCCGGCAACGACTTTGTGGTGCTTGATGAAACCCAAGCACGTCTCAACTTGTCTGCCGCCCAATACCGGTTCTTGGCCGACCGTCATTATGGCGTCGGTGCCGACCAAATTTTGTCGGTTCGGCCTGCGCCTCATGCCGAGGTCGATTTTGAATATGTGATTCACAACGCGGATGGTGGCGAGGTGGAGCATTGCGGCAATGGCGCGCGTTGCTTTGTGCGTTTTGTACACGACAAAGGGCTGACCACCAAAGACACGGTGCGCGTGAAAATTCAAAAAGGCGAGATTGAATTGCACTTGAACGCCGATGGTCGTGTGACGGTCAACATGGGTGCGCCAGAATTTGACCTGTCGCAGGTGCCTTTTGTGTCGCAGGGCATACAGCACAGCTTGGTTCAAGAATGTCAGCTTTGGCATTTGCCTTTGAGCAACGCAGAGGTGACGCAAGTGCAGGTGGCCGTGTTGTCCATGGGCAATCCGCATGCAGTGCAGTTGGTTGAAGACGTTGAAACCGCACCCGTCTTGAGCCAAGGCCCTTTGATTGAAAACCATCCCGCATTTCCCAACCGTGTGAATGCTGGATTCATGCAGGTGCTGAACCGTCAAGAAATTCGTTTGCGGGTGTATGAGCGAGGTGTCGGCGAAACCTTGGCCTGCGGCACTGGCGCTTGCGCTGCCGTGGTCGCTGGCATTTGCATGGGCATGCTCGATGCCAAGGTGGATGTGCACACCCAAGGCGGCGTGCTGACCATTGAATGGCGCGGCCAAGAATGCCATGATTTTCAGCAAGCTGTGTGGATGACGGGGCCCGCCACATCGGTATTTGATGGCGAGATTGAAGTGCCCAACTTGGCGTGATTCCCAACAGCATGCGCGCTCATTGCACCACCATTTAGAACCCTATCAACACATTCAAAAAAGAGAAAAACGGCATGACCCCTTCCGCCCTCAACCCCATGAACCCCATCACGGAAGATGACATCGTGCATTTTTTGGTGAACACGCCTGACTTTTTTGAGCGTCATGCACAGCTCCTGTCGTCCATCCAACTGATGAGCCCGGACAACCACCGCAGTGTGAGTTTGCAAGAGCGCCAAGCGCAAATGTTGCGCGACAAAATTCGCGCCCATGAAATGCGCATCATGGACATGATTCGGCATGGCAACGAGAACATGATCATCACGGAAAAGTTGCAAAAATGGGCGTGTGAATTGCTGCAAACGCCCGCTGCAGAAAGGGTGCCCTCGGCGCTTAGCAACATCGAATCACGCTTTCAAGTGCCCCAAGTGGGTGTTCGTTTGTGGGGCTTGGCCCATGTGTTTGCCGATGCGGCATACGCGCAAGGCGTGAGCGAAGACGTCAAGCTCACGACTGCCAGCATGGCCACGCCTTATGTGGGTACGGCCATGGGCATGGAAGCGGTTCAATGGCTGCCCACGCCAGCCGAGGCAGCGTCT
>Ga0214921_10010747_pt1 | contig 11261 bp, 9 predicted proteins | sample LL1505_MetaG_FD_177992 | JGI IMG/M metagenome (GOLD analysis project Ga0214921, IMG submission 177992) | Freshwater microbial communities from Lake Lanier, Atlanta, Georgia, United States - LL-1505 | ecosystem: Environmental > Aquatic > Freshwater > Lake | place: USA: Georgia | collected 2015-05-28
TTTAAGATCGTTTTCTCGACTCGCTCGAAGCCTTCCTTAACTGCGTAATCGTCGTGGTTGGCGTAATGAGCTCGGGGTCGACCAGCAGATGCATCAACGCGGGACCATCGACGGCCATCATTCGATCGAGGGTTGATTCGAGCATTGCATTGCGCTCGACCCGTTCGCCCCAAGCGCCATAGGCCCGCGCCAGCATGGCAAAGTCGGGTTGGCCCAGCGAGGATCCAAATACTCGTCCCGGGAAGAACTTCTCCTGATGCATCCGGATCGTGCCGTACATTCCATTATCGACAACGATCACCCTGATCCGGGCCCGCTCGCGCACGGCTGTCGCCATCTCCTGCCCGCTCATGAGAAAGCAACCATCGCCTGCGAATGCAAGCACGGTGCGCTCAGGATGCCTGACGGCCGCAGCGATCGCGGCTGGAACTCCGTAACCCATCGATCCATTGGTGGGCCCAAGTTGGGTGGCGAACTGACGCCATTGCAAATAGCGGTGAACCCAAATCGAATAGTTGCCAGCGCCGTTGGTGACGATGGCATCCGCAGGCAGCCGGCTGCGCAGCAGAGCCATCAAGGTGTTCATGGACGGGGGGCCGTTAGGGTTGTCTTCCAGAGTTGGGGTGTTCCAGGTTGACCACTCTTGGTGCGCAGTCCGCGAATCGTCGGCCCAAGTGGGCGCGGTGTTTCCTGGCATCGCCGCCGCAGCCGCGCAAAATTCCCTCATCCCCGACAAGATCGGCAGGTCGGCCGCGTACACCCGGCCTAACTCGTCGGCACCCGGTTGAACATGGACCAAGGTCTGACGTGGTCGCGGGATATCAAACAATGTGTATCCGCTGGTCGTTGCTTCGCCGAGCCTCGGCCCAATCGCAATGACGAGATCGGCAGCCCGCACTCGCGCCGCGAGGCTTGGCCGAATGCCAAGGCCAACGTCTCCGGCGTAGAGCGGGTGCGCATTGTCGAACAGATCCTGATGACGAAACGCACAAGCGACAGGCAGCGACCAGTGCTCAGCAAAGCGTTGCAAATCGGCACAGGCCATCGCGTCCCAACCGCCACCGCCGGCGATGACAATGGGGTTCTGGGCGGCCTGTAAGCGCTGGCGCAACTCTTCCATCGCTGCCGGCGAGGGGCTTGCTGCGATTCGCCGCCACGCCGGCGTCGGCGGTTCGGTGCAGTCATCGTCCAGCATGTCTTCGGGGAGCGCGAGCACCACAGGCCCCGGGCGGCCTGAAGTCGCGGTATGAAATGCGCGAGAGACATACTCGGGGATCCGCTTGGCGTCTTCGATCTGCGCGACCCACTTTGCCAGAGGCCCGAACATTTGCCGGTAGTCCACTTCCTGAAAGGCCTCCCGGTCCGTGGCGGATCGGGCGATCTGGCCCACGAACAGGATCATGGGTGTTGAATCCTGAAACGCGGTGTGGACCCCAATCGAGGCGTTGGTTGCACCTGGGCCGCGGGTCACAAAACAGATCCCGGGTCGCCCAGTCAACTTGCCCCAGGCCTCGGCCATGTAGGCAGCGCCACCCTCCTGGCGGCAGGTCACCAGACGGAAACGGTCTTCAACATCATGCAGCGCGTCCAGGACCTGGAGATAGCTTTCGCCGGGGACTCCGAATCCCGTGTTGGCGCCATGCGCTAGCAGCGAATCAACGAGGGCCTGGGCGCCGGTGCGGGGAACGGTCATTTGAACTCCAGAATGACGATGTATGGTTTGGAATCAGCTATTGTGACCGTCTTCGAACCGGAATTTCTTCGAACAGGAACTTTCATGACTACCCCACTGTCAATCAAAACGCTCGAAACGGCGATACTGGGTGGTGGCTGTTTCTGGTGCCTTGAAGCAGTATTTCTGGAGGTCGAGGGCGTGCACTCGGTGGTGTCTGGGTATGCTGGTGGGCAGGTCTCGAATCCCTCTTATGAACAAGTGTGTGGAAAACGCACCGGTCATGTTGAAGTGGTGCAGGTTGAATTTGATCCAGTCCGGATCTCCTTTACCGAATTGCTTGAGATTTTTTTCGTGATCCACGATCCGACGACCATGGATCGTCAGGGTGCGGATTCAGGTCCACAGTACCGATCTGCGATCTATGCGACCACGTCAGAGCAACTGGAACAGGCGCGCACCATGATCACGCAATTCAATGCGGATCGGATCTTTGGTGCAACCGTCGTCACGCAGGTTGGTTTGCTGGGTCAGGGTGCGGACCGTTTTTGGTCAGCTGAACCGGAACATCAGCGTTACTTCGAGCGCAATCCGTATCAGGGTTACTGCGCCTACGTGGTCGCACCGAAAGTCGAGAAGTTCCGCCAGACGTTCGCCCGCCGGCGGCGTCGGATTCCGCTCTAGGGCGGTGGATTCAGCCGTTGATTCAGCGGTCGGCTAGTCGTCGCGACCGATCAGTACTGCACCCAGGCGCTCTAATTCTGCCGCTGCCGTGGCCGCGACCTCAATTGGGGTCTCGCACTGCATCGGTGCGATTTCGACCGCACAGCCCTCGATCCTCTGGCTGTCGCTGCTGCCACCGACCTCATCATCGAGATCGCTTTCATTCATGGACTCCGGGTGGGGTGCGCCGGCTCTGAAGACCTGAACCGCCACCACTGGGCCCATCTCATTGGCGAGTTCCATCACCCGCGCCCGAACCACGCCGGTACTGGATCCGTGGCGTGAGGGTCGAGATTTCATTTCAGAAACCATTCTGCGCAGCGTGCGCTCGCGCTCGCTCGTCGCTGCTGCACGCACCGCTTCGAAAAAGGGAAGTGGCCAGGGGCCGATTCGCACCGAACGCCCGGTTGCCCGCGCTAATGCCAGTCCGAACGAGGTTTGCCATGGCACAAAGCGGTCCAGGCGGTCCTGTTGGGCCTCGCCGGGTCGCTCAAACGCATCGGGGTCGGATGCGCGTTGTATCACCGCGAACACCATGATGGCCGTCTCGGGCATCAGTGCATCCTCGGGACGCTCCTCATCGCCCCGTTCGGGCTCAAGACCTGGCATGTCCGCATTACTGAGTGCGGCGGAGGCTAGGTCGCTGACGAGCGCCTCGCCATCGAGCCAGTCATATCGCCCAAACCGCTCCGCTGGCATCAATGCCGGGAGTAGAACGATTTGCACATCGCGAACGATACCAGAATCTAGAAATGCTTCCGAAAGCGTATGAACGGCCACATCGGAGAGTCGATTTGGAAATGGGGTACCCGCTTCCTGAGGCGAAACAGGTACACCGTAAAGGCGCGCCTTGATGGGAATGGATTGCGCTCCGCGCCTGCGGGCCGGAACCTCGCCAGCGGGGACGGTAGTGAACGCGGACTCAACCAGACTGCGCAGCAACGCAAGCCCCGGCATGCCGTGGGAGGCCCAGACCTCACCAATTGCCCGTTCTAATAAATCGCTCTGTGGCGGATCGCTTGCGACCAGATCGCCAAGAACCATGTCCACCATCGCCCACATCGAGGCGTTGGTTGGATCTTCGGTCAGGGTGCCGATGCAATCGACCAGGGTACGGTACCGACGCAATCTTCCGATCGGTCCGAACGTCGCTGCGGAAAGTGGAAAAAGTGTGGATCGACGGGCCATCGTGGATTGCGAGGTTTGGCTAGGGAGCGAGTCGTTCGATTTGCCAGGAATCAGCAGAATCGAGCGGACGGAAAAAGCGCAGGCGATCGTGCAATCGCGAAGGTCGGCCCTGCCAGAATTCGATCGAGTGCGGCCGAACGCGATAGCCCCCCCAGTGCGGTGGACGGGGGGGATTTTCACCAAATCGCGATTTCAACTCGGCTTCATTTTCTTCGAGAACTTGTCGGTTTGGGATCACTTGACTTTGGGGCGAGGCCCAAGCACCCAGCCGACTTCCCAGCGGCCGCGAAGCAAAGTAAAGGTCACTCTCGGGTCCATCAATCGGGTGGGCGTCGCCCTCGATTCGAACCTGGCGCTCCAGGTCGGCCCACCAGAAGACGAGCGCCGCATGAGGACACGCGGCAAATTCGTGGCCCTTGCGACTGGCGTAGTTGGTGAAAAAGGTAAATCCGCGGTGGTCAACTCCCTTGAGCAAGACAATTCGGGCGGACGGCCGCGATTGTGCATCGACGCTGACCACCGTCATGCCATTGGGCTCCGGAATCTGCGCCGCAACTGCGTCATGGAACCAGCCTTGAAAGAACGCAATGGGGTCGTGGCCTGCCGTTGATTCGTCGAGCCCAGCCATTCGATAGTCCCGGCGCAGGTCGGCAATCGAAGTGTTCATCGCGTTTGCCGTTTTAGTCCAGTCGGACGCCAGTCCGCTGCACGATCGGGCTCCACTTCGTTATTTCATCGCGCATCATTCTGGCGAGGCGGTCGGGTGGCCCGCCTGGGATTTCCATGCCGACCGTTCGCGCGTCGGCGATCTGAACCCCACCAAGCCCTGCAATGATCGTCAGGGTCGTCAATAGCCAGAGACTTAACCGAATCATGATCGTAGGCCGTGAAAGGAGAGAAAAAATCCGAATTCGGCTGATCACTGAGCTTAACGCATAGTTGGGTTGCCGATTAAGATGATGAAAACCGACGTGGAGCAAGTGATGCCTGAGGTTTTCTCGAGGCGGCGCCGCTGGACGCTGCCTGCGGCCCTGATCGCGGCGGTCCTGGTGCATGGCCTCGCGCTTGGCGGACTGATCTGGTTTTCGTCAAGTTCGGATGCGTCAAAACCCCTCGCTGGGCTTGACCTGCATTGGATTTCAATCGTCACGCCCTCGGAACGACCTGAGCAACCTGAGCCCCTCGGCAGCGCGGCACCGGAAATGAATCCAGGCTTGATGCCCCGGTCAGTCAGCCCGCCTCTGGCCGCTCTCGAATTGGCGGCGTCTGGGGCTCCGGCCGGGCCTGTGTGGGAAACCGTGGCGAGGCCGGCGATGGAATCCATCAATGAGCCCATCAATGAGCTCATCAATGAGCCCCCCATCGAGCCCTTCAAAGAGCCGGTGATCGCGACTGCCGCTGTGGCAGCGCCCTCGGCGGGGCCCTCGGGGGGGCACTCCGAGTCGACCCACCCCGTGCCTTCGGTCGCCCCCAGGGCTTTGGTAGATCCAGCCGGGCCGTCCGAGCGGCAACCTCGCGCCGACTCGCCCCATCCTCCAGACTCAATAGCCCACCCAGAGCCACCTCACCGGGTGCAGGGTGCGCTGCCCGCGCCGAGTCGACGGGCGTTTGATGTCTATCTCGGCGACTTTTCATTGGGACAGCGGGTAGCCGCGATGGATTATTTGTTTGAGTCCGACGGGGGGCACTACCGGTTGCGTACGGAAGGTCGGGCGACGGGCGTGATGGCGATCCTGTACGGGGGGCTGCTGACTCAGGACAGTCGGGGGCGGGTTGGCCCCGACGGATTCCTCCCGGAGCGCTATGCGGAACGCCGGGGTGAGCGGCCTGCGCGGGTGGTGAGTTTCGATCGAACGACTGGGCTGGCGGAGGCGGACGATGGCTCCACACAACCCTTGCAGGCAGGTGTGCAAGACCAGTTGAGTGTGATTTGGCAGCTGGCATTGATTGCCCGGATGACTCCTGCGCAATTGGCCGTCGGACACGAGCTCCATTGGCCAATCGCCCGTGGTCGCCGGGTTCAGTCGATGCGGATTGTTTCGCTTGGAGAGGAAATCTTACAACCCAGCCACAGTGCTCCCTTGCGAACTCTTCACCTTGCACTGACCTCGGCGACAGGGCCTGGAGATGGAAAATTAGACGTCTGGTTGGCGGCCGACGACGCGATGCAGCCCATCCGGATGAAGATGGCCTCGGCGCAGGGCTTGGTTCTCGATCAAGTATTCCGCTTCCCGAAACATCACTAAATCTCAGAAAAATGACAAATCCAATCACTGCCGATACTTCTAGCTCTGGACCCGAGCTTCGTCTCGCGGTCGTTCCAGTTACTCCCTTCACCCAAAACTGTTCCGTGGTCGTGTGCGGTAAAACCGGTCAGGCTGCCGCGGTTGACCCGGGTGGCGATCTGGATTCGATTGACAAAGCGCTCGCGCAAACGGGTGGCCGATTGGTCAAGGTCATGCTGACCCATGGGCACATCGACCACTGCGGGCAGGCGGCTGAATATGCTCGCCGTCACGGAGTCCCCATTGAGGGGCCTCACCGGGACGACGCATTTTGGATCGATCAGTTGCCGGCCCAGGGTCGAATGTTTGGATTCCCCACCCTTGATGCCTTTACGCCCGACCGTTGGCTCGTGGATGGGGATCGGGTAACGGTCGGCGAACTCGATTTTCAGGTAATCCACTGCCCAGGGCATACGCCGGGGCATGTCGTTTTCTTTCATGCGACAAGCCGATTGGCGATCGTTGGGGACGTTCTTTTTGAAGGTTCGATCGGACGAACTGATTTCCCGCGGGGCAATCATGCGGCACTGATTCGTTCAATTCGCGAGGGGCTTTTTCCCTTGGGAGACGATATCGATTTCGTACCCGGTCACGGTCCGATGTCGACCTTCGGCGCCGAGCGCCGCTCCAACCCCTACGTCAGTGATGCGGCTCTGGGGGTCTAGTGCTCTAGCGGTTCAGCGCTTTGGAGTCTTTCAGCGAAACAATCTGATTAAAGACTGGCATCTCAGAGCGATGGTCCACGCGGTCGGCCACAAAGTAACCGTGACGCTCGAACTGAAATCGCTGTTCGGGATCGCACAGCGCGGCGCTCGTTTCCACGCGCCCACGGATTGACGCCCGCGAATCCGGATTCAGGCAGTCCATCCAATCGTCCCTCGTACCCGGGTTGGGATCGTTAAATAGCGGCTCAAAGCGGCGGATTTCAGCCTCGGCCGCATGTTCGGGCAGCCAGTGGATATTGCCCTTCACTTTGTAATTATCTGCGCCAGGCGTGCCGGATTTTGAATCCGGCAGAACGCGCGCACGAACCGCGACTGGCAGACCGTCCGCGCCTGCATCCCAACCCGTGCATTCAATGACATGACCGTAGCGCAACCGGACCCGGGAACCTGGAGTCAGTCGGAAAAACCCCTTGGGGGGCGTGACCGCAAAGTCCTCGCGTTCAATCCAAAGCTTGTGACTAAACTCGAGTTGACGTTGGCCCAGTTCAGGGTGGTGAGGGTGCACAGGCGCCGTACAGGTGTCGGTCTGGCCTTCGGGCCAATCCTCAAGCACCAGAAGCAAAGGATCGAGAACCGCGGTGGCACGCGGCGCATGACTGTCGAGATCATCTCGGAGCGACTGTTCTAGAACGAAGGGCTCGATCCAGCTATCGGAGCGGGCCACCCCGATCCGCTCGCAGAACAGTCGAAGAGCGGCAGGCGTGTAACCGCGGCGGCGCAGTCCTACCAGGGTTGGCATCCTGGGATCATCCCAGCCATCCACCACGCCAGAACTCACCAACGCCTGGAGCTTGCGTTTGCTGGTTAGTGTGCCGGTGAGATTGAGCCGCGCGAATTCGGTCTGCTCCGGGACGGGCCGAGCCAGACATCCGAGATCTGCCAGTCGCCCAAGAAGCCAGTCATAAAGCGGTCGATGGTCTTCAAATTCGAGTGTACAGATCGAGTGGGTAATGTTCTCGAGGGCGTCGGAGATCGGATGCGCGTAGTCGTACATCGGGTAGATGCACCAACGGTCGCCGGTACGATGATGACTCGCATGACGAATGCGGTACAAGACCGGATCACGCAGGTTGAGATTGGGCGAGGCCATGTCGATCCGCGCGCGAAGCACGTGGGCGCCTTCGGCGTGTTCGCCGTCGCGCATTTCGCGCAGGAGTTGGAGGTTCTCTGCAGCGCTCCGGTCGCGCCATGGACTCGGCTGGCCGGGTTCGGTGAGCGTGCCGCGCGACGCTCGCATCGCATCCGCACTTTGTGAATCCACGTAAGCGAATCCGCCCTCGATCAGAGCTTCGGCAAATGCGTAAAGGGTCTCGAAGTAATCGCTGGCGAAATACAAATGCTCGGCGCCAAACGCTGACCAACTAAAACCCAGCCAACTTACCGCGTCGATGATGGCATCGACATACTCTTGCTCTTCTTTGGTCGGGTTTGTGTCGTCCAGACGGAGGTGACAAACGCCGCCAAAATCCTGAGCGAGACCGAAGTTCAGGCAGATCGACTTGGCGTGGCCAAGGTGCAGATAGCCATTGGGTTCTGGTGGGAAACGAGTCCGAATTCGGGCCAGATCTGGAGCAGCCTGAGCCTGATCAGGACCGGTACCAGGGGAACCCCGCCAGCGGCGTCCGGCCCAGTGGCCCGACGCAAGATCCGCCTCGACTCGGTGGCGGATGAAATTTGAGACGGGTTCGGTCAATGGGCTTTACGAAGTCGGCGGACCAAGCTTGAAGTGTCCCATCGTGCGCCACCCATGGCAATCACGTCGCCGTAAAACTGATCGATCAGCGCCGTGGTCGGTAGGTGAGCACCATTGCGCTTGGACTCATCCAAACAAAGGCCGAGGTCCTTGCGCATCCATTCGACTGCAAAACCGAAGTCAAACTTGTCATCCACCATCGTGTGGCCGCGGTTGTCCATCTGCCATGACTGGGCTGCGCCCTTGCCGATCACCTCAAGGACCTGTTTCATGTCGAGGCCAGCAGCCTGACCAAACGCAACCCCCTCGGACAATGCCTGAACCAAGCCCGCGATGCAGATCTGGTTGACCATCTTGGCCAGTTGACCGGCACCCGACGGACCGAGCCGTGTACAGGCCCGTGAAAAGGCCATTGCGACCGGCTGGATCCGATCGAATGCGGCTTGCTCACCGCCGCACATGACGGTCAGCAATCCATTTTGTGCCCCAGCCTGCCCGCCGGACACCGGCGCATCGATGAAGTGCAGGTGGTGAGCTGTTGCGACCGCTGCGAGCTCGCGGGCGACCGCTGCGGATGCCGTGGTGTGGTCCACAAAGATCGTATCGGCTGCCATGCCAGCGAAGGCACCATCGGGACCCAGGGTCACACTGCGTAAGTCATCATCATTGCCGACGCAGGCGAAAACAATCGCTGCCCCCTTCGCGGCCTCGCAGGGAGTCTCCGCGACCTTGCCGTGATACTGGGCCGCCCAGGCCTGCGCTCGGGCAGATGTCCGGTTGTAGACAGTCACGTGGTGCCCAGCTGAGGCCAGGTGGCCAGCCATGGGCCCACCCATGGTGCCGAGTCCAAGGAAGGCGACGTTCAGTGCCGTGATCGATTCGTAGGTGCGGCTCATTTGGCTTTCAAATTAGAAGGTTTTAGTCGTCGCCCTGGAACGCTTCTTCGCGCTTCTTGGCGATGCTCGGTAGGAAAACGATGGCAAGCAGAAGAATCGCCAGAACCAGCAGAGTTGCGGAAAGCGGACGGGTAAAAAACACCGTCGCATCGCCACGCGAAATTGTCATCGCCCGCCGCAGGAATTCTTCCATCAGTTTGCCAAGAACGAAGCCCAGCAACAGCGGTGCGGGTTCACAGTCGAACTTCTTGAACAGATAACCAAGGATTGCAAACGGGATCGTCATGAACACGTCAAAGACGTTGTTATTGATCGAATAGGCGCCCACGCAGCAGAACAGCAGGATGGCCGGAAACAGAACGCGGTAGGGCACCGAGAGCAACTTGATCCAGATCCCGATCAGGGGCAAGTTCAGTACGACGAGCATCAGGTTACCGATCCACATCGATGCAATCAGACCCCAGAACAGGGCGGGATTGCTGCTCATGACCTGTGGGCCCGGCTGGATATTGTGGATCATCATGGCGGCGACCATCAGCGCCATGACGGGCGTGGTCGGGATGCCCAGCGTAAGCATCGGGATAAAGCTGGTTTGAGCCCCCGCGTTGTTGGCAGATTCTGGTCCAGCCACCCCTTCAATGGCGCCCTTGCCAAAACGCTCTGGGGTCTTGCTGATTTTTTTCTCAAGGGCATAGCTCGAGAACGAGGCGAGGATGGCGCCCCCGCCGGGCAGAACGCCAAGCACCGATCCGAGCGCGGTACCCCGACACATGGCAGGGAACGCGGTCTTCAGATCATCCCAGGTCGGGAGCAGGCCTTTGACCTTGTCGGTGAAAACTTCGCGATTTTCTTTCTGTTCGAGATTGATGATGATTTCGGCGAAACCGAACATGCCCATCGCGACGACGGCAAATTCAATTCCGTCAGAAAGTTCAGGAATATCGAAGCTGAAGCGAGACACCCCGGAGTTCACGTCCGTGCCAATCATGCCGAGTAGCAGGCCGAGGACGACCATCGCCAACGCCTTCCAGATCGAACCGTGCGCGAGAACGACCGCAGCGATCAGGCCGAGGACCATGAGTGCAAAGTACTCGGCGGGGCCGAACTTGAATGCCAACTCAGCAAGCGGCGGAGCGAACGCGGCAAGCAGGAAGGTTGCAATCGTTCCCGCAAAGAAAGATCCAATCGCCGAGATGCCCAGCGCTGCGCCGGCACGCCCTTGGCGCGCCATCTGGTAGCCGTCCAACGTGGTCACCACCGAGGACGACTCTCCCGGCAGGTTGACGAGAATGGCGGTTGTTGAGCCGCCGTACTGGGCGCCGTAGTAAATGCCTGCCAGCATGATCAACGCGCTCGTTGGGTCCGCCATTTTGTAGGTCGCCGGAAGCAACATCGCGATGGTCGCGAGGGGTCCAATCCCGGGAAGCACGCCAATCAGCGTTCCAAGCATGACTCCAATCAGGCAGACCAGCAGGTTCGCAGGGGTGGCCGCAGTGGCAAAGCCGAGCCCAAGGTTTGAAAGAAGTTCCATGAGCGATAAGACCGTGTTTGAATCAACGAGGGGCTAAGAAGAGCGGTAGCAGCGGGAACTGAAGTTCCAGGCCCTTCACAAAAACGACCCAAGAGAGTGTGAGCAAAACCACCGAAGCGATGGCGGTATCGCGAACTTTGAATTCGTGGCTGGCGACCGAACTGATAAAGATCAGCAACAAGAGCGAAACCACGAGCCCCATTTTTGGCAACAACGCGGCAAAGAGCGCCACGGCCAAGAGAATGGTTGTAATCGGTTTCCACTGGAAAGCTTCGATTCGGAGTTCTGGCGCCTTCGCCTGTATCCCGCCTGCGGCGATCAGCAAACCCAGTAAGGCCAGCAATCCGCCCAACACGGTGGGAAAATAGGCCGGCCCCATCTTGGCCGCCGTACCCATGTTGTAAGAGCGGGAAGCGATCATAAAAATGATCCCAAACAGGATGAACATTAATCCTGCAACGACGTCGCGGTGATTACGTATTTTCATTGTGCCGAATCTTGATACCAGTCGAGTGGTCAGTGAGCGGGTCAGATAATCTCCCGAAAAA
>Ga0214921_10010748_pt1 | contig 11260 bp, 5 predicted proteins | sample LL1505_MetaG_FD_177992 | JGI IMG/M metagenome (GOLD analysis project Ga0214921, IMG submission 177992) | Freshwater microbial communities from Lake Lanier, Atlanta, Georgia, United States - LL-1505 | ecosystem: Environmental > Aquatic > Freshwater > Lake | place: USA: Georgia | collected 2015-05-28
GCGAGAAGACATCAATAATCTGCATCCGGGCACCGGCCTTGCGCTGACTGGCATCCGGCGACCAGAACACCAGCGCACCACGCTCGCTGGAGATGCAGCTTTCCATCTGGTTGTTGATGGGCATTGCGTGGGCACCCCTCGGCGATGGGCTCATCAAGTCTGCCTGCATGGCTCTTGCACGAGAACAGCTTCAGACCGATCTTTGGAACCCCCAGCCACCGGCGAATGTCCCCCGACGATTCCTATGTTCGGGTGGCCACTTAGCTGCGCCAATCCAGCCTGGTGTGGCTCGATGGCTTGCGCGAGGAGTGGGGACTGCGCAGCCGCGGGGCACTGGTAAGCCGCCTGCTCGATGAACTGTCACCCCACCCAGAGTGCGTAGGCCATGTTGATACAGGCATCGAGCACCTACTGCAGGCAGTCATGACGCCAGGGGATGATCGGCGCGACAGCCTGTTTCAACCAGATCGTCCCCTCGGATCGCTTGGCGCCAAGGTTGCTTTGGCGCGCCGGCTGGGGTTTGTTGATGAACCCGTTGAGAAGGCCCTTCACGCCCTACGCAAGCTGCGCAATGCCTTTGCCCACTCAGCAGAATCTGCATCCCTGGCAGAGCCTTCCCATCGCTCAAGGCTGGAGGCGGTGTATGCCCATGCTCGGCTGAATTCACTTTGGGGGCACCTGGAAGCAGCGCTAGCGTCTCAGCCCGAATCGTCGCAAGGGGCCCTCGATCCCTACCTACGTGATTACATCCAGTTGATCACGATCCTGGTGGCATTCCTTGAGGCCACAGCACAGCAACTCAAGCCCTTTAATCCAACAGTGGTAATGCGCTTTAGCGGGATTAGCGGCTGAACGGGCATTAGGTGTTGATCAATAAAGCGGTGCAGATCTGTCAGATTTTGCTGTTTACGGATAAACGGCTACATCTAGCGCAATGCTGAGAATTGGCAACTTAAAGAAGCGACTCTGTAAGTCATCCCAGGTGACCAGTTAATTCACAGGGAGAAAACATTTCATACTCCTTTGGCTGTGGCTCCATCCCCAAGTAACAGACCAAGATTGATGCCAGCTTCATAGGCCATCTGGTGCAGCTCCCTCCGCTGTTGTTTGTTTAGCCCATCCCAGAAGGCATGGAATAGATCCACTGACGCCTTGCCATTCCCGAAGTACCCCACCAAGGTGAGAGGGAAGGTAAGTCAAGGGAAATCACTAGCAGGACACCTAAGCGCAGCTCTCCTGCCTCTAGAGGGCCAGGGGAATGGCGAGCGCTTCGTTATCACGAGCAGGGGAACACCCAAATTTGTGGCTGCTTGGTTGAGTTTGCGATCAAAACTGGCCCAGGTGGCCCCAAACCGCTGGGCTAATGCCCCTTGAGAAGCCCTTGAGCCTCATCTACCCCAGCGTTTCAGCCGACCAGATGCTGCGCTTTTGTGGGACCATCAAGCCAGGAATGCGGCGCCAGAAAGCGCTCTGACGGGCTTGAACCTCAATTGATCACCGCCCCATCCGAACCATCACCACAGCACATCCCAAGCATCCATGTCCAAGAAAACCAAACCAGCTCGAGGGCTAGTCGCCCGTGGTGCCAAGGGGGCATGCCGCGAGAAGCTAGCCAAAGCTGCCGGTTTCCGCAGTGACGCTGACATCAGTCTGTTGTTTCCAGAGAACCGCCAGAAACAGGCGCGGCAACTTCAGCAGTCCCTAGCGGATTTGGTGGGTTCTCAACAATTGGGCGACCTCAGCGGCTCAGCCATCGCCGCTCACTACAGCGGATTGATGCACGCTCTCGCCAACCCCGAGGGCACCACTCCAGCCCCCCCACCTGTTACCCCACCTACGGCTGTGAACGATGGAAGAACTAGCAAACAAACGGCCCTTGCCACCGATGCCCTACGCCAAATGGTGCTTGAGGCCATCGAAGCTCCCCTGGCCATGCTGCCGTCGCTTCTGGCCGATGGCGCCCTCAACGATCAGGAGAAACTCAACCGCCTAGCCGTGTATGCAGCTGCACTTGAAGCGGTCTATGAGCCGCTGGAGCTTGAAGCAATCGGGGATCTTGGAGAAGCCATCCAATTTGACCCGAGGGAGCACGACAGCGCAGCGAGCCTAAGCAAAGGGGATTCCTGTTCTATTCGCCAGATCGGCTTCCGCCGCGGCAGCACCGTGCTACGAAAGGCCGTTGTGGTGGCAGCGGAGTGACTGCCATGCTCGAGCACCTCGCCATTGACCTCGGTAACACCAACACGCTGATCGCCAGCCGCGATCAGGAGGGCGTTGAGACGCTTCTGCATCTACCGCGCATCTCCCAGCTCGACACCCAGCTCTCTAAATCGCCAGAGAAACCCTTTACTTTCGTGCCCTCGGAAGTGTTCCATTCCGACAATGGCCCTGAGATCGGCTCCCGCGCCTGGGCAAAGCTTGCTGAGGACGAAACACCGGATGCCTACCGTCGCTATGGGCGCAACTTCAAGCGTCAACTGCTTGATTCCTTCCTACAAGCCCGCCATAACGAAAACGGCCATCGCAGCTTGCTGGAAACCAGCACCGATTTCGTGCGAATCCTCTGTGAGGAGCTTAAGCAAGAGCTCCAGGTGGAATTTGGCAGCAGTGATGTACCTAGCCTTATCCTCACCGCCCCGGTGCAAGCACCGGCGGAATATCGCGCCTGGTTGCGGGAGGTATTCAGCGCCAACCTCCAACCCAATGCAGTGCAGCTTGTGGATGAATCCACAGCCGCAGCGCTGTTCTATGGCGAGCAGACCTTTGGTAGCCGTGTATTGATCGTGGATATCGGTGGCTCCACCTCCGATGTCACCCTGGCTGATATTGGCTTTGCCGGCGACGGCACGCCGGAAGAAGCCCGCCTAATCATCAAAACCGGCAAATTCGTAGGTGGTTCCACCCTCGATGACCTTATCGCTGAGAAAGCCTTCCAGCTGCAGGGCCTGAACACCCCCACCTCCTTTAACCGCAAGACCTACCTGCGCGCGATCCGCGCTGGCGAAAAGGTCAAGAAGAAACTCAGCTTCAGCAAGCTCGCCCTTGAGCCCTATGAAGACCTGCAGGCTGGTCTCACGATCAATATGCGCTTCCGCGACACCGACCTGGCTGCCATGGTTGCGGAATCCACTATCGCCATTGCGCTCCAGGAGCTGGTGGATGAAACCATTGTGGAAATTCAGAATCGAGGCATAGCCCTCAACACCATCAGCGGCGCTATCCTTGTGGGTGGTTGCACCATCTGCCCTCCGGTGCGGGCGGCAGTGGGTAAGGCCTTTGCAGCCCACAGCCTTGAACTGTCTGATTCGCCCACCGAGGAAGATCGCTTCGCCGCAGTGGTACTGGGTGCCCTGAGAAGTGTTGATGCACCTGTGCGCAATGACTATCTCCTACACGACTACGCCATTCGCTTGAGAGCCCGTAATGGCAACTTTATTTACCAGACCCTGTTTCGGAAAGGCACTGTTTATCCATGCCTCTCCGACTACATTCTGAATTCTGGTCGCCAGTCGCGAGAACAAACAGGCATTCGCATCTCCGTGGGCGAGCTCTATCGCCAGCCCCGTCGTACTGCTGCTGGCGTCAACCAAACCGACACCACCGAAGCCGACACTACCGCTCCACTGGTGGCAAATGAGTTCCGGCCGCTCGGAACAGGCGGCCACCTGGTAGTTATCCCAGTTGATCCAAATGCACCCGTAGGAGATAAACGCTATGGCATTAGTTTTGCCATTGATAATGAGCGCCAGTTACTGATAACTGTAGATGACACTGTGACCAATAATCGCTTGTTTGACAATAAAGTAATCGTCGATCTAAATGAGGCGGCACCACTAATTGTAGAGACAAGTCCAGCCCCCATTGCTCCCCCAGTTGCGATTAGATCAAATGGTTCAGCTAGAGTCTTGGAGTTGAATCCCAACCCTAGCTATAATAGCCTTGAGATTGAGGTTTCCTGTGTCCTTCGTGACATGAACCTAGAAGGTTATTTGATCTCCAATGTAATCCTGGGTCAACATCTACTTGAGGTAGACCACTTACTACTCACCCCATCCGGCGAGGTGTACATCATGGAGTGCAAGAACTATCGCGGCACCTGGACCGGTGGCATTAACTCCCAGTGGCTCTGTACCGCCCCTGATTGTACTGAGCGCGTGATTGCCGCCAGACCGGTCAATCCGATGCTGCAGTGCCGTCGATATATCAGTGATGTACTTAGGCGCCTCTCCACCCAGTATCCTGAATTTCAATTCAGTAAAGCCTGCTTGGTCATTGCCCCAGATCAAGCACATCTTGATGGTGTCAGTGGTTGCGGTCCTAACCTGATGACGGTATCTGCACTTCCAGGCTTTGTAGCGACCATGGAAGAACGCCGGAAGGATCGCCCTAGGGTTGATCTTGTTCCCGAAAGACTTAGGCAAGCATTTTACCTCGCTTGATCATGACGAAATTTGAGGCCTTGAAACTGTTTTATAAGCAAAGAAGCGAGTAAGCGATGGTAATCAGGTCGCTCATCAGGCTAGCCGCTGAAGCATTAGGGCTAGTTAGCAGTTCCTCGAAGAATGCACCTTCGGCGACTCAAGATGCCAAATGCCATCTTGATAAGATTGAGAACCAGATTTCGACCGCCGCCACCAGTAGAGACAGTCTCAAATTACTTGAAATCTGGTGTGAACTTGCCATGTGGAGTTCACCACCCGCACAAGCGCAACTATTCAAAGAAAAACTATCGCAGTTATTTAAGGAATTTGAAGGACAAAGCGTTAATCCTAATTGTTCAGCAGAAACACTATTTTATCTGAAAAACCAGCTAATTTCGGCTCGTGCTAAGGAGCGCCAGGAGACAAACGGGCAGAATCAAGCTAGCGCCGAAACAGTTGCGAAGAAAGCTGTACAAGAATATCTGCGTAAGGAGCAGGAACGTTTAGCCCAGGAGGCTGCGGCCCAGAAGGAGGCAGAAGCGCAAAAGGAAGCAGAGGCAGAAGCACGGCGCAAGGAAGAAAAACGCCGGCAACAGCAGGCAGAACGAGCACAAAAAAAGGCTGAGCAAGAAGAACAGCTGCGTAAGGAGCAGGAACGTTTAGCCCAGGAGGCTGCGGCCCAGAAGGAGGCAGAAGCGCAAAAGGAAGCAGAGGCAGAAGCACGGCGCAAGGAAGAAAAACGCCGGCAACAGCAGGCAGAACGAGCACAAAAAAAGGCTGAGCAAGAAGAACAGCTGCGTAAGGAGCAGGAACGTTTAGCCCAGGAGGCTGCGGCCCAGAAGGAGGAAGAAGCGCAAAAGGAAGCAGAGGCGGAAGCACGGCGCAAGGAAGAAAAACGCCGGCAACAGCAGGCAGAACGAGCACAAAAAAAGGCTGAGCAAGAAGAACAGCTGCGTAAGGAGCAGGAACAACTAGCTGCCGATGCGAATCTATCTACTTCTGATTACGGCGATCGAACTGCAGAGCAGAGTTATCCTCACAGCCTGGACTTGGAGCCACTGGCCGATGATGTAGTACCTCGCCCAAATATGGGGGAGTATGCAGCAGTTACACATTTGGCTTCATACAGTGATCTTAATTCGCCGAACAAGAGCTATCAGGTTCTGAATCAGACAAATCCATCAATAGATTTACTGCATCGCGATGAGATCAGTGAAAATATTGATCGAGATGGCATTAATTTGCTGGGTGAATCTCTTGCGACAGACAATGACCATGAAGGCGCTGAGATCGCGTCATCAGGTTGCGGGCAACAAAGTAAATCTTTTCCGAGACCTGGAACCTCACAAACGAGCCCCATAGAAAATGTACTTCATACGCACAGTGATGGAGTAGTAGGTTGCAAACCAAATGCCGAGCTGCTTCTAGTACATCTTGGCTTACCCCAGAAGACGCTGGGCCCTTTGCAAAGAAAAGGCTACATAGTGCTCAGTGATCTAGCTGGTAAAACCCATGAAGATCTAGCGGAGATACGACTTCTTGGCCCAAAAGGAATTGACGATTTGGAATCATGTCTTTCAACTATTAATCTAACGCTGCCATTCTGCATCGGTGACCTTAATTGTCTGGCTATTGGCAAGTCTGTTGATATGCAGGGTCCAAGTCAAGTTCATACGTTGCGGGTTGGCGATAAACTTAGCGACCTTTCGCTCTCGATTCGAGTGATTAATTCACTCAGACGCTCTAATATACTTACAGTTGGAGATCTTGCTGGTAAGAGTTCTGATGATTTACTTAATCTAATAAATTTTGGCCAGAAAAGCCTTGATGAGCTGGTGGCCAGCCTTGAGCAACACGGAATTTCCTTTCCAGTGCCTGCTGTTTTGCCCAATGACAGTCCTTTGGCAAAGAATGCAGATGCTGAGATATCTAATGGTGAGCAGGAGTCATTAGGTGGTCAGATCCACTCGGATTCTGTGATTCAGGATGTCGATGTAGAAGTTGAGAGGGAAAGGCTTTCGGGTTTAATTATTTGTGCAGCAGAGGAATGTCTTCATGATGAAATCCTCACTCCCGAAGATAGTATTAAGCTATTGTTGGAAGCCGAGGAGCTTGACACTATTTCTATTGCTGTTGGCTATGAGCTTAGCCTATTGCAGCGTTGTTTCTTCCTGATTGAGTCCACGTTTGAGGACACGTTACCGACTGATGAGGTGTTTTCTGAAGCTTGGCTTTTGCTAAGGAAATATTTGTTCTTGCATTATGCCAATCTTTTTCTTCAAGGCAAAGCTTTTTCATGGCTTCAGAAGATGCAGAACAACCTCCAAGGCAAGTCATGCCGAGACTGGTATGTCTATTTAAAAAGGTGTTGCGGGTTGGTTTATCAAAGTATTGGTGATCAACTTAATCCGCCGATCACAAGGGAGCGTGTTAGGCAATTGATTAATAGAGTCTCTGTGCTTGTTGGAGCTAATCCAGATGAATTGCTCGCATCCATTCATTCAAAATATGAGTATCAAAAGCGAAAAAAATTCCTTATATTACTCCAGGCCTGGATTTTCCGCTTTGGTCGATTTGCTTTCAAGGGTGATGCTCCAGCAGTAGATGAGGATTTGGAGGCATGGGATTCGGTACTTGCAATGAATCCTTTGCGCCGATTAGAGCTTTACCAGCAGTTCTCTATACCTATACCTCCGGCAGAGTGGGATGTTCACTACGACTGGATCTGTAATGATTATGGCCCTGTTGGTAATGGCTACTGGAAAGAGTTTGAGCGCCTCAAGGAATTTATTTACCGACATGCTGCTGCTCTTGGCGCCCCTGAACTAATGCCAAAACAAACTTCTTTTCCCAGGCGTGTGGGGGGCATAGTTCAGAACTTTGGTGGTCAGAGCAAGGTTGCAAAACGGCTAGGTCTCCGCTACCAGGGTCAGCTTATCGGAGAAGATGGCAGTCGTACTTATTGGACAGAGGATAAGCTATCTCTACTTCTTGATGATGTTAATCAATATCACAAACAAGACATCTCGTTGATGCCATCATACTCTCAAATCTATGACTTTTTCAGGGAACAGACAGAAGAGCCCTATGCAGGTAAGAATCCAAGCTCACCAATTGCAGCGATGACACGCCAAGGAAGTCTGCATTGGAGTGAAGTCGCCTCTCACTTTGGCAAGCAATTTATCCCAGGGTCATCGACAGCAAGCGTAACCTTGGCATACATTAAAGCTTTTGTTCGTGATCTTGGTGAACACCTGGAAGCCCTAAGTCCATCTGAGCTGTACGTTCTCTTCCAGGCACAAGGGATTAATCGCGGTGACAAGGAAAAATTTAGCCGTACTTTTGATCGATTAGTTGATGCCGTGCAATCAGGAATGGTTAGGCAAGAGGATCTGCAGTCCTGGGGTGACAATAACGAGGTAGATTCCATAAATAAACTGCTCGAATATGGATATGAATTGAAAGCTGAAGGCAGTCAAGCTGACAAGGAATCGCTTCTGCTTCAACAGCTCTCTAATCAGATGCAGCGGGAGTTTGTCGATGATGATCATATTGATCTACTCACCAGTGATAATCTTCCTAATCTCGACCCTGTTAAGACCCTACGGGCCTTAGACAAAGCTGCCAATGTTCTTGAATGCGGTTCGACTGACGCTGACCGCATTGAATTCCTAAAGGCAAAAGCAACCGCCAAGCTCTGGGATGCTTGCTTTGCTGATGAAGAATCACTTGTGGAACGACTTCGCTCAATGAGTGCTGATATAGATATATATAGCACTGATGTCCGCACTTCATTCCTCGAGGAATACGAAGGCGCCCAAAGCCTTCAGATCCCTACCAGCTACAAGTTCTGTGATCTTAAGGGAAGACCGCGGCAACCAAAACTTATGCAACGGTTGGTGGCGTTTAGGTTGAAGCGTGACTATCGCTTGCTTAATCTTAGTGGTACAGGTACAGGCAAAACACTATCGGCGGTATTTGCTGCTCAAGTTTGCGGCTGCAAGAGAATTATAATTTCTTGTCCCAACGGTGTTATTCCAAGTTGGCAACGCACGCTTAGTTCGGCCTATCCTGATGCAGTGATTCATGTGAAGCCTGATGGTTGGGAATTACCTGAAATCGACCACCTGGCACATGTTGTGATCGTCAATCACGAACGTTTTCAAAATAGACTTGCCCAGTCAATGCTTGAGTTCTGCCTGGGCTTTCGAGCAGACCTGGTTGTCATAGATGAGATACATCAAGCAAAGCAGCGTGGCAAGGATAGTAGTAGTCAACGCCGGAAGTTAATGGATCAATTTATTTATACTTCAGGAAATATCAATAGCGAGTTACGCGTCCTTGGGCTGTCTGCTACGCCTGTGATCAACAACCTATTTGAAGGCCGTTCCTTGATCGAACTGATTTGCCAGGAATCGCTTGAGAATATTGATGATTCTATTAGTCTGAATGCCTGCATGAATCTCTACCAACACTTTGTTGTGCATGGCCTTCGAATGAATCCTGGCCACCTACCTCGGACTGAATTTGTGCTCAAAGATGTTGATGTAACCTCCCTGTTGCAACAGGTTGTTGGTGCCACTAGGCGAGGCAGCTATCACGATGTGGAGCAAATGCTTGTAACGCCAAAACTTGAAGCACTTTCTGATTGTCTTGAGCCCGGTCAGAAGACCGTGATTTTTATAACCTACATCAAAAACACCTTGGAACCATTGTGTAACTGGTTGGAGCAGCACAGCTATCGCTATAGTGTTTATACAGGTGATGATAAGGAGGCCCGCGAGGCAGGTTTCCATGATTCCCTTGATGAGTTCATGCGCGGCTCAGTAGATGTGCTGGTTGCCTCAATTCAATGTGCTGGTACTGGTGTGGACGGCCTTCAATCAGTTTGTAATAGGGCGGTATTCCTTCAGCTTCCGTGGACATCAACTGAATTTGAACAAGCCATTGGCCGGCTCGATCGTGACGGAACCGAGTTTGATTCCGTAAAAGTGTATCTGCCCATCACAGATATTCATCTTCCCAATGGCGAACGTTGGAGCTGGTGCCGTTCCAAGTTAGATCGTATTCGCTCCAAACGCGACATTGCCAAAGCAGCCGTTGATGGCGAAGTTCCCGATGAGGCATCAATGATTAGCCCTGGCAAGGTCAGTGAGTACTGGCTTGAGTGGCTGAAACGCCTGGATGGAGAACAAGGCTAATCATTCTGTTCTCTTGCATTCGCCCTGGCTTAATTTAGCGATTAAGCCGCTGCATCTGCCAGGTCACATAGGTTCCCACTGGGCTCCAGAGCAGATATGGAATCAATAGCAACCATGCGGGCTGGGACAGCGTTGCCACCTGCAGAGTTAGGGCTATACCCCAAACCCAGCCTGCAAACCCAAGTAGCGTGCCATTGCCTAGGCAACGGGTACGACATATCAGCCAAGTGTAGCTCTGCACCAGTAACAGTAATCCCAGATAGCCCCCCATCAGCCCCCAGCTAGGGCTAGCCGACCAACTGAGCAAAGCTGAGAAGTAAAAACAGGCATATATGGTGATCCAGATCACTGGGATCAAGTTTTCAAAAGTGAGCCAGGCAGGACGACGGAGGCGGAGGAACCAAGCAAAATCCTCACGGCTGGGATTCATCGTTGCCGTGACGGCCACCATCACGAACAGAAGTACTAGTGCAACAGCCACAGCCCCTTCCCCCAACAAAAATATTCTAAATAGCCTGTGATTTTATGCAATAAATCATTAGGTGCTAAGCAGCGCTTAGCACAGGCAGCCTGGTTGAAGTTGTACTGGGCTGATGCTTTTGAGTTTCCTGGTCGTGGCCCTGGCCGTTACGGCTTCTTTGGGCCCGAGGCCTTTCGCCCAACAGCTGGTGCGGTTTTTGCTACGGCTGGCTAGTTGTCCAATGGGGTAGTTCAGCTCAGTCGGCTATTGCGTGCCCTCCAGTGCTGGTAATAGCTGGGGCGATTGAAAAAATAGGCCATGGCTGTCCGGTTGGTTTCTATAGCGCTGGTAGTTACTGCCTCAGCAGTCCACAAAACGAACCTGAGGCAATTCAGAAAACCGGCTACTCCTGCTCGATCGGCTGGTTTGGCTCTAGCAATTACTGCGTTCAAAGTTATTGCTGCCGGTAGATGACCTACCGGCGGAGCCCCGGCAGAACTGCCGCATTAAGCAGAGATAGCCACGGCTGGCCCCACTGGGGCTGGCTCTGGAACAGGGGCTTCCTGCCCCTCTGGGGCTGAACCTTCTGGGATTTCCGGATAGATCAAATCTGCCGCCTGCCTGGCATCTCTGAGCACTTGAAATAGCAGCTTGGGCGATTGCTTGAGTAGCTCAATCCAGTGGCCGAGGTAGGCGGCATGGCTTTCGATCTCAGTGCCGATTTCAAGCCGATCACCTAGTAACACCGCCCCTAACTCGGCAATAAGCTCCTCAAGGGCATAACGGGGCTGACCGAATTTGCCGCCGAGATCCCGCTTAAGCCTTGATTGATGGCCGGTGGAATGGATGGCTTCATGGGCCCAGGTGGCATAGAAGCCTGCAGCCGAAAGGAAACTGGCCCGATCTGGTAGCTGGATGCGATCAATGGCGGGTAGATAACAGGCTCGATCACCGCCATGGCTTACTGGCACCGGCCAATTACTGAGCGCAGCTTCTGCTGCAGCTAAACGCTCTGGCTCCGGCCGCTGCAGCAAGCCTGCTGCTGCCTTGCGGGCTTTTATCAGCCCCGCCAAGGCTGGGCCTTCCAGATCAAAGGCATTGAATACAGCCACCGGCCGGTAACTGACCCCACTGGGGCTGACCCCACTGCGCAAGGTGATTTCACCGCTAGCAGCCTC
>Ga0214921_10010749_pt1 | contig 11260 bp, 10 predicted proteins | sample LL1505_MetaG_FD_177992 | JGI IMG/M metagenome (GOLD analysis project Ga0214921, IMG submission 177992) | Freshwater microbial communities from Lake Lanier, Atlanta, Georgia, United States - LL-1505 | ecosystem: Environmental > Aquatic > Freshwater > Lake | place: USA: Georgia | collected...
ACCTCGCCCTATGCAGGCCAAGACCAAGAACGGCTTCCCACCCAAGATCTGCCAACGCTGCAACCTGCCCTTTGAATGGCGCAAGAAATGGGCACGTGACTGGGAGAACGTGAAGTACTGCTCAGAGAAATGTAAGGCAGGTAAGTAGACCTACTGAAGGTCTGCGCACGCCTTAGCTGCCATCTCATTGGCATAGTCCAGGTTTGAACCTGTCTCATCCAACAACTTCGCAGCTTCAGTCTCTAAACACTTGTTATATGCAGCAGGATCACTCTTACTTTCACCACAACCCACAAGAGTCAGTGACGATGCAAGGAGAAGGACTGCCAGCGAAACTCTCTTCATAGATAAATGGTAATCAGCAGAACTTCTCCTGCCCATAGAGATCGCTCTAGACTCGCCCTATGCACCTGATCCGCAAGCTCACACAGATCCTCTTAGGTGCCACTCTCATCTACACAGGCACACTCCACTTAACAACCAGCCGTCTCGAGTTCCAAGCTCAAGTACCACCATGGGCACCATTCACTCCTGACTTCATAGTCCTTGCATCCGGAGTAGTCGAGATAGCTCTCGGCCTCAGCCTTATCTCGCTACTGCGACGCCGAGCAGTAGGAATAGCCACAGCTGCCTTCTTCATCGCAATCTTTCCTGGGAACATCTCTCAATTCGTTAATGGAATAGATGCCTTCGGATTAGATAGTGATCGCGCTCGCGCAGTCCGATTGCTCTTCCAGCCACTACTTGTTCTCTGGGCGCTATGGTCAACGACAGCAATGCCCAAAGGAACTTTCAAACGCTTCAGAAATTACGTAAGGAAAACAATCCGAGAGAACAAAGTCGCCACCGTCATTGGAATCCTAATCGGGGGAGTCGGAACGAGGTTCCTGGAGGATGGGAATTTGTTGGTGACGACGGTGTTGACGGGGATGGCGACGGCTGTCACTTTAATAATCTGGTTAACAATTAGGAAGCTGGTAGGAATCAGGAATTGAGTATGAAACCTCGCTCAAAATCTATTGAATTTACGATGTGGCAAGTAGCAATCGCTACCGATTGTCACCATAGGCTGGTAATTTCAAGCCATGAGTTCACAAGAGCGGGACAACTAAATGTCTAAACAAGAAATGACCGTGAGTCAGCTCGTAGCTAACATTGAAAAGGGCTATATCCAGAAGCCTGAAATGCAACGTGAATATGTTTGGAAGGCCACTCGTGTTCGAGATCTATTGGACTCCCTATATCGCGGATATCCCTCCGGCACGATTCTCTTGTGGGAGACAGATACAGATGCGCCAACTTCTGATTTCGCAATTGCGACTGAAAAAAACTCTACGACAAGGCCACTTTTACTCCTAGATGGTCAACAGCGACTTACTTCACTCTCTAGTGTCATTCGTGGAGAGCCAATCTTTGTTCGCGAAGGCCGAAAGCTTCGACAAATTGAAATCCTCTTTAACCTTGAGCACCCTGATGAACTCGTAACCATTACAGAAATCGATGATGCTCCAGGAATCGGTTTTTCGGGACCGGAAGATGACGAATCGGATGAAGAAGACGAAGAGGAATCGTTGCGGGATCGATTTAATCAATTCACCTTTATTGTCTCTAATCCACAATTAGCCAACGCTTCAAATTGGGTAAAAGTCAGCTCAGTATTTGCAAGCCTTAGTGATGCCGAATTCCTAAAGAAGGCTGGTGTAACTTCTCTGGACGACCCTCTTTATGTCAAATATTCGGATCGCCTAAAAAAGCTTCGCCAGATTCAAGAATATTCATACAGACTAGACGTTCTTGAGCCTACGCTCTCTTATGAAGAAGTTACAGAAATATTTATCAGAGTCAATTCACTCGGGGTCAAACTCAGAAGTTCAGACCTCGCTCTCGCGCAAATAACCGCGAAGTGGAGGAATTCGCTTGTACTTTTCCAGGAGTTCCAAGCTGAAGTACATGAACAGCGTGGTCTTTATTTCGATCTTGGCTTTTTCGTCAAGAGTCTGGTTATTTCAGCAACGGGCCAATCAAAATTCAAGACTCTGGGTTCCCTCACCAAAGAAGAGCTGGAGGCTGGTTGGGAAACTGCTAAGAAATCAATTAACTCTGCGCTCAATTTTCTTATCAGTAACCTGAAAATCGACTCATTAGCATTGCTGTCTTCACCATTCATTGTTCACACAATTGCTTATTGGGGTGAGCAAAATACTGGAAAAGTTTCTCAAGCTGAGTCAGTCGCAATGAGACGATGGGCTCTCATTGCTAATACAAAATCTTTTTATTCAAGTTCATCTGAAACGAAGCTTGATGCTGATCTTCTAGCATTGCGCTCAGGACTCGGTGCAAATGGCCTATTGGATCGTCTAGAAACATCGCTGGGAAGACTTGATGTGACGGAGGCTGAACTAATAGGAAAGACAACAAACAGCGGGTACTTCAAGGCCATGTTTATTGCATTCCGCGAGGATGGTGCAAAGGATTGGTATAGCAAGTTAGAAATTTCCGTAAAGCACCGAGGCAATGAAGATAAATTGCAGTTCCACCATATTTTCCCAAAGGCTTTCCTAAAGCAAAACTATCCCGAACTTCGCCGTAATCAGGTTAACGACATTTCGAACCTTGCATTTATTGGCGGGAAGACGAACAGAGAAATCAGCGCAAAACCGCCGGCGGAGTATCTAAAGAAGATTATTGAGAGCAAAGATGTCGAACTCTTGAATCTTCAAGCCATTCCTACCGAAGGCGAAATTCTGGATGAGTATTCCTATGACGACTTCTTGCTAAAGCGTAGAAAAGCAATCGTTAATCGAATTAATCAACTTTTGGGTTAAGTGGACTTTCTATCATGTGGAATCTCGAGGAGGAGCAAGCTCTTCGTGAAGATTTGATCGAAAAGGTCATCTCCAAGGCAAATGAAGGCGATGGAATGCTTTCCCGTACTGAACTAGGCAGTTTTTCCTATGCGGGCCAAGTCATTCGATTAATCGATCAGTATGGTGGCATTTGGAATCCAGGAGCTTCTTGGATTCTTGGTGAAGAACTGCGGGCAACCCTTTCAATCAACACTACAAAATCAGGAAAGTATGAGGATCAAGAAGTATCAGGCGGTCTTTGGCGATACGACTATCAATCCGGTGGAACCGCCGGCAAGAACACAAAGTTGCGCAAAGCCATGGAGTTCCAACTTCCTCTTATCTGGTTTGTTCAACAAGATTCTGGTCGCTATGTTCCATACAGAGTCTTCATCATTAACGATTTTCCCGACGAGGCCTATTGCCTAATTGCCCCTGACTTGTCTTTAGCCACCGCTTCTCGATCTGAATCGGTGATTGAAAGAAGATATGCCGAACGAATCATGAAGCAGAGACTGCATCAACCCGCATTTCGCTCCCGAGTGATTAGTGCGTATGAAACGAAATGTGCTATTTGCAGACTTGGCCATGGTCGTCTCTTGGATGCTGCTCACATCACTCCAGACAACGATGAGGCATCTTCTACATCAGTCACCAATGGTTTGAGCCTTTGCAAAATCCATCACACTGCCTATGACATAAATATTGTTGGCATCGATGCCGACTACACAGTCCATATTCGTGAGGACATTTTGAGTGAAAAAGATGGGCCCATGTTGGAACATGGCATTAAGGAAATGGATAAGACCAAGCTTTGGGTGCCACCCGCGACGGCGGATAAACCAGATCCAGCCCGGTTAGAGGTCAGATTTAAGGAATTTAGCAATCATTCGGTTGTTTAGCGGCCTTGAAAAACCTCTAAAGCTCAACTTTGTCATACGTAACGGATAGGTTTTGCCCATGACCACTCCAAAAGGATTTCAAGACAAAGTCAGCCTAATCTGGTCGGTCGCCGACATCCTCAGGGGGGACTTCAAACCTCACGAGTACGGGCAAACGATTCTCCCGTTTGTTGTACTAAGGCGACTTGAGTGTGCTCTAGAGATTACAAAAGACAAAGTAATTGCGAAATACAAATCCCTTGAAGGCAAGATTAATGACCTTGACACAATCTTGAACAAAGAATCTGGACATAATTTTTACAATACGTCGCCTCTTTCACTCACCAAAATTCTCCAGGATCCAGACAGAGTTGGCTTAAATCTCAATTCATACATCCGTGCCTTTTCACCTAGCGCATCCGAGGTGCTAGATAAATATGGCTTTCCGGATAAGATTAAGAAGTTAGAAGAACAAGGCCTTCTCTATCAAATTGTCGGCAAATTTGCAGACTTAGATTTGTCTGAAGAATCTGTTTCAAATGAAGCAATGGGTTATGTATTTGAAGAACTTCTTCGCAAATTCTCTGAAATGTCTAATGAAACTGCCGGAGAGCATTACACCCCACGTGAAGTAATTCGCCTAATGGTCAATCTACTTTTCATCGAGGACTCAAAAGCACTCGCAGGACAGAAACCTATCCGCAGTATTTACGACCCCGCTTGCGGAACTGGAGGCATGCTTTCGATTGCTGAAGAATATCTCCACGATCTAAATCCCAATATTAAGTTGAATGTATTCGGTCAAGAGCTAAATCCCGAAACATGGGCCATCGCACGTTCTGATCTAATGATTAAAGGTCAGGATCCCACAAGAATAACTTTAGGAAATAGTCTCAGCACTGAGGATGGTCATACTGGTAAACAATTCGATTACTGCATTTCAAACCCACCTTATGGAGTAGATTGGAAAAAGTATCAAGAGCCCATAGAGAAAGAACACAAAACAAAGGGATTTGAAGGTCGTTATGGTGCCGGATTGCCAAGGGTAAGTGACGGTTCATTTCTATTTATCCAGCACATGATTAGCAAAATGAAGCCTGTTGTAGTTAAGGAAGATACGAAAGATGTCACCGAAGGAGGAACTCGACTCGCCATAATTCTCTCCGGCTCTCCACTCTTTTCTGGTCAAGCAGGATCGGGTGAGTCTGAAATTCGAAGGTGGATTCTGGAGAATGATTTAGTCGAGGGCATCGTGGCTCTACCAGACCAGATGTTCTACAACACGGGGATCGGAACTTATATATGGATTGTAAGTAACCGCAAGGAGAAAAATGCTAGGGGCACGGTCCGCTTAGTAGATGCTCGCGAATTCGGTTCAAAAATGCGCAAATCACTTGGTGATAAACGCAAAGAACTCACTTTAGATGCAATTGAACAGATTACAATCTTGTACGCAAGTGTCAGTTCAAATCCTTTGGATAAGCGAGTAAGGGTTATGAAAAATGATGAATTTGGGTTTGCACGCCTCACAATTGATCGCCCACTTCGCCGCATATGGGAAGTAAAGACTGAATCATTTTCTGGGGCCCCCCTATCAATTCGCCGTAAAATATCGGATTTAATTGGGCAAATATATTCCTCTCAAAAGGAAGCAGAAGAAGCCCTTTTAAAGATCGGAATTGATGCCAAAGAAATCAAATCAGTACTCAAGCTAATTGCTACAACTTCTGAGAATGCCGAACCTGTAATTGGAAAAAAATTTGATTTCGAACCCGACCCGGAACTACGAGATTATGAGAATATCCCATTACCTGAAGGCTTCATTCAGTTAGAGGATTCTGAACGCACTAAAGTTCTAGATCGGTTGGCAGATGAATATTTGCGCAGCGAGATTCACCCGTATGCACCAGATGCCTGGGTTGATCACTCAAAAACAAAAGTTGGGTTTGAAATTCCATTCACACGGCAGTTCTACACCTACGTTGCTCCTAGATCCGTGCCAGAAATTCAGAGCGAAATTGAGGCTATCGAGAGAGATATTCATAATTTAATGAGGGAACTGCAGTGATAACAGTACTAAATGAGGTGCCTATTTCGGAAGGATGGAGAGTAGTTCCATTTAGAGCCGTAGCTAAAAAAGTTTCAGAAGCCGGCTTTCCAGATCTTGAACCTCTTTCAGTGTTTCTTGACGCTGGAGTGGTACCACGTTCAAGTCGCGATGACAACCATAACCAATTAGGAGAGAGCTTAGATAAGTATCAGAGAGTTCTACCGAACGATTTAGTTTTTAATAAGTTACGAACTTGGCAAGGTGGATTCGGCATTAGTCAAGATACTGGAATTGTCAGCCCTGCGTACATAATCGCTCGTCCAAACCAGGCAATTGTCTCACCAAGATTTTTAGGATACTTATTAAAATCAAGGTTGTACTTAGCTGAATTAACCAGATTGAGTAAGTGGATGCCGCCCACTCAATTTGATATTTCGTGGGAAAGTATCAGGGATTTAATGCTAAGAATTCCGCCATTAGAAAACCAAAATGCAATTGCCTCTTATCTTGATTCAAAGATTCCGAAGATAGAGATGGCAATAGCGAATTATTCTAAACAATTAGAACTTGCCCGAGAGTTGTTTTCTGTGCTTGTCGAAAGCTTCACATCAGCGATACTAAATCCTGCAGATGAATCGGTGCCCTTAAGAAGAGTTTGTAAAGTCGATCCAGTTACGGATATTTCTAATCTATCTGATTCCGAAGTCACGTTCCTTGGTCTTGAAGATGTCCAAGCCGGAAATCTGGCAAATTTTGAGTCTTTTAGATCGATCGAAGAAGTACGAGTCGGTTATTCGCGGTTCTTAGATGGTGACATCCTTGTTCCAAAAGTCTCACCCTCGTTTGGGCACGGGCGGGCAGTTGTAGCGAGAGGGCTAATTTCTAGTGTTGGTTTCGCATCCACTGAAATCTTCACCATTAGAGCCAATATTGCCGGCGATAATGATTACATTTGCGCCAGTATGAGAGCTCGTGATTTTCTAGTAATGGGGGAATTCAGTTATCAAGGCGTAGCTGGAGTTAAGCGTGTAGATAAAGAAGTGATAATGGATTGGAAAATCAGATGGCCAGAAGTCAGCGAACGGCTAAGAATTGTTGAATCAATTGCTAAAGCCCAGAAAAATCTCGAAGAATTGGAACGCAAAACCACTTGTGCAATTTCAGGTTTAATCGAACTTCGGGCCAGCCTAATCCAAAGTGCAACTCTAGGAATCGGAGTAAATAATGTCTGATGTCGCTCATTTTGAGAGCACTCTAGAAAAGTTAATTGTTGAACATCTTGTGGAAAATGGTTGGAATGAGGGTAATCGTTCAAACTATTCACGCGAATCTGGGCTTGATCTGGAAGAATTGAGATTTTTCATCTTGAATACACAAGGTAGCGAATGGGAAAGACTTCAATCGATTCATGGTGGAACTGATATTGCATGGAGAAAGTTCTCAGATCGTCTTTTTAAGGAGCTTGATGCTCGGGGGACTATAGATGTTCTTCGTAAAGGAGTTATCGACCTCGGAGTTAGGTTTCAATTGGCTTTTTTCACGCCAGCTCACGACCTAACTCCTGAGAATCGCGAACAATATAATGCAAATCGCGTAACAGTTACCCGTCAAATTAAGATGTCTGAGTCCAACGTGGATGACAGTATTGATTTGGTTTTCTTTTTGAATGGAATCCCAGTTGCAACAGCTGAGCTTAAAGCTCAAACCGCCAGTCAGAATGTCAAGCACGCGATCAAGCAATTTAGAACAGACCGTAAACCAAATGATCTAATTTTTAGAAGCAGATCTCTAGTGAATTTTGCTCTTGACGAGAATGATGTTTTCATGACTACTCAGTTAAGGGGTGTCAGTACTACTTTCCTCCCATTCAATCAGGGAGCGGGTGGCGCGGGGAAAGCGGGTGGAATGGGTAATCCACTTGACGCAGCAGGTGAGAAAACTCGATATTTTTGGCATGAAGTGCTTCAGAGAGATAACTGGTTGAGAATTCTCGGCTCGTACATACACGTTTCCTATAAAGTTGATGAAGCTACTGGAAAGAAAACTGGGGAGAAGACTGTAATCTTTCCTCGTTTTCATCAATGGCATTCTGTTGAATCCATGGTTGAGGCAACATCAAACTCTGGTCCAGGAGTGAATCGACTTGCTCAGCACTCAGCAGGAAGCGGTAAGTCCAACACAATCAGCTGGCTCGCACATCGACTTTCTGTTTTACATACCCCGTCACTAATCGATTCAAATGGTCTTCTTGCAGCGAAGGGTATTGGTGCCAATGAACCGTTGTTCGACAAGGTTATAGTTGTTACAGACCGAAGAGTTCTCGATCAGCAATTGCGAGACACGGTTGCATCTTTCGATCACCAGCCGGGCTCAATAGTTTCAGTTCGAGAGGATGCAGGGAGCAAGAACGCCCAACTTCGCGAAGCATTGGAAACAAAGGCCACGCGAATAATTATCACTACTGTACAAACTTTCCCTGTGGTTGCCAAATCTGCAACAGAGTTAGCAGGAACTAGATTCGCAATTATTGTGGATGAAGCACACTCTGGGCAATCAGGTGAAACCGCTAAAGATCTAAAACTAGTTCTCAGTGGTGGAAATGAAGCTGAAGCACTTCAGGCGGCTGAAGAGTTCGATGCGTTAAATACGAATGTAGAAGGTAGCTTTGAAGATCTCTTAGAGAAATCAGTTTCAGCACGAGGAAAAGCTGAGAACATCACTTTCTTTGCCTTCACTGCAACACCTAAGTCCAAAACTTTAGAACTCTTCGGAGAAAAGATTATTTCTGCGACGGGAGAGCCCATTTACGTTGCCTTCCATCAATATTCAATGAGACAAGCTATCGAAGAACAGTACATTCTCGACGTACTAAAAAACTACACGACCTACAAGACTTACTACAAACTGGCAAATGAATTAGGAGCTGGAGACCTTGAAGTTCCGAAGGAGAAGGCTGCTTCGGCTCTAGCCCGTTATGCATCGCTTCATCCGACCAACCTTGCTCAAAAGGCAGAAATCATCGTTGAGCATTTCAGAGCCAATACAGCAAAGAAGATAGATGGTTCTGCTAAAGCGATGGTTGTCACGCGCTCACGTCTTCACGCGGTGAGATACAAGCAAGCGATAGACGCCTATATTGCTGAAAAGAACTATAAGGATGTCCGCACTTTAGTCGCCTTCTCGGGTACGGTTTTTGACCCTGATGCAAAAGGCGCTGAATTTTCCGAGCACACAATGAATGGCATAAAGAGTTCAGCTATTCCGGAAGAATTCGCGAAGTCTTATCAGTTACTTGTAGTGGCCGAGAAGTACCAAACTGGATTTGATCAGCCATTACTTCACACCATGTATGTAGATAAGAAACTGAATGGGATCACTGCAGTGCAGACTTTGTCTCGCCTGAACCGTATTCATCCTGATAAAGAAGACACCTTTGTTCTCGATTTTGTGAATGACGCAGAAGACATTCAAGAGGCATTTAGGCCCTACTATGAAGAGACCACATCAGTGCCCACGGATCCAAATATTCTGTATAACTTAAGACAGAAAATGATGTCTGCAAATATCCTTCACAAAGATGAGATGCGGAAAGCTGTCGATGGAATTCTTCAGGCAACGACCGCTGGAAGCTCAGCACTCAAGGCCAATACAGATACAGCGGTGGAACGATGGAATCTTCTTGATGACGAGTTAAAAATCGAATTTAAGAGCCTATGTCGGACTTATGTGGCGGCTTATTCCTTTCTAGCTCAAATTGTTCCTTTTAAGGATCCTGAACTTGAAGAACTGTATTACTACACGAAAATGCTTGAACGTCGCTTGTTGTTAAACAACGGGGGCGGCACTGTAGACATCGATGACTCAGTTGTACTGACTCATCTTCGTACGCAAATAATCTCTCAAAATGAAGACCTTTCATTGGTCGCCGGCGCTGACGAGCCCATGGATCCAGCAATAAGTGAGGGCGGTGGTGGTAAGCAAGAAGACGAAAAAGAGTTGCTATCTCGATTAATAGCGGATTTAAATGAACGATTTGGTTTGAATCTTACCGATGCAGACCGAATTTGGTTTGAACAACAGCAACAACATTATGCAAAAGATCCAGACCTAATGGAAGTAGCGCGAGCTAACGATTATGATAATTTTGAAATGCACTTCGTGCCCCTCGTAGCAGATGGACTAATCGAACGTCACGAGGCAAACGAAGATCTATTCAAAGCATTCTTTAATCAGCCTGATTTCCAAAGGATGATGACAAAGGCGCTCTCAATGTCGCTTTACAATCACTTCAATCCACCAACAGATGGGGTTATTAAAGGCAAAACCCATCGCCTTCCTGATGGCTCGAGGGTTCCCACATTATGAAGCAGTACCCACACGAGTTTGTAAACTCAATTTATGACTTTTACCTAGTGTTAAGTGAGTTACATAATCGCGATCCAGAGCAGGAGCTTCAAGGAGCAGCGTTAGTTCCGTACAACTTAATTTTGGCAGATGCCAAAATAATGCTTAAACATGATGAAATGATTCAGCTTCTCCCAGAAATCGTCACAGCAGATAATATCGAAAATGAAATTTACCCGAGAGTTGCGGACACGTTGGTAGTGATTTCTCAAATCTGGTCCAGCTTGGGAACCGGCAGAAGACTTCCTGTGCGATAAAGGTACATAATTTCCGATGAACTCCTACCTCTCATTCCTTCTTCCAATCGCAATCATCTTGATTCTGGTCATTCGCAGAGCTCCAGGATCTAAACCTTCTCCTTCTGCTCGCCCTGACTTCATTCGCAAAGCTTCCGAATCAATTCATGGACCTGAAGTTCCGGTTGTAAATGCTTCCAGCACTGAGGCACCTGATGGAATCGATTACAACTACGACGTAGTTGGTGAGAGCTTTCAGCGAGATCATCTGACTGCGTTGATTAGGGCTCATAATGCCTTTGAGAGTGGAGAGATTTACTCGACTGCAGTTCTTGAGTTAGAGCCGACGAATCCCTTTGATCCGAATGCGGTGAAGGTTGTTGTTGAGGGTACGCAGGTGGGATATATACCGAAGTTTGATTCACCTGCTGTGACTGAGATGGTGAAGAAGAGTGGGAAGAGTAGTTATGAAGTTCCTGTGCGCATTGGGTGGGATACCAATTCGCCATCACCGCTTATTGGAGTGCGGCTGGCGCTGACGGTAGCGTGAGTTTAGGTTCTTCTAGTTTGATGCGTTCTTCGATGGCGTGAAGTTCTTTGAGGACATCCGCATACCCATGTTCGTGAGCTGCTGTTGCAGATCCGAGGAAGCGGTTGAATTCGCGGCCGGTTGCGGGGTCAAAGCGCACGCCTGAGGTTTTCTGGCGGTTAGAGACGCTGATGAAGTAATCGGATTCATCTTCGTTGGTGGAGAGCATTAAGAGTTTGTCGAAGTTCCACTCTTGAGACTTGATGGGGCCGGTGAAGATAAGGCGTTCGGTGGTGAGCATGACGACTCCTTGA
>Ga0214921_10010750_pt1 | contig 11259 bp, 10 predicted proteins | sample LL1505_MetaG_FD_177992 | JGI IMG/M metagenome (GOLD analysis project Ga0214921, IMG submission 177992) | Freshwater microbial communities from Lake Lanier, Atlanta, Georgia, United States - LL-1505 | ecosystem: Environmental > Aquatic > Freshwater > Lake | place: USA: Georgia | collected...
CTGCTACAATCCGCGCCTCGCTGCCGACGCACACGGAGAGGTGGCAGAGTGGTCGAATGTACCTGACTCGAAATCAGGCGTACGGTAACCCCGTACCGTGGGTTCGAATCCCACCCTCTCCGCCAACAAGCAAGTGAAAGTAGGCTCTTGCAGACTTCTCAGTTGCGGACATACCGAAAAACATACCTTAAAATTTTTAGTGCTGAGGGCTCCCACTTGCTCGCGGCCGACCCCCCACCCCGGGGGCACCCCCCAGATTCCGCTTTACCTCCCATAGCGCCGGCCTTGCCCACTGTTCTGCACAAACGATGGGTATGGATTATTGAGTTGTCTATCAGCGTTCATCCGACCAGAGCGCATATCCCACTCGGCTAGACTTCTGCGAAGCGTGCATCCTTTATCGGTAGAGTTCCGGCCAAAGCGCGTATCCCAATCGGCTAGACTCGAAGCCAGAGCCTCTAATCGAACGTCTGGGTTCCGGCCAGAGCGCATATCCCAATCGGCTAGACTCGCGCACTGTGGGGTTAGGTCTGAGATGCGGTTCCGGCCAGAGCGCATATCCCAATCGGCTAGACTTCCCCAAATGATGAGTGGTAAGTAATGCACGTTCCGGCCAGAGCGCATATCCCAATCGGCTAGACTTTACGCGTTACGCATGCGGACTTGGAAAAAGTTCCGGCCAGAGCGCATATCCCAATCGGCTAGACTGTGTGTTCCTCAAAAGTTTTTCGATACGCTGTTCCGGCCAGAGCGCATATCCCAATCGGCTAGACTTGCCCCAGCGACAGAGGCCGACAGGTATACGTTCCGGCCAGAGCGCATATCCCAATCGGCTAGACTGCACAGTGCATCACCTACCATCAGGCGCATGTTCCGGCCAGAGCGCATATCCCAATCGGCTAGACTAGGCGACCGTCGATGTAGGCCATCACAGCCGTTCCGGCCAGAGCGCATATCCCAATCGGCTAGACTACTCGGAAAAAGGGCATGATGGTCTCCTATGTTCCGGCCAGAGCGCATATCCCAATCGGCTAGACTACAAGCACAACCCAAATGAGTGACCCGCGAGTTCCGGCCAGAGCGCATATCCCAATCGGCTAGACTGGAAGATCCGGCCCCTTTTGGTCAGAGGGCGTTCCGGCCAGAGCGCATATCCCAATCGGCTAGACTGATTAGTCAGAAAACAGCTCGTAATCCTCAGTTCCGGCCAGAGCGCATATCCCAATCGGCTAGACTGCGTGGCGATTGGGGCTACTACAGCCTCTAGTTCCGGCCAGAGCGCATATCCCAATCGGCTAGACTGCGCACGCAACAACCCGCTGAAATATGGCGGGTTTTTGCTTTTTCGGAACCTTGTTTTTACATCCCGGCGTCAGAAAAGTGAGAACTGTTCGGCAGTTTTTGGAGCTGCGAACGCCTGTCCCCTATAACTGCGGGTTCGTTCGTACTGCTTATCGGTGAATTCAAGTACGTTGACGCGGCCGCCAGATGGCAGGCCTCGTTCAATGCGTTTGCAGAGCGTCTGGATCTGTTTATGGCTGCTGCAGAAGCGTAGGTAGACGCTGAACTGTGTCATCTCGAAGCCCAAGTCGAGCAGATGCTTGCGAAAGCCCATCGCTGCTTTGCGCTCCGGGGCCGTCATGACAGGCAGGTCGAACATCACCATTAGCCACATGAGCCTATAACCGGAGAGAGCGCGGCGTGGCTCATTCGGCGGCATCGGGAACTCCTTGAGGTTTCCATGTTGGGAGATCAAGGTTGCGACGTTCACCAAGGTAAGCTTGCGCCAACGAAGTGGCAAGGTTCTGCACGCGAACCATCGTCGGTGAAGCCCCGTCGGACGCGACAAGGTCGAGGTAAAGGACGCTTACCAGTCTGCGTTTCACGTCCGGCGCGAGTTGGTCCTTGCCTTCCAGTTGCAGTTGCCTTACGACTTCATCGACCATAGGCCGGAACGGCTCCATCAAATCGTCTGCTAGGCGTGCCGGGTTGCGGTCGTTGCTGTGATGCAGGCCGATGCTGGGGTGCAGTCCAGCGGCGACGATGGCTCTGATTACCGCAGCCCGCAATACCGTGTAGCCATAGTTGAGCAGGGCGTTTACGCCCTCCGCAGACCTGTCACGGCGGAAGCCTTTGCCAAATAACAAGGGCCAATAGCGTTGGGCGCCCTGCGCTTCCAAGTTTCCAGAGTCGCCACTTTTGACCTTGCCAACCAAGGCGAGCAACTGCGCGTCAGATTTGCCAATCCGCACGAGCACGAGAGCCTGCTGTCGAAGCTTCGCCCTTATGACCTCTGCCCACAACCGCTTTTTGGTGGGCGCAGGGGCTGCAATTTGAGCCTCCATCCTGTGGGCCTGCTGGTGATTGCCGTCCAGCCCCAGGAGGACGCCCACTGCGTTGTGATTTGTCCCGCAAACGACCAAAGGCGCACCACGCTCAGCCAATTTTACGAGCGCGTGGTTGCTGTAACTCATGCCGTGCGCATTGGCGATGACTGCGCAGATGTCATCCAGAGGTACCCGACCGAGTTCTCGGCCATTTCGATCAGAAATTACAAGCAGTCCTCCGTCTACAGTGAGGTGGCGCTGCTCCTCGGCGATTTCGACGATGCGGCCGACCATAGGGTGCCCGTTGGACGCTCAGGCTCTTGAGAGTTGTCCGGCCGGCGTAGTGGTCAAAAGCCGAGCCGCAGATTTTTGCAGTGCCCCCGCGCTCTTATTCAAATACTTCCATCCGCTTCCAGGGTCGCGGTCACGCTTGTCCACGTTTGCTTCAAAGTGTTCGGCCATAAAAATCTCCCCGCTACCTTTGATTTTCGCGATGCGCACGACGGTGGCCTTCCCATCGACGGACAGTCGTAAACAGTCATGCACCATTAGCCGCATCACCAGTGGCTTGCCGCTTACGCTGACCGGCCCGCGCAACCGATCAACCCCGCCATGGCGGACAATCTGGTAAGCATCAAAGGTGGAGATGACTTCGCCGATCCACTTACCCTTCTCGTTAAGGACGATCTCGATGCAATAGTTGCTGTCGCCTTTGTAGCCCTTGTATGGCCGTGGCGATCCGTCGGCGTGGGTTCCATGGCGACCGGCCTGTTCGGGAGCAGCAATCTCGATGACTCGCAGGCTCTCGGGGTCCCGACGCCGAATGCCATCGACGACTTTGGTAGTTACCACCTGGCCCTCGCCCAGTAGCCCATAGGCTGTGGCGTTGTGCATGGCACCCTCGTGGCTGTGATCTGGCTTGAAGCTCACGTAGATCGCTTTGACCGCGCGCTCAACGTGGTCGCGATATCCTGGCCACGGTTCTGGCATCCGTTCTACAAGGCGAGAGAGCTGTTGCTCGCGGGTGCTCGCGCTCGCCTGCGCAAAGCGTTGAAGCAGACCCTGATCTGTTACGGCGATCACGCAAGCGTCGACCGCATGATGCCGGTGATCGTCCCGATTCTTCTCGCCTGACCGACCAAGGATGTCATTCAACCCGAATTTGCCCCGCAGCAACGCCGTCATTTGGCCGGGGATAACCCGAGTGTTCGGGCAGACTAGGTTCAGGTATTCCTTCGCTATCCGGCTGAGGTACCGGGTGTCATTCAGGGCTCGGGCGAGGAATCCCTGATCCTTGCTCCAGCGTTCATAGCCATCCGTTGCGAAGCGGTAGCGCTTGTTCTTGGGCATCAACGCCGCACGGGCCAGCATATCCTCCATCTGCCACCCCTCCCTTGCGAAGTCTGTAGCCGCTTCGGCTGGGGTGCGGTTGCCCTTGATTCGGTTAGCGCGTCGAGCCGCGACTGTCTTGTTGTTTAGGCTGTCATCCAGAGTTTTGGAGAACGGCAGGATGTGTTCAATCTCCACCTCGTCCGACATCAGCATGGCCTTGCTAATCTGCACACCGCTATACGGGCAGCGGCGCTCTAACGGGTCTGCCGCAAGCTCTTCCCACAAGATGAATTTTTGAATGTCAGCAGTCTTGACTGCATATTCCGCAACGTGCAGAAGCCCTGACAATTCGGCGCGGATGCGTTCGTTGCGCTTCTGATTCTCGGCTTGCTGCCGCTGCTGATCCGCTTTTTGCTCTCGGTTCTGCTTGAGGTCTCGGGCGACTTCGACAATCACCTCGCTAGGGTGCCCATAGCGACCGATGAGTTCATTGACCACCTTCCGAATCTGGTTGAGTCCAATATGGACAGTCGGGTTGGCGATCTTGCCGAATCTTTTTTCCGGGCTATCGGCTGGATCGCCGGTGCCGAACCCTACATGCCGTGTCAGGTATTCACCGTAATAGGGAAGCAGCGGTAGCACTTCGCCGGTTGACGCATGGCTGATGTTCGAATGGTGATCGAACCCCGCTGCCAGTACAGCTTTATCGTAAGTGACTACATCTTTTTGTAGTTCAGGCAGAATTTTTGCGAGCGCAGCAGCACTCAGGCTGCCGTAGCCCTCGGGCAAGCTCACGTTTGCAATGCGCTCTGCCACCGACTCGGTTATGCCAGTCTCTGCGACCAGCCAAGCCACCAATTCGGCCTCACTCTCTTCGGTAATCAGGCGTTCGACAATCTCGTCTTGTTTTGCGTGGGGGAAGCCGTCCCAGTCGGGGCCGAAGTGGTCTGCCTTGCGCAGCACACTAGAGGTTTGGTTCCCTTTTAGTTCGGTACGTTTTAGATCTTCTAAGTTGAACTGGGATCCGCTGGAAGCGCCAATTAGTTTTCTTAGGCTGGCAAACGTCTTCCGGGAACTACCTTCCATCTCGGCAATAATGGCATCGCGACTGGCAAGACTAAGCGTAGTTTCGGAACCATTTGCCCCGACAATTCGGAGATTGTTGACTTCTTGGTAGAGACGAAATCGCTGCTGACTTGGGAGTGCGAGCGGCGCTCGAGTCAGATGCGGCATCAAGGTGCAGCGGCCGGGCTTTACCGGGCGAAGTTTGCGTTGGTACAGGAGACAATCCTTTAGCGCATCCCGTGCTTCGGCGTTAAAAAGACTCGGGTTGAAGCTGTTCTGTCTATTCCAGAGCTGGTCGAACTCGGCCTCAACCATTGCACGGTCGACGTACAGGTCGTAACTCTTTTCGATGCGAGATTTCCCGTCTTCCCTCTGGACGCGTTGTTCGCGGTACCGCGCACGCACGGTCTGACCGACGAGCTCGCGACGGTGCAGCCATTCTCCAACCGTCCTCGCTCGGCCATCTAAGCCATCAGGATGGATAACATCGTGTAGGCGCTTGATAGCGCCTTTCAAAGCGCTGCCGTCACTCTCCGCTTTGTCCGTCTTTCGATTGCTCTTGAATCCGCGCCGCTGGTTGATATGGAAGAGCGCACGCGCGAACTCCTCTGGGCGCAATGGCTCATCAAGCCCTTTTGCGCGCAATAGGTAGGGATCCAGCCGCTCTAGAGTTTTGCGAGCGTCAATGTCGCTTGGGAAAAAACCGAAAGTGATGAGTAGACGCATCATTCTGGCCTTGCGACGCAGTAGCCGATCGCGGCGGCGGCGCATTGCCCGGGCTTCCCTTCGAGCAACCGCTAGTGATGCACCATCTTTCGGGTTTCGACCATCAGAGAAGATTCGTACGCCAGCTTTGATGATGGCGCAGGGCTTGTTTTCTTCATCTAGCCTTAACATCGCCCAGCCAATGGATGTGGTGCCGAGATCGAGCCCAAGCCGATAGCGCATCTTGCGTATCTGGGAGACTGGTTGCACATGGCCGACTTCTTGTTGCATCATGAGGACCTCGCCGATTGGGATATGCGCTCTGGACGCTAACAAGCTGAAAGATGCACCAGATGAGGGGGCCGCTACATGCGGCCCTTTGTTTTTGAGCCGCCTCAAGGTATTGCTTCGCGCATGGCCGAGTTAAATGCTACTACGAGTCATCCATGATGGCCGAGAGCACTCAACGATGATCGCTGCAATACCCTGGTGGCGAGCGCCCGAGCTAAAGGCGGCCCAGCCCGAGGTTTCGGGCTGGCCGAAACCCTAACGCAATTGTGGCGCTCCGCCTCCGTTTTGGGGCCTGGGCTTCCGCCACCCGTGCGCCTACTGCCTATCCACCACCCGTCCGCTTTGCACCTTACGCCCCCCCACACTGGGGTACACCGCCCATTTTCGCTTTACCTCCCCTAGCGTCGACCTTGCACACTGTTCTGCACAAACGATGTCGTTACTCTGTAGGAATGGTTGGTGCACACTTCGGGGTGTAAGGACGGGAGGGGAGTAGTCACGTGTTACGCGACCAGCTGACAAGCCTTCTCTGTGGTTATCAGGACTACAAACATTGAGGATGAACATATGTCAAGCGTCCCGCCCCCCAGCCTGCTTCAGGAGAATAAAGATGCCGCATACATCCGCTTCAAGCACAAACGTAATTCACGTCGCGGGGATTGTTATTTTCGCAGCACTATTGGGGCAGAGCACACCCGCATTATCCGACGACACTTGGACGCCGATGGCTATGACTAACAATGGCGATGTTTACTTTACTAACTTAGCCGCTCTTAAAAAAATTGGCAACCCCCCTTCCCTCGTGTCGGGCGAGTTTGTTCATCTCAGTAATGGAAAGGGCTCCCCCCGTTGGACTTGGGAATTCTCTTGCAACGACCAACAAGTTAAACCGCATTTTGGCCAGTATATTGATATTTCTCGCGAGACGGGCACGATGAGGCGGGGCTTGCTGGACGGCCTATGCGGCTACAAGGAATACGACGGATCCTGGTTCCTCGCTCATGCAGAGATAACTGATACTCCCAAAAAAGAAGTGACTCGTTATTGGTTTTTTGATGCCTCTACGATTCGCCGAAATGACGAGATATTTGAGGATGGAATTACATTAAGAATGAGGACTGGCTCGATTCCGGTAAATCAAAGTCCGGATTATTTTAATGTCGGCGCCGGTGATGCGCATTTTTCCTGCTCGATCGATCGGGTCCAGATGGGTCTGTCTCCAATCGATTTTGCGAAGACTTCTTATTTTTCCAAATTCAGAGATTTTATTTGTCGCGGCTATTTTCCAATCAACGCTCCCGTACAAGCCGCCCATTCAATCCAGAAAGTTGAAAAAATTGAAGCTGGTCCAGAGGCAGAAACGATGGAATCCGCTAAAACAAAATGTGCGGAGCTTGGATTCAAAAGGGGGACTGAAAAATTTGGCGCCTGCGTACTGAAGGTGATGAAGTGAAGAGAGCCATTCTTGCGGGAGCGCTACTGGTGCCGGCTATTGCTGCGGCCGATGAATTTAGTGTCTTTTCGAATGTATGTACCGAAATTGGGTTCAAGCCTAAAACGGAAGCACACGGCGACTGTGTTTTAGAGTTACGCCGTAGAGAACTCTCAAAAAAGCAGCAGACCTCACGACCGTCGGAAGCATTGGAAATGCCCCAAAAGGTAAAAATCCCGGGTGACGGATCGCCAGACGATAACACATGCCAAAAGTTCGGCATTTTTCCCGGGTCTGATGCCTATGGGCAATGCCGAATTCAACTTAAGACTGCCGCTGAAAATGCGCAGCGCCAACAGGCCCTCTACGAACAACAGCAACAAGCGTACGAACAACAGCTCGCTGCATACGAGGAGGAAAAAAAGCGCCGAGAAAAAGCAAAGGCTTTAAAACAACTGGAACTCGGGCTTCGCTTGCTTGCTGGCCAGCCGCCGGCGGACGCCGCGATGGCTACTGCAGGAATGATGCCAATAGCCCCTCAAAGGCCATCGGTCGAGACGTACACCATAACGACCCCAAGAGGGATGACAAACTGTACCTACGTCTCTTCGGCAAGGGTAATGAACTGCTTCTGAGGTCGGTTTACTCAAAGACACTTACGCTGAAAGAATTGCCAGAATCCTAAGTCACTGGATTAATTCAAGCGCGCAATCAGAAAAACGTTCCGTCCCGGGTTTAAAACCCAAGGAAGCGCATTTTTCTTTTGCTTCATCCACTGTATTTTTATTTTTTGCAGGGGGCGACCTGTCTGTTTTAACGGGCGTAACTGGACTGGAGACCGGGACAGGCAAGCGAGAGGGAATATCGGTCTGGCGAGATGTTGGGCCATTACATTCATAACCCCAAAAACTCAATTCGAGCCGGCGAAGGCTTTTAATCTCAGCCAGGCTGCCCGCTTTCAAACCGCCGTATTTATTGCAGGCTGAGTCCGCATAGTAAACCACATCGTCTTGATTGCCCCACAAACTAACTGCGGCAATTCCCTTGAAGTCGTTTGCCAGCGATGGATTCTGGTGACTTTTGTTCCATGTTTCTACCGAAGCGCACGCTTGCAGGAGTAGCAGGGGCGTGAGTATTAGAGAAAATCGTGAACAATTAATCGTTTTTATTTTGTTAGCTCCAAAACGCAGTTGCCGAACTTGGTGGTGCCGGTTTTGAATCCGAGGTTTTTACAATTGTCTTTGGCTTGCTCAATTGATTTTCGAGCTGGCTCGGCGCCTGCCCCAACGTCGTTTTTTTCGGTTGAGCCATTCGGGGCGGGTGCCAAAATTCTTTTGGCAAGTTTTACTCCACGACTACAAACATCCCTTTGAAAATATTGAAAATCAGCATCGTCTAATGAGTTTTTATTTAAACAATCAATTTCGCGCACGCCCGTCCTCGTTGGCGCAGCTGTAGAATCGTATTGGATGCTATACGTGCCAACTGATAAAGAGCTGAAATTCTCAATGATGTTTATATCCGAGGCAGTCCAGCCTGTTAGCGAGTTATAGTTACCGGGTTCTGCAGAAACCGCATAAAAAGTTTTACCGCCTCTTGTAATACCACAAACCATGTCTCGCAGTTTAAATGCGTCATCGGTGCGCAAGTTTGCTGGTTCGACGTACTCCATGTATCTTAAATTTCGAACTTCAGCTATTATCGAAAGGTCACCCGGTTTCGAGCAGTCGATACGACGCCAGAACATTGAGACAATTTTTTCGTCAATTATTTTTGCTTCTGGTAAAAAAAATACCTCTTGGTGTTGCACGTATTTGTAAAAAACGGCAGCGTATTCGGCAGCGGGGGTTGCGGTGGAGTGAAAGCGGCTCATTTCCCAGCGGCCGCGGGATAGTATTTCCAACTCCGAAGGATATCTGCCGGAAGGCGATCCTAAGAAGTTAGGCTCGGCAGCGTGGGCCGTCACACTGCTTGCTGCGGCTTGCAATATGAGGGCAATGACGGTTCTTCGGGCAGTTGTCCTAAAGGGCACAGGGGTCGGTTGGGCGCGTGCTCGTTTATACGTGCTGATCCGTGCCTTCTGCATGTCATAGCCTCGATAAGCTGCGTTGGAATCGGTACCCGACCCAATGCCTGTTAAGTTTGCACTTAAAAACTTCCCCCGCAGTTTCGGCCGGGGATTGTGATTTGTACTGTACCGAGGGAATTTTGTGGGTCTGAGGAGCTCGGGAACAAGCCTACGACTAGCGGGCAGAGCGTGGCAACCGAAACATCGAGGGCCTATCTAAAGCGGCGGGGTAAGCCCCCTTGAATGCGCCGAGGGGCGCGCAAATTCGGCCCTTCTATCCGAGATTAGGTTTGCGTCCTCTTGTCCTAGGTCCAGCCATCATCCCTAGCGCGTAGCCCAGTGCTTCAAGCAGAGTCAGCCTCACACTGGCTTTGTGTCGCTCCAGCCGCGCCGCTCGCGTCTCTTGACCATGTACGGTTCGTACCTCCGCGCATTTGCGTCGCCCCGCCTCGGTTTTGGGTCCTGTGCTTGCCCCACCATGTGTACGGCAGACTCGCTTGCCCTTGACCGCTGGCTTTTGACACTGGGTGCCTGTTGACTTCGCACGGGCCTGGCACTGCAGGCAAGAGACCAGACCGCCCATGGTTGTAAACATCCCAAGTAATCCTAAACAGGGGGTCGGACGAAGCCGACACCTGAATTAATCACAGGACCTCAGGGACGGTGCTAGCGAGAGCGCTTCTTCAGTCAGCCTGATGGCCCGTTCAACTAGGGGTTGCAGCAGCGGGTTTCCGTGCCGCATGCGATCGTATTCACGACCAACTGCGCGACGAATATCGAGCCGTGCGTCCTCTAGGTCGTCGACTAACCTTGCTGCCTGATCGCGTAACCAGGGACGCAGTGCCTCAATTTCGGCCGGGCTCGCGCCATCAGCCACTAAAGCCTCAAGGGCGGGCAGAACCTTCCCACCTAATAACTGCGCGATGTACTCTGGTAAGCCCCTCAACCAGACGTAGATGTCGTCTTTTGTACAGCACTCCAAACCCCATTCGCTGATTCGACCACGCTTAAAGTCGTTGATGTTATCCAGTTCACGATGAATTATTCCGAGGTCCCAGCAGACCTCTCTAAGCTTATATAACCCGGAATGTAGAGGATGCTGTTGACGCTCAAGGATGGCGTCTCGGAACGATTTTTGACAGTTTCTCATTAGTGGTCCCCGAGCCGTTGGACAGGTTGGACGGGATTACTGGCTGTTTGGGGTAAGTTCCTCATAGGAATCTCCTTGCGAGAAGTTATGGAAAATGGCTGAAATCCTGTCCATCCCGTCCACGCCCACCTGTGGTTCAGGGCTCATGACGGTTCGGAATAGACTGTGGATGGTCAGCCCGGTGTAGTAGCGGTCTGCGCCGCTCTTGGCTTCGGTAAAACCACGTTCAGCGAGCCGCTGCGTGAAGCTCTTCTTCGACGGAAGCCGAAGCCCGTTTTCTTCGCACCAATACTTGTACGAACGGTAGACGTCGGCTTGTAGTGCCTTGGAGTTGGCGTCGATGGTGGCCTTTTCCGCCAGAAATTCACCCACAACATCGCTGTCCTTGCGGTACGCGGCCACCTCTCGCTGCATCAACGGGCTCAGCTGTAGGCCATCTTTTAAGTACAGGCGCGCGCCTTCAAGCATCCATTGCAAGATCCCATCTCGCTCGGCGAGAAGCTTCTGCTCTAGGTGTGGGTCCTTTTCACCATCTTTAAAGTTGCGGAGGAACGGCAGGAGCACGAGTCGGCGCCAGATTCCATCGTCCTCACCAGTGACAATCGGTTTGTGGTTGGTCCGCATCCATGGTGTGAACTGGGGCACGTACTCAAAGAACTCGCGAAACAAGAATCTCGCGGCAATGGGTTCACGTCCAGCCAACATCTTTACGACCTGCTCATCCAGGCGGTCACCCGCCTGCAACTCGTTGATCGACACTAGCCGAGCACCCGCGAGAGCGGCGAGGTCATTACGCGGCCCAGAGTCATCCGCCCGGCGAGCCGTTAACAGCGATGAGGGCGCGGTCATCCCGTAGCCACCCATGATTCGCAGCACCGTGTTGCTGAAG
>Ga0214921_10010751_pt1 | contig 11258 bp, 9 predicted proteins | sample LL1505_MetaG_FD_177992 | JGI IMG/M metagenome (GOLD analysis project Ga0214921, IMG submission 177992) | Freshwater microbial communities from Lake Lanier, Atlanta, Georgia, United States - LL-1505 | ecosystem: Environmental > Aquatic > Freshwater > Lake | place: USA: Georgia | collected 2015-05-28
TCGGAATTCGCTCGGCGCTTTCCGAGATTTGATCGGCGTGAATTTCTCGCTCATGGGTCTGTGCTCCCGTTCCCATCGTCGGCCTGCTCCGATTGAGCATGTAGGCGTAGCGCATGACGCGACATCAGATGAAGTACGGAGTCTCGACTGGACAGGTAGACCGGCTTCGTCCGAAACCCGTGCATATCCGCAGAGTGTCAGCCCACTCGGTCGTGAACGATGTGATCCAGCGCACGCACCCCGTCGGATATAACCGACCGGTATGCATACCTGCCGACTCGTCAGTCGTGTCGTTCCACGCGATCGGTATTCTTCACTCACGGTGGCGGACGGGATTCGCGTTTCGAATAAACCAGGTTGGAGTTGTCCCCCCTTTGTAGCCGATCGAACGAGCGCGAACCCGTCCGTTGCCACAAAAAACTCCTCAGCCGCGGCCTCCTTGCGCCACGTTGCGCGCCAGTACATCGAGCGGCACATTGCCGCCGCGTAGCACGACATCGTTGAAATCGCGGACGTCGAAGCGCTCGCCGAGATTGCGCTTTGCGAGTTCGCGTTGGCGGTTGATTTCGCTGTGGCCGACTTTGTAGCCGCAGGCTTGACCGGGCCACGAGCAATAACGATCGATTTCACTCGCCACCTCGAGCGGATTGGAGCCGTTCTTCTCGACGAAGAAGCGCACGCCTTGTTCGCGGCTCCAGCGCTTCGCGTGTATGCCGGTGTCGACGACCAGTCGACAGGCGCGAAAGGCGATGGCTTGCAGGTAACCAAGCCGGCCCACCGGGTCGTTCTCGTACGCGCCGAGCTCGTCGGCGAGCTGTTGTGCATAGAGAGCCCAACCTTCGGAGTACGCATTGAAGGCGAGCAATTGCCGGATGCGTGGCATGTCGTGGGTGAACTCGCCTTGCCAGATATGTCCCGGGATCGATTCGTGAAAGGCGAGATCCGCCAATGCAAATCGACTGTGCAAACTCGTGGTACGAAGATTGATCCAGAATCGACCGGGAATGCGCCCGTCGATGGAGCCTGCGCCGCCATAGGCGGTGGGTGCACCGGGCTCTTCTTCGGGCGGAAGACGTTTGACCTCCATGTGCGGGTCGACCAACGTTCGAAACGCGCGCGGCAATTGCTGGCGAACCCAGCGCAAGCGTTCGTCGATGAACGCCAGAATCTCCGCGCGGCCAACATCCCCTTCAGAAAACTGGTAGCGCGGATCTTTGGCGAGGGCCTGCATCCGCTCCCCGACGGTGCCCGCCGTGAGCCCGAGCGTACGCATGATCGTGTCCATCTGTACGTGCAGACGTTCGAGTTCGTCGAAGCCGAGCGCATGCACTTCATCGGGGGTCATGGTCGTTGTCGTCGACGCCTTCAGTGCCCAGCGATAGAACTCATCGCCATGCGGCCGTGCCCACATGCCTGCGTCATCCGTCGCCGATTTTCTCGCCCGCTCGAGTTCGTCGATCTGACGCTGCAGCGCCGCGACGACGTCACGCGAGGCGATGGCACGGGCCTCGCGGTCCCAGTCACCGGGTATGTTTTTCGTCCGTCGCACGAGCGATTCGACCAGCGTGCCGCCCTCGTTCGCGCTTTTCGCGGAAAGACGCAACTGCGCCAAGGCCTTGTCGATCAGGAATGCGGGAGGAACGAGTCCGGTCTCGCGCGCCGCGCGTAGACGTTCGAGTTCTCCGTCGAGTTGGCGTGGATAGGATCGCAGACGTTCGACGTAGGCATGCGCATCGAGTGGCGAGTCGATCTGATGGTCGCTATCGAGAAAGCGTGGTACGTCGAGATAGGCGCCCACGTTTTGAATGACGACGTAAGGCGTGTTTCGCCATCCGCCTACGGCGACATCACCATAGGGCAATGCCAACCCTTCGAGCGCCGTGGAGTAGGCGCTGCGAACGACATCGACACTGGTGCGCACCGCATGGGATAGCGGGGCGAGGTCGATCGTCTGAACCTTGGCAAGGTCCTGTCGCAAGCGTGCGGCGACCGCGCGTTGACCTGCCGCCGAACGATCGGTCAGTCGCGATCGCAACCGTGCGTCGGCGCCGCGATCGACACCGAGCGAGGTCGCGCTCTCGGGAAACAGCTGCAGAAGGTGGCGCGCCGTTTGATCCAGGATTTTCAACGCCGCGGCGTCGGCCGACGTGGTTGCGCCAGGCGTGGTGGTTGTCGACCACAGTGGCGTCGTGGCTGATGCGGCGAGTATCGAAACGGCGGTGCGGCGATTGATCGGGTTGGACATGTTGATCTCTAATTATGAAAAAACATCTGCAGAGGAGGGATTCACTCCCGTTCCGCAGTGATTCGGTTTTTGAAACTCATCAACGTCGCTGCCGCAGCGAGAATGAGAATTCCGCCGGCTTCATAAAGAATGGTGACGGGGTCGATGTCTTTGCTCTGCAGGATGATCATTCTGCAGAGCGCGGTCATCGCGATGACGATCGGCAGCGTCACCGGAATGCGATGACTTTTGTAGAAGGCCCCGACCATGCCGAGCACTTCCGCAAAAATGAATAGCAAAAACAGGTCGCTCAGATTGACGACGCCGGTTTCGAACAGGCGTTTGACTTCCGCACCGGCCGCGTACAACGTCGCGAGGCCGATGACGAACAGGATCGCGTTTTCGCTGGCCTGAACCAAACGCGAGCTGAAGGTCTTCGTTTCGCTGGGCATGGAACCGTCTCCTTTGAGCGCTACGGCAGCGGGCTTGAGTGCCAAGCCACCATGCGCCATTGATTTCCAACGCGTCGATAGACGTCCGTATAGGACATTTTCAATCCTTGGACGCTCTGGCCACCTGCTTCGACGTCGATGGTGATCCGTCCGTTCAGGATCGCAAGATCGCCGTAGTGCCGCACGCGCGAGCCGACCACCTCGATTTTGTGATATTTGGTCCGTCCACTGCGCAGGTTGGCCAAATACTCCGCTTTCGACTCGCAGCGTCCGGTCGTGTGGCAATAACTGAGTTCGTCATCGAGCATTTTTTCGATGGCATCGACATCGCCTGCTTCGGTCAATCGAAACCGCTCGGCTTCCATGGCGAGTAGCGGATCGGTTGCGGTTTTCTGACTCTCGGCAGCCTGCAGGATGGTCGCGAAAGCCAGACAACTCATGACGAAGATGTTTTTGAAGTTCATTGATTTCAACACGGTCGTTAACCTCAGGATTTCAAAAATTGATCGATGGCGTTCACCCACTCGCGCGGCTGCTGGTCGACGATGTCGATGCCGCCGCCTTGCAATTCAAAAAACGCAAAATCCGGTCGCATGCGTGCCGCGATTTTCGATTGCTCGTAGATCTGATCACCCGTATTGGTGAGTATGAGCGTCGGCCGCCGAATGAGCGGAATCGTCGCGCCATGATCATAAGTGAACGCTGCAAAGTGCCCATGCCAAAATGGCGCAAGACCCATGAATCGCTCCACGGTGTAACGCGTGATGAGGCGCGGCTCCGGCAGTGGCACATTTCCGTACATGCGATAGCGCGTCATGAACGCAGCCTGCAAATGACTGCCATCCGTCTGGTGCACGAAGTTGATTTCGTTTTTCTCGACGCCGGCGAGAAACTTCTGCCGCTCCTCCGGAGTGAGCGGTAGCGCACTCCCGAGTACTAATTTGCGAACTCGAGGTCGAAAGCGCTGTTCGACTTCGGTGGCGACGAGTGCGCCGGTGTGATGCCCGACCACGTCGGCCTGATGGATTCCGAGATGATCGAGGACCGCGGGCACGACCCGCGCCCAATCACCGACCGTAGGCACGAAGTCGGTGGGATCGGACATGCCGAACCCGGGGCAGTCGATGCCGATCGGGCGATACCCCAGTGCAATGAAATACGGATAAACGTTGTCGAATTGTCGCGACGACATCGGCGCTTGATGAATGAGGACCACGGGCTTGCCGACGCCGGAGTCTCTGAAATGAATCTGACCGAAGGGGCCACGCGCGTAACCGCGCTCCATGCGCGCGGGCTCCGCGGCGCTCCGCGAGCCTTTGGCGGCTTGTCCCGCCCCCTCGGTCGCGTGCGCGCCGCTGGCACCGACGGCCGTGGCGGTGATCGCGGCACGAATCAAGTGACGACGGGACACTGTGTCGTTCATAGGGCACCAATACGGCCAAGACGTCTGAAGTTAGGCTACGGGCGTCACGGCCGCAAGTCGATGACGTCTCCGTCCGGTCAAGAGTCGCGACGGGTACGCCGACGCGGACGTGAAGGTCTACACTGCCGGCCGTCGATCGAAATAGGAGCCCGTCCATGTCCCGGCATCCCGTCCTGCATCAGCTCAACACGCGCGTCTATCTCACGGAGCGTGGTAGGGAACTCGGGCGCAGGGCGACCATCGCCGACCTGCCGGATGCGCTGCTCGACCAGTATGCGGCTTCGGGCATCGATATTCTTTGGTTGTTGAGCGTTTGGCGCACGGGAGAAAAATCACGGCGTATCTCGCGTACGAATGACGAGTGGTTGGTCGAGTTCCGGCATACGTTGCCAGATCTTCAGGCCGATGATATCGCCGGTTCGGGATTCGCGATCGGCGAGTATCGAGTGGCCGATGAGCTAGGCGGGCCAGAGGAACTCGCCGAAGTGCGTCGACGATTGGCCGAGCGTGGCATACGGTTGATGCTGGATTTCGTCCCCAATCATATGGGGCTCGATCATCACTGGCTCGACACCCATCCCGAGTTTTTCGTTCGCGGCACGTCGCAGAACTTGCATGACGAGCCCCGCAACTACTTCACGCACGACTCCGGCGGGCAAATCTTCGCGCACGGGCGCGACCCGTATTTTCCCGGTTGGCCGGATACGGTCCAGCTCGACTATTCCAACGCGGCGCTGCAGGAGCGGATGCGTGCAGAACTCATGAGTATCGCCGCGCAGTGCGATGGCGTGCGCTGCGACATGGCGATGCTGATTGACCCTTCGATCTTCGAGCGCACCTGGGGTCGCCCGATGAGCGACTTTTGGACACCCGCGATCCGCGCCGTCAAAACGGCGTATCCCGATTTCGTGTTCATGGCCGAGGTGTACTGGGACATGGAATCGCAGCTGCACGCTGCGGGGTTCGACTTCTGTTACGACAAACGACTTTACGATCGATTGCGTGACCGGGAGTTCGCCGGCGTGCGCGGACATCTGCGTGCCGAGGTGACCTATCAAAGCCGACTGGCCCGCTTTCTCGAGAACCACGACGAGCCGCGCGTCGCCGACACATTCCCGTTGGCGCGCCACATTCCAGCTGCGGCAGTGACGTTCTTGTCCCCGGGTCTGCGGTTCTTCCACGAGGGGCAGGCGCAAGGTCGCCGAACACGCATTTCACCGCACCTCGTGCGTGCGCCGCACGAGAGCGAAGATCCCGCGACGCAAGCGTTGTACTCGAAACTACTCGGGCTGCTGCGCGATCCGATCTTCCGTTCGGGCGAGTGGGAACTGCTGGAAGTTTCCCGCGCCTGGGAAGAGAACTGGAGTTCCGATTGTCTGCTTGCGTGGCATTGGCGATTGGCGGATCGCGTGGTGCTTTGCATTGCGAATCTCGCCGACCACGACGCACAAGGCAAAATCCACATACCGGCGATGCTGCAGTCTTTGGCGAGTCGCCAATGGAAAAACATCTGGACCGGCGACCATTTCAACATGCCCGTCAACGATTGGCACCAAGGTTTCTGGACCTTGTTCGCGCAGCCGTCGCAAGTGTTCGTCGTGGAATGTCGCTGAGATCATGAACATCGAAGCCGACGATCATCCGCGCTTGTCGAAGCGCATGAGCGAGTTGGGTCTTTGTTCACGTCGCGAGGCCGAAGAATGGATCGTCAACGGCTGGGTGCGTGTCGACGGGCAGGTGGTCGACGTGCTCGGCTCCCGCGTGACGCGCGAGTCGCATATCGAGATCGATCGTCGAGCACGCGAGCAGCAGAGCGAGCGCGTCACCATCCTGCTCAACAAACCGATCGGCTACGTATCCGGGCAGGCGGAGGACGGTTACGAACCCGCGACGGTGTTGCTGCGTCCGGAGAACCGATGGAGCGGTGACGACTCGCGTCAACGCTACGATTCGAAGCATTTGGTCGGTCTGGCGCCGGCTGGTCGACTCGACATCGATTCGACGGGGCTCATGGTCTACACGCAGGATGGGCGGATCGCCAAGCATTTGATCGGCGGCAACGACGTCGAAAAAGAGTATCTCGTGCGCGTGCAAGGACAAATGGCACCGGATGGACTCGCGCGGCTGCGTTTCGGTCTCGTGCTCGACGGCGTAAAGCTCAAGCCCGCGCAGGTGGAGTGGCAAAATGCGGATCAATTGCGATTCAGTCTGCGCGAAGGGCGCAAGCGACAGATTCGTCGCATGTGCGAAATCGTCGGGCTGAAGGTCGTCGGTTTGAAGCGCGTGCGTACCGGACGAGTGATGCTCGGTGCCCTGCCGGTCGGGCAGTGGCGCTACTTGCGTGCCGACGAAGGATTTTGAGTCACGTCAGGACGTGATCGCCTCGCGAAAACCCTTGGCCACGATGTACACCTCGCGCGACTTTTGTCGTGATGCTTGCGGCTTGCGTATCGATACTTTCTGAAAGCTCTTGCGCAGCTCTTTGAGATATTGGTCCGATCCTTCGCCTTGAAACATCTTGGCGACGAAGGTCGCGCCGGGTTTGAGCGCCAGTCGCACGGTCTCCAGCGCCAGTTCCAAAAAATAAATCGAACGCGCCTGGTCGGCCGAGTCGATGCCCGAGATGTTCGGTGCGATGTCCGAAACGATCAAATCGAATTTTCCACCATCGAGCCATGCGAGCACTTGCTCCACCACGCCATCACTCGTGAAGTCGCCCTGGATGAAGTCGACGTGACCGATCGGATCCATCGGCAGGATGTCGGTGGCGAGCACGCGCCCCTTGACGCCCACGGCTTTGGCGACGACCTGCGACCAGCCGCCCGGCGCCGAGCCGAGGTCCATGACCCATAGCCCGGGACGCAACAGTCGGTCCTTCTCGTTCAACTCGATCAGCTTGTAGGCCGAACGCGACCGATAGCCGTCTTTCTGGGCCATCTTGACGTAAGGATCGGTGACGTGTCGGCGCAGCCACTCGCTGCTGCTCTTGGTTCGGGCCATGATGACGATAGACTAGCGAATAATTGCGACCTCTGTCGGGCAAACCGACCAGGATGTGCGTCTTGATCCGGATCACCGAACTGCCTCTGTCTCTGGGCGACCCGCGGACGGCGGATACTCAGGAAGCCTTGCGTCGCGCGATCATCCGTCGGCTCGGAATCGCAGCCGGCGATCTCGTCGAGTTCAGCGTGTTCAAGCGCAGCCACGATGCACGACGCAAGGATCGCGAGTTGGTGTTCGTCTACATCGTCGACGTCGTGGTCTCGAACGAAGTGGATGTTCTGGCGCGTCATTCGTCCGATAGACAGATTTCGCGTTCGCCGGATACGGGCTTTCATGCACCGGCGCGGGCTGCGTCGGCTCTGCGTGAACGACCGATCGTCGTGGGATTCGGTCCTTGCGGATTGTTCGCCGCACTGGTGCTCGCCCAGCAGGGCTATCGGCCCATTGTGCTCGAGCGCGGGCGAGACGTGCGGCGTCGCACGCAGGATACTTGGGCGTTGTGGCGCAAGCGCACTTTGGACGTCGAATCCAACGTGCAGTTCGGCGAAGGCGGTGCCGGGTTGTTTTCGGACGGCAAACTCTACAGTCAAATCAAAGATCCGCGCTTTCTCGGGCGGCAAGTGATGCGTGAGTTCGTGCGCGCCGGCGCACCGCCGGAAATCATGTACGTCAACAAGCCGCATATCGGCACGTTTCGTCTGACGGGCGTAGTGGCCCGATTGCGTGAAGAAATCATCGCTCTCGGCGGCGAAATCCGCTTCGAGCGGAAAGTGACGGATCTATTGCTCGACGAGGATGCGAGCGGATCGAAACGCGTTGCCGGTGTCATGCTCGACAGCGGCGAGAGTATCGAGAGTCGACACGTCGTGCTCGCGCTCGGACACAGTTCCCGCGATACGGTACGGATGCTCGAGCGTCGCGGCATCTTCATGGAAGCAAAACCGTTCGCCGTCGGATTTCGCATCGAGCATCCGCAGTCCATGATCGATCGCGCGCGACTCGGGCGTTTCGCCGGACATCCGGACATCGGTGCCGCCGATTACAAACTCGTGCACCATGCGCAGAACGGACGCGCGGTCTACAGTTTTTGCATGTGTCCGGGCGGCACGGTCGTCGCGGCGACCTCGGAGGCCGGGCGCGTGGTCACGAACGGGATGAGTCAGTACTCGCGCAACGAGCGCAACGCCAACGCGGGCATCGTCGTGGGGATCGATCCGGCATCCGATTATCCCGGGGGCCCCTTGGCCGGGCTCGCGCTGCAAGAAACTTTGGAAAGTCGCGCCTATTTGCTCGGCGGTGAAGACTATTCGGCGCCCGGTCAATTGGTCGGCGATTTTCTCGCCGGCCGCGCATCGACCGCATTGGGCGAAGTGGAACCTTCGTATCAACCCGGCGTGACGCTCACCGACCTCGCGACGTCCTTGCCGACCTATGCCATCGAGGCGATACGCGAGGCGTTGCCTGCGTTCGGGCGCCAGATACGCGGGTTCGATCGCGAGGATGCCGTGCTGACCGGCGTCGAAAGTCGTACGTCGTCGCCGGTCCGCATCACGCGTGACGAGACGACGCTGCAAAGTTTGAATACCCGTGGCTTGTTTCCGGGCGGCGAGGGGGCGGGCTACGCGGGCGGGATACTGTCTGCGGGCGTGGATGGGATCAAATTGGCCGAGGCCGTAGTCAGAAGTCTGCAGGGTGCGGGGAGCGTATGAATGCGCCGTTGAAACTCGACGAGCTCAAATCGTTGCACGAGAAAAAATTCCGCGACGAGCGCGGGCTTTTTTTGGCGGAGGGCGAGCACCTGGTGCTCGAGCTGGAAAAAGCCGTATCCCGTCACCCGGCGCTCGGCGCCGCACAGGTGTACGTAAGCCACGAATATGCCGCCGAGCATGCCATGGGAGATCGATGGCGCGGGCTCGGCGTGCACCGCTTGGCAAGTCGCCAAATCGCCGCGGTGAGCGATACGCGCAATCCGCAGGGTGTGCTGGCCGTCGTGCCCATGCCGCCTGTTTCTCCGCTGCAAGCCGACGAACGTACGATCTATCTGCATGGCATCCAGGACCCGGGAAATCTCGGCACCATCCTGCGCACGCTCGCATGGTTCGGTGGTTTTCGTTGTCTGTTGTCGCCGCAAAGCGTCGACCCCTACAACCCAAAAGTCGTACGCGCGAGCATGGGCGCGATTTTCCACGTACCGATCGAATGCGAGGTCACCGTCGAGCAGTTGCTCGCGCGCCATCCGACGATTGCGCTGCTCGATGTGCAAGGCGAACCCTTGAGCAACCCGGACTTTCGTGACTTCGGTGTCTACGCCTTCGGCAGCGAATCGCGCGGTTTGCCCAAAGACTTGTTGGTGAGCGCCGGCATCCACCGATTTTCCATCCCTGGCGGGCGAGGGATCGATTCGCTCAATCTCGCCTCGGCGGTCAATATTTGTGCCTACGAGTTGTCTCGCAGGTGAGTTCTCGATCGGCGATGGTCAAGATGTGCGCGGTGCCGATACGCGCTAGGATGGTTCGCATGCATCATTTCAAAATTTTGGTCACGGCCCTGGTTGCCATGGTTTTCGGCTGCGGATCGCTGATCTGCACCGCGGCGGTTGTCGAAGTGCGGCTGCCGGCGTCGGTCGAGAAGAGCGCGCAAGACGGTCGCCTGTTGCTGATTTTCGCGCCGGCTTCGCAGTCGCCCGAAAAAGAGCCTCGCGCGCTGGTCAACTGGGATGGCGAGGCGATTCCGTTTTTCGGAGTCGACGTCGAAAACTGGAAACCGGGTACCGTCAGAAAAGTCGCCGACGAGGCGTTCGGATTTCCGGTACGCAAGCTCGCGGATCTGCCGCCCGGCGACTATCGGGTGCAGGCGTTTCTCAATCGATATGAAACCTTCACCATGGGTGATGGGCGCGTCCTGAAGTTGCCGCCCGATCGTGGCGAAGGTCAGCAGTGGCGTGACAAGCCGGGCAATCTGTACTCCAAGCCCGTGTCCATACGTTGGCAGGGGGCAGGCCGGGGCGGCGCCTTGCCGACCTTCGTTTTATCCGAACGAATCCCGCCCGTTCCCGAAATCAAGGATACGCCTTGGGTCAAGTACGTACGCATTCGCAGCGAACGACTGTCGAAGTTCTGGGGGCGCGACGTGCACCTTGGGGCGTTCGTCACGTTGCCGCTCGGATTCGATGCGCATCCGGGTGCGCGTTATCCACTCGTCATCAATCACGGACATTTCCCGTCCCGCCCGTCGGGTTGGCGCGAAACGCCGCCTGATCCGAATCTGAAATCCGAGTACAGCAAGCGATTCAGACTCGACGGTTACAACAAAATTCAGCAACAACTCGAATGGGAGTTCTTTCAAGCGTGGACCGGCAAAGGGTTTCCACGCGTCCTGCTGGTCGAGATACAGCATCCCACGCCGTTCTACGACGACTCCTACGGTGTCAATTCGGCCAACAACGGCCCGTACGGTGATGCGATCCAGTACGAACTCATCCCGGAAATCGAAAAGCGATTTCGCGGCATCGGCCAGGGCTGGGCTCGATTCGTGTTCGGCGGGAGCACGGGCGGCTGGATCGCGATGGCGACTCAAATGTTCTATCCGGAGGATTACAACGGTGCCTGGATCGCCTGCCCGGATCCGATCGACTTCCGTCATTACATGACGGTCGACATCTACGCCGATAAAAATGCCTACTTCATGCCGAATCGGTTCAAGCGCACGCCGCGACCCGCGCATCGAAACTGGCTGGGGCATGTCGACACGACCGTGGAGGAGAACAATCTTTGGGAATACGCCCTCGGCACGAAAGGGCGCAGCGGTGATCAATGGGACGTCTGGGAGTCGGTATATTCACCGGTCGGAAAAGATGGCTATCCGCGGCGCATCTGGGATCGTCTGACCGGCGAAATCGACCCCATCACGGCTGCGTATTGGCGCGATAACTATGATCTGGGGTTCATCCTGCGCCGCGACTGGCAAACCCTCGCCCCCAAGCTCCGCGGGAAATTGCGCATCTATGTCGGTGACATGGACAACTACTATTTGAACAATGCGGTCTACGCAGTCGAAGAGTTCTTGCGTACTGCGCAGCCGGCGGCCGATGCGGTGATCGACTACGGTGACCGGGACGAGCATTGCTGGAACGGCGATCATAGTCGAGCCAACGCGT
>Ga0214921_10010753_pt1 | contig 11258 bp, 7 predicted proteins | sample LL1505_MetaG_FD_177992 | JGI IMG/M metagenome (GOLD analysis project Ga0214921, IMG submission 177992) | Freshwater microbial communities from Lake Lanier, Atlanta, Georgia, United States - LL-1505 | ecosystem: Environmental > Aquatic > Freshwater > Lake | place: USA: Georgia | collected 2015-05-28
AGCACCAATCACAAATACGCCTTGGGCATCACATGGGGGTGATGATTATCAAAAACAAAATGTTGGATACAACCCATTACCCGCACCACAGAAAATGTTTCATGAACAAGTTTGGGAGCATGAATTAGCCGCTGACAAAAATCAACGCGTAACGACAGCAATTATTAATCCACGAATAAACCTTGGGTTCTCGGTTGAAGTTGGAGCAAAAGAGTTTCCAGCGCAATTTGAATGGCAAAATATGCAAGAAGGCATGTACGTGATCGGAATCGAACCTTCAACAAATCACGTTTTAGGAAAACCATTTGCATCAGAACGTGATGAGTTGATTTGGCTTGAACATAATGAATCTCGCAGTTATCACACCGTTTTTAGAATTCATGAAGGTGAAAAAGAATTAAGTGAGTTAAAAAAGCAGATTTCATCCGTTGCCACTCAACCAAATAACCCTTACCCAGATCTCACTGGCGAGTATCAAAAGATCAATAATGGCTGATTATTCAGATCGTAAAATCCTGTACACGGGCGCTGCTGGTGGCCTTGGTCTTCCAGGCACCTTGGCTTTCCTTGCGAAAGGGGCAACCGTTGTTGTCCTAGACCGTGATGAAAAAAAGATTGCCGATCTTGAAAGTCAAGCTAATGGATCTGCTGGCAAATTAATCGTAAAACGTGTTGACCTTGCCGATGCAAGTGCACTTCGAGTTTGTGTTGCAGGAGTAATTAAAGAAGTCAGTGGAATAGATACGTTGATTAACAATGCGGCGATTTATCCATCCAAACCTTTTGGTGAATACACACTCGAGGAGTATCAACTGGTTCAAAAAGTAAATGTGGAAGCTGCAGTTATTTGCGTGCAAGAAGTATTTCCAAGTATGAAAGCAAATAATTTTGGTCGGATAGTAAATATCACCAGCATCACTCTTTCTGGTGGTTGGGCAAATCTTTCGCCATATATTGCATCAAAAGGAACTTTGCTTGGCTTGTCCCGCGCTTGGGCACGGGAATTTGGCGAGTTTGGTGTTACTTCAAATTGCATCGCACCTGGCGCTTTCCCAACAGATGCCGAGAAGATTCACCCAGATCCAGTCGGGTATACAAAATTTGTTTTAGATCACCAATCTGTAAAACGTCGTGGTGAACCGTCAGATATTGCAAACGGATTACTTTTCTTAGCTGCGCGTGAATCTGGTTTCTTCACTGGCCAAACTTTAAATATTGATGGCGGATGGGTGATGAATTAAATGGGGATCTTAACTGGATACCGAGTTCTAGATTGTTCGATTGCAATGGCCGGTCCGTTTGCTGCTCAACGACTTGGCGATTTAGGTGCTGAAGTAATTAAAGTAGAACCAGTCACTGGGGAATGGCAAAGACATGTTGCAGCCGGTGGTGCAAAAGGTAATGAGATCAATGTTTCCTTTTTGTCGTTAAATAGAAATAAAAAATCTATTGCAATTAATTTGAAGTCAGAAGAAGGCTTGAAAGTATTAAAAGATTTAGTAGCAAGTGCCGATGTGTTTTTACAAAATTATCGACCAGGTGTTGCAAAAAGACTTGGCGTTGATTATGAAACTTTAAAAAGTTATAAAAATGATTTGGTTTACCTGTCTATTTCTGGATATGGAGAATCTGGGCCATATGTAGAACGCCCCGGACAAGATATGTTGTTGCAGGCCCTTTCTGGCGCGATGATGTCTACTGGACGAGCAGATCAGCCCCCAACACCTTCGGGACAGTTTTTGGTTGATGCAGTAACTGCCGCGGCTTCATCAGAGGCGGTAATTGCGGCTTTACTTCACCGTGAACGCACGGGTGAAGGCCAACTGGTAACAGTGAATATGCTCGATGTGGTTACAACTTTGCAGATGCAAGAAATCTCAGTTCACACAGTTGGAAAGTTAGAACAGAAACGTTCTGCACAACCACACGGACACTCTTACATCCGCGCACCTTATGGAGTTTTTGCAACATCAGATGATTATTTAGCTTTGGCATTCCCATCGCTGAAACAATTAGGAGAATTAATTGGTGAGGATTCATTTCTAAATTACGATGATGAGATTGATTCATGGGCGCATCGAGATGAGATTTTTGAAAAAACTCAAAAACGTTTGCTAGCTAAATCTGCAAAAGAGTGGCTGATTATTTTTAGAGAAAACGGTATTTGGGCTGGGGAAGTTTACGGATATAAAGAATTGGTAAATGATCCACAGATTGCACACAATGGAACATTTGTTGAGTACGACCACCCAACTGAAGGACATGTAAAAACTCCAGGCTTTCCTTACAAGTTTTCGCAAACCCCCGCTCAGGTTTATCGTGGCGCTCCCAGAGTTGGAGAAGATACGACAGAGATTTTGGTAGGACTTGGTTATCAAGAAGTAGAGATTCAAGAATTGTTAGCATCCGGCAACATATTGGCAATGGAGAAAAAATGAGTAATGAAATTCAGTTCTCAGTAAGTGGGAATGTTGCCACAATAATTTTAAATCGTCCTGAAAAATTAAATGCGATGACTAGAAGCATGACTGCTTCATTAAAAGATTTTGCGGCTAAGTGCAATGCAGATGATGAAATTAGATCAGTAATTCTTACTGCTGAAGGTGATCGAGCATTTTGTGCGGGCTCGGATATTGTTGATTTAGATAGTTACAAAACTCCGTGGGAATGGCGCACTCACACTGGCTATTGCGAAGCGATGCGCTCAATCAAAAAACCTACTATTGCGGCAATTAATGGTTGGGCATTAGGTGGCGGCCTCGAAATGGCGCTGGGTTGCGATATTCGGATCGCTGCTACAGGTGCCAAATTTGGCGCACCAGAGATTAAATTGGGTTGGATCGGCGGCGGTGGAATGTCAGTTCTACTTGCTGAGGCAATTGGTTCAAGCAACGCGGCAATGATGTTGATGACTGGTGATCCAATTGATAGCGAGAAAGCTTTACGTTGGGGATTGATCAGCGAAGTATCACCTGTTGAGAATTTACGTGAGCGCGCAAATGAATTAGCAGTGGCGATCGCTTCGCGCGCACCAATTGCGGCTGAGTGCGCGAAAAGCAATTTGAAAGCAGCATTCAGTATGTCCAGAGAAGATGCCATTAATTACGAACGGGATTTACAGGTAATTTGTTTTGCAACTGAGGATGCCGATGAAGGTCGAGCAGCATTTAAAGAAAAACGTCCTGCTAATTTTAAAAAACGCTAGGTGCTAAAAAAGTACTTTTAAGATAACCTCTAGGACATGACCTTACAAACACGTAAAATTGCAGATTTAAATGTCTCACTAGTTGGACTTGGCTGTATGCCACTTTCAAATATCAAAATGGTGGATCATCGCGAACAAGCGATTGCGACTATTCACCACGCAATTGATCTAGGAATTACCTTGCTGGATACCGCAAATGTGTATTCACCAACGTGGGATACCGTCGGGCACAATGAAACTTTAGTTGCCGAAGCAGTTCGCTCATATTCAGGTAGTGCCGATATTTCAAAAGTAGTTATTGCAACTAAGGGCGGTATTACTAAGCCAGCTGAAAATGTTGCTGAACGTGATGGAACGCGCGAGGGATTATTGAAAGCGTGCGAGGCAAGTTTGAAGCGGTTAGATACTTCAAGTATTGAGTTGTATCAATTCCATCGTCATGACCCAAGCGTTACTTACACCGAACAAATGTTGTCGCTCAAAGCGTTAAAAGATGCCGGAATGATAAAGCGAATTGGTTTATCAAATGCACAAGGACCAGAACTTGCTGTAGCTCTTGAAATTTTGGGCGGACCAACTGATGGTGGCGTTGTCTCAATTCAAAATGAGTACTCACCTCGATACCGTGGCGAGCAAGATGTATTAGATAAGTGTTCTGAACTTGGCATCGCCTTTTTGCCGTGGTCTCCGCTTGGCGGGGCAGCCCAGGCAGGGGAAGTTGGCTCTCGTTACAGCGATTTCGCGTCGGTTGCGACCGAAGTCGGAGCTACCGCCCAAGAAGTGGTTCTGGCCTGGCTTTTGGCCCTAACCCCAGTAATGATCCCGATCCCAGGTGCCACCAAGTTGGCCACAGTGGATTCGATCGTTCGCTCAAGTGCGCTCAAGCTGACATCTGAGCAGGTAGATCGGCTAACCGCGGCTGACTCCCCTAATGAGTCGCTCTTCCCAGACGCAAAACCCCGCAGCCCACTTCGTTAATCCAAATATTTGCTGGGGAAAGCCCGATAAAGCCCGATAAATAGCCCACAAGATCGCAGATAACGATCAGATATCAGTTATGAATTGTCGTGGGTTTTCTACCTTTTTATCTAGCCATACGACGCAATTAGTAGTATTTTTCCCCAGTAGTTCAAACTGTTGGCCATCCTCTGGCCATCTTGTGGTCACCCGAAAGGACCAAAATGCAATCAACTCGTACTCGCATGAGCCGCAAGGCAATTGCTGCGGGAATCGCAACCGCATTATTAATTGGCGGAATCGGTTCCATCTCTGCAGAGGCTGCTACAAAGAAGCCTGCTGCAAAACCAGCTGCAAAACCAGCTGCAAAACCAGCTGCTGCAAAAGAGCTAAATGAATTTCTAAATCCAACATGTCCTGCAAAGCCAACAACTCTGACAATTGCGTCAGCAGTTATCTTGGAAAAGCCAGGCGGACTTGCTGATCAGAATAATGCTGATGAGTTCATGAAGAAATGTCCAAATGTAAAAGTTGAATTCATTGGTATTCCTTCAAACAATTTGCCAGAAAAACTTACAACTATGGCAATTGGTGGAAACCTTCCAGATATGTACATGCACTTCACCAGCTTCACCGGTAAAGCGCTACAAATGCGGATCTTCGAAGATTTAATTCCTCTTCTTGGTCAAGATTATGTAAATGGCTTCGATCCACTATTCCTTAGTGAAGCAATCCAAGGCGGTAAATTGCTATGGGCTCCGTGGGTAGCAATTCCTCACGCAGTTCTTTATCGCAAAGATATTTTTGAGAAAGCTGGAATCAAAACCTTCCCAAAGACCTTTGACGAGTTTTTAGATCTTGCCAAGAAGTTAACTGTCGATACTGATGGAGATGGCAAAGTCGATCAATACGGATGGGCGATGGTAGGAACTCCTAATGGTTCCGGTGCCGGTCGCTTCCACACAATCGTGCTAAATGCCGGTGCTTACAATCTTAAAGAAGATACCAACGGCAAATTCATATCTGGTGCATCACTCAAGGGATACGAAACCGCTTTGCAACTTTACGGAGATGCAATTAAGGCAGGAGTTGTTCCTCCAGGGTATACAACCACTGGTTACCCAGAAGCAAGTGCACAGCTTGCAACTGGCAAAGGAGTAATGATGATCACCGGTCCACACTCCATGGGTATTATCGTCACCCAAAACCCAGCCTTAAAAGGCAAGTTAGCCGGATTCCCTGTCCCAACTGCAAATGGTGCTCCACCAATTACCACACTTGGACAACACGGCTATGCAATTTCACGTAGCAGCAAGAACAAAGCAGTAGCTGTTCAGTACATCAAGTTCATGTTGTCAACCAAGCAGATTTTGGTCTACAACGATCTTGAGTACCGTCTGCCTTCACGTCTAAAGGCGCAAGAAGATCCTCAAGTTAAATCAGGTATGGCTGCTGGCTTTGTTAACGCTCTAAAGGGCAAAGTCTGGTCAGATTCAACCGCTAGCTTCCTAGGAAGCGTTGTAAAGGTTGACTATGACGCATACTCTGAAATGTTCTTGGGTAAGAAAACTGCGGCAGAAATTGCCAAAGAAGCAGATGCCAAAATCAAGAAATTGATTGCGGACAACGCTTAATAAAGTAAACGTAAAACTTTAGGGTGAAATTCTTTTCACCCTAAAGTTTTTACTTTAAAAAATCACAAAGTGGGGGATATGAAATCCGTATTTGCTAAACGATCAGCCTTTGCCAAGCGAGAATCTCGCTCGGGAATGATTTTCACTATTCCTGCCGCGCTGATCATGTTTGGCCTTGTCGTTTATCCAATGCTTTATGGCTTTTTTATTAGTACCCAAAAGTCAAACTTAATTGATAAGTGGGAATTTGTTGGTGCAAAATATTACATACAGCTTCTAACTGATGCACAGTTTTACGGTACCTTAAAAACAACGGCATTATTTGCCGCTTGCGTGGTAATTGGAAACCTCTTTGTGGGCTTACTACTTGCTGTGCTAGTAAATCAAAAAATCCCATTGGTGAATATTTTTAAAGTTATTTTAATGCTTCCTTGGTTGTTTCCCGAAGTGGTCGTAGCCTTAATTTGGAAATGGCTCTTCAGTCCATTATTTGGCATGTTTAATTATGTTTTGTTCTCGCTTAATTTAATTGACAAGGAAGTAGATGTTTTAGGCCAACCTAACTCTGCTTTTGCCGGTGTTGTTTTTGTTTGCATCTGGAAGGGTTACCCGATTGTCATGTTAATGATGATGGCGGGTATGAAAAATATTCCTCAGGAGCGTTTTGAAGCTGCTGCAATTGACGGCGCAAATAAATGGCAACAGTTTCTGAATGTGACTTTGCCTGGATTAAGACCAATATTGCTAGTGGCATCGATTCTTGAAACTGCCTGGTGGTTTAAACATTTCACCATTGTATGGCTGATGACTAATGGTGGACCTGCTGGCTCAACTGAACTTATCTCAGTTGATATTTATTTGCAGGCTTTTACAAACTTTAACTTTGGGCGGGCCGCTGCCGAATCTGTCATTATTTTATTACTCTTAATGTTTGTAAGCTTCATTTACTCAAGGGTGCTACACGATGAAAACTAATAATCAAAAAGTCAGGAAACAAAAAGATAGTGAAATGGCTGGCACCAGAACTAACTTTATCGCCACGCGCATCGCTACTTACTCAATTTTAATCATCATGACTTTTTTGATCTTTACCCCAATTTTTTGGATGATTTCAACCTCTCTCAAGACCGAAGCGGTCATGTTCAACACTCCAATCGAATTAATCCCATCCGACCCAACTTTGGATTCATATAAAAATCTGTGGTCTGCTTATCCTTTCCTTACCTACCTTCGTAACTCAGTATTTGTAGTTTCATTAGCAACATTTTTCTCGGTTTCGATTTCAACAATTGCCGGGTATGGAATCTCTAGATTTGAATTTAGAGGGCGCAGTTTTTATATGGCCTTTTTACTGGCAACTCAGTTGTTCCCTTCGATCATGCTATTGATTCCCTACTACAAGATTTTTAAGACTCTGAACCTACTTGATAGCCTTTACGGGTTGGTGATTGTTTATATTTCCTTCACTATTCCTTTTTGCACATGGATGATGCGTGGATATTTCAATGGAATCTCCAAAGACCTTGATCAAGCCGCCTCAATTGACGGTGCTAATCGGTTCCGAGTCTTTGGATCTGTCATCTTGCCTTTGGCGTGGCCAGGTATCGCGGCCACTGCTATTTATGCCTTCATCGCCGGATGGAATGAGTACCTCTTCGCATTGGTATTTATCAATACAACTGAGCGGAAGACGGTCTCTTTAGGAATTGGCCAACTGATTGGCGAGTACCGAGTTTTGTGGAATGAATTGATGGCAGCGGCCTTCTTTGCTTTGGTCCCAATGGTCATCATCTTCATCTTCTTCAATCGCTATCTGGTTGATGGATTAGCTGCTGGAGCGGTCAAAGAGTAGGGAAACCCCCTATTTTTTCTTCCAAAATCTCGCCCTTAGGGGTGATAATTGAGCATGCGAACCAGGGCCTTTCTCTCCCACCTATTTACCTTTTCACTTTCTATAGCCGTAGTCGTAAGTGGTGGGCTCTTCGGAATCACTCAAGCTAATGCGGTTGATGATTCGGACATTTACCGAGTGATGAGTTTTCGCGATGACAAAGATCCAATCTCTGGAAATTATCTTTCAAAAGCAGGCGCAATAACAGGTGGGGCAACTTCCTACTCTGGTTGCGGTGCCGAAGATGATGATCTTTGGGATGATGCAAATTGCGCGGTAGCCACTTCCGTATTACAGGTGCGGAATTACTTACCAACTTGCGACAAAGAACAGGCTTTAAATTGCGTTGAAAGTGTTTCATGGCGAAAAGATGATGGAACATTGATTAAAGGCATTCAGAGTGGCACTCGTGGCAGTATTAACCCAGATTTTTTCTTTTCACGAAAAGAAGCTTTAGGAGTTTCTGAAGCGACCGCACCACAGATTTATACCTTCACCGGATTAACGCATTCAAAAGGTAATGAGTTTGCAGTTACTGGTCACATAACTCAAGACATAAACAAAGGCGTTACAGCGCCAGCTAAAATCCTATTAAGTATCGCGCCTGTTTACTCCGAAATAGTTCCAATTGACGACGAAGACGAACGCGCTGATTGTTTCAATGTAAATGAAAAAGACTCTAAATGCTGGAAGTTAGCTACGGCCTCTGATGGCGTTGTTTTCAAGACCGATTTAAAATTGTTAAATAAGCCGCAAGGTTGGATCTCTGGACGTCTAACTTCACCTAAAGTTGAAATTGCGAAATCAGCAGATTCAGTCAAGCGTTTTGCAGTAAGCATCGAGGGTGCAAATATTGGGATTCCAACAATTAGCAAGCGTTATGAATTTAGTAATGCGGACCAAAAGGCTAAGTGGGAAAAAATCAGCACCGCATTGAATCAATCACCGTGGAGTGATCGCCGTGGTGTCGTGATTCCGTGGGGGCCAGAAGCTTTTTCTTATTTCAATAAAGTTGTAGCGGTAGACAAAGAGTATGACGTTGCCGATAAATTAGCGGCGGTGTGGCGAGTAGTACTCGATCCAACAAATGTCCCTAAAAGTTACGGCTCTTCATGCTCCACAGGTGATTTTCAGGGATTTGTGAGCTCAAATTCGATGACTTATGGCACTGCGCTTCCAAATTATGATGGCGAAACCATGAGTTACGACGTGGCATCACCGCACTACAAGCCTGGTGGGAAAGATTATGCAGCCGACGCATTTAGCGGACGGTATGACTTATTACTAACTGAAGCATATGCGCGTTGTGTGTGGGGAATTAAAGATGCTCTTCCAAAGATCGAAGTAAATGTTTATAAAACTGATGGGTCAGTGGATAGTTCAGCCAAAGTAGTAGGCGGATTGGATACATCTGGATTCTTTAAATTTAGCGCAACTGGATTCACATTCAGTAGTCCAAAGATCAAAATTAAACTTACGGCTCCACCAACAACTGGTGGGACACCAGCAGTAACGCAGGAAGCTGCCGCACCTGCTGCTAAAGCTCCCGCCAAAGTAGTGATCAAATCTATTTCTTGCGTTAAAGGTAAAGTTGTAAAGAAAGTTTCTGGAAGTAATCCAAAATGTCCGGCAGGCTTTAAGCAGAAGTAATTAAGCTGCGAAGTTAACAGTTTGGAAAGCAAGCGATGCAATCTTGCCTACAATTTTTCCGCCGGCCTCAACCTTAACTGCATTTCCTTTAGGGTCAATTAATTTTTTAGTTTTTGCATCAAAGAAGATTGGCTGTCCGGTAACTGTAACTATTGGGTTTCCACTCTTATCAAAGAGTTGTGCATTTAAAGCCATCACCGCAACGGAGCCATCTGGAGCTTTGACTGTGCTCTTTATTACTGAACCAACTTTCATAACATCTGCGGATTCAGATTTACCAATCGCGATTGCTTTTCCGTCAATTCCAAGAATTACTCGACCAGATGAATCAGTAATTTGACCATTTTCAGTAACACGAACTGCTTTGCCATTCTTATCAAGTAATGGAAGTCCATTGCTCATAAGTGGTGTTGCATTCGCGTTCATTACGATTGCTTTGCCATCAGGACCAAGCACTGCATTCCCGCCCTCATCAATAAGCGTTCCACCAAAACCAAATTGCACATCTTGCTTGTTGGCAGTTTGAACTTGTTGCTTCTTTGAATTTGTTAGTGGCATTCCAACGGCACCGGTGTAAATTTCTTGGCCGCCAACAGTCAGTAATTTATTATCTTTTGTTAGCAGTGGTTGTCCCATAAATGGTTTCTTGTCTGCACCTAAAGCCGCATTGCCACTTGAATCAGCCATTGGACGGGCCAGGATTGCTTGCCCAGTTGATGCATTAATCATGGTTTGCCCAGCCGCGTTCACAAGTGGTGGTGCGTAGAGAACTTCGCCATTTGGTGCTAATAGCGGTTTACCATCATCGCCAAGAAGCGGAACCATCATGATGGGCTTGCCAGAAGAATCAAGCATCGCTTCATTGCCACCAACAGTCATAAGTCTGGTCATCAAAACTTTTCCGTTGTGCACAACCGCTTCACCGGCGGCATTTAATGTTGGAGTCGCCATGATTGGGCTGCCATTGCTGTCGGTATAAACAAAATTTCCTTGCTTAACAATCGGTGCTGTTTGTAGTGGCTTACCATCAGGGCCAAGAATCTCTTTATTATCGGCACCAAGAACATTCATAACAATTACTGGAGCAGTTGATGTTTTAGTGGTTTTCTTTGGTGCTGACTTGCCACCTGCAGTCGATGGAGGTTGCGGAGGCGGAGCAGCGGCCTGGAAGTTTTGGCCGTTACTTGATTTAGCCAACTCACCAACTTTTGCACCAGATGCGTCAAATGCGTTATTTCCTTGGATTTTTAAATCCGTAGTTGATACTGGATTAAATGTTGCCAATTGTGCCTTTTGAGTTGCGCCCTCAAAAGTAGTTGGGGCACCGACTAAACAACTTGCTGGCAGTGGAGTTACTGCACACTCAGATCTATAAGTTCCTTGAGCAGTGCCAGTTGCGGTTGGATAAATGCAGTATGAACCAGAAGGCGCAACAATTTGATTTGATGGACAGGTAATTGCAACGGTTGATTTACCACCGACGCTTTGTTCGCATTCGATTGCAGTTACTCGGAAAGTTCCATCAGAGCATTTGATAGTTGCAGATTGGGAAATAACGCCACTGTTATTCATGCCACCAAAACCAGTAGTTCCAACCGTTGGCTTTGGTCCACCATTTTTTTCACAGGAGAGTTGTCCTGTTCCGTCATTACATTGAATTACTTGGCCTTGTGTACCTGACCCAGAAATAGATCCGCTACTTCCTTGCCCGCACTCAATCGCAGTTACCCGAAAAGTTCCATCAGAACATTTAATTGTCGCTGTTTGGGTGGTCGCAGTCGGCGTAAAACAGTTGCCGCCTGCATCTCGAACTTGGCCAACTGTTGGACAACTAAATTTGGTATTAGTAGTTGTGTCCGGAATGCAGTTAATCGATTGAGTGGCAGTGCAAATTGGAAGTGATGTATTACTTACACATTTT
>Ga0214921_10010754_pt1 | contig 11258 bp, 9 predicted proteins | sample LL1505_MetaG_FD_177992 | JGI IMG/M metagenome (GOLD analysis project Ga0214921, IMG submission 177992) | Freshwater microbial communities from Lake Lanier, Atlanta, Georgia, United States - LL-1505 | ecosystem: Environmental > Aquatic > Freshwater > Lake | place: USA: Georgia | collected 2015-05-28
TACCGGGTGAGTATCGCCACGCGCAAGGCGGTACATGCCAGAGCTGTGATGCATTTGCCTGGCTTGACCGTCTTGGAATGCAATATCCATGACGAAGCGGCTTTGGGTCGTGCCATGGTAGGTATGGATGCAGTCATCAACTTGGTGGCGATTCTGCACGGAAGTCCTGACGCCTTTATCCGGGTCCATCAGGACCTGCCTGAAAAAATTGCGAGGGCCTGTTTGGCACAGCATGTCCAGCATCTGGTGCACCTGAGCGCTTTGGGCGTGCAATCCCACCAGCCTGAGGCGGCGCCCTCCCATTATTTGCGAAGCAAAGGATTGGGCGAGGCGCTTTTGGCCGATACCTTGGGCCTGGGCGCGCGGCCAAGCGTCCACCCAAGTTGCGGGCTGACTTTGTTGCGTCCGAGTGTGATTTTTGGCGTGAACGACAAGTTTTTGAATGTGTTTGCTCGGCTGCAAGCGCTTGTCCCTGTGATGCCGCTGGCCTGTGCACAGGCGCGTTTCCAACCGGTCTGGGTCGAGGATGTGGCAAGCGCTGTTCTCAAGAGTCTGGCGCAGGGCTTAGCCCAAGCGCCGTCATTGCGTGTCTATGAGTTGGCCGGTCCGCAGGTCTATACGCTGCGCCAACTGGTGCAATTTGCGGCCCGTTGTAGCGGTATCAACGATGGTAGAGGCAGGCCGGTGCTGGGGCTGCCCCTATGGGCCGGGCGATTGCAAGTGATGGCGCTGAAGTTGATGCCCGGCGAGCCCTTGATGAGTGCGGATAACCTGGCATCCATGCAAACGGACAACGTAGTGCAGGGCCAATACCCAGGCCTGGCGGCTTTGGGTATACAAGCCAGCGCGTTGGAGGCGATCGGTCCGCAGTATTTAGTGAGCCAAGCTGCTACAAAAGGATTGCTGGGTTTGCGCCATCGACATCGTTGATCGGCTTTAGGCCTGGGGCCCCGTTTTTTGCGCTGGGGCGGGTTCTAATTGTTGCCGTATCGCCTCCTGCAGACGCGCCAGATGTACGGGTTTGGTAACAAAGTCACTGACTCCCGCGGCCATGGCCGCATCGTGGGTATCGTTCATGACGTCTGCTGTTATTGCGATGATGGGTAACTTAGCGGCAGGGTGCTTGAGTGCGCGGATGGCACGGGTCGCATCCACTCCGTTCATGACCGGCATGTGCAGGTCCATCAGAACCAGGTCAAAGGCCTCCTTCTGTACGCGATCCAAGGCAATCTGGCCGTTCTCCGCGAAAAACGTCAGATAGCCCATTCGCTTGAGCAAAATATCGACAAATTTCCGGTTGACTTGGTTATCTTCTGCGACCAACACGCGGTAAACATGCTCGGGTTTGGTGGGGGGATCAGGTAAAAATACTTTTCGCTCGGCGGGCGATTGCGGCGCTTTGCAGATGTTTACGTCCAAAGTGAGCGTAAAGGTGGAGCCCACGCCGAGGGTACTTTTGACCTCAATCTCGCCACCCATGAGGCGCGCCAGCGATTGGGAAATTTCTAAACCCAGACCCGTACCGCCATAGTCTTTGTTCAAGCCGTGGTGCACTTGGTTAAACCGTTGGAACAGGCTTTCCATCGCGCTGCTGTTGATACCGATACCGGTATCTTGAACTTCAAAAGAGAGGGTGACCGTCTGGCCGTCGCGCTTAGATGTTGTGACGCGCTTGTGGACTTTGATCTGGATGCTGCCGACGCTGGTAAATTTCACTGCGTTGTTGACCAGGTTGAACAAAATTTGCTTTAAACGCTGACCATCTAGCAGCACCCAGGGCGGCACGTCCGGGCTGATCTCCACACCATAGCGCAGCCACTTTTGCTCTGCTTGCGGACGCATCAAGTCGCTCACTTCGCGCAGGATGGGCGCTAGCTCTACCGGCGCAGTATGCAGGCTGATCTTTCCCTCTTCTAGCGCGGATAAATCCAGAATGTCATTGAGCACATTGAGTAAATGGTTAGCCGAGGCATTTGCCGTACTCAGATAGTCTGACTGCTGCTTGCTTAGTCTGGTCGTGCCGAGCAGGCTGAGCATTCCCAATATTCCGTTAAAAGGCGTTCGCAACTCGTGGCTCATATTGGCCAAATACCGGCTCTTACCACGGCTGGCCGTCTCTGCCTTGATTTGCGATTCACGGAAATACTCGGTTAATTCAAGTGAGCGCTCCTGCTCACGGGCTCGCTCACGGTTTTGCAGCAACAAGGTGACTATCGTTAGGACGAGCAGCGTTATTGCCACGACAAAAGTCATCAAAATCCAAGTATTGTTGTTAGCCAACCTTTGATTGTGCTCCTCCCACTCACGGTTTTGTACCGTGTTGAGGGTGCGCGAAATAGTAAAAATTTCTGGCAAGAGGTTGTCTGCGATAGACAGTAGCCCCTTCAAATCGTTGGGGTTGCGCGCGCCGTTGGCAATCCATTGGCCCAGATGCATCTGCAGGCTTTGGATGCGTTGCACGCTCATTTCCAGAGACGGCGTCTTCAGGGCTTGCGCGACTCCTGGCGCGGTGCGCAAGCCATTGATGGTTTGACTGAGTTGCTTATTGTGTTCTTGTAGGGAAGCGAGGGCAGGCGCATCTTTCTCGAGCAGCTGTTGGTACATCTCGTGCCGTAAACGGATGAATTCACGATCAATTTTTTGCGCATCCCCTGACAGCAGGTTTTCCCGTGCTGTCTCGTCGACCTTCATGAGCTGACGCTGATCGATGACCAAGTAAAAAAGCAGCCCTATAACGATTAACAGGAAAACGCTCCACAGGGCGAGCCAGCGGCTCAGCCGGCGGGGGCTATGGCTGGCTTGCTGCTCAGCGACTTGGGTGCTCGCCATGGCCTGCGCCTGTCGGTTTGGTGTTCATCAACGCGTTCCCCTTGATGGTGCAGACTGATTGTTACATCATTTTTTATTTTTGTTTTATTTTTAATTTAATTTTTAATAACTTAATCTTCTTTAGTCAAGCCCATCATGCGGGTGCCCGGGTCCTGCGCTAGCAAGCCGGCCTGGCTGTAAATACCCAACTTTTCGCGCGTATCGGCAATATCCAGATTGCGCATGGTTAATTGGCCTATGCGATCCGCGGGGGAGAACATAGAGACGCCTTTTTCCATAGTTAGGCGCTCTGGGTGGTAGGTCAGGTTGGGCGATTCCGTGTTCAGGATGGAGTAATCATTGCCTCGGCGCAATTGCAGCGTGACCTCGCCGGTCACGGCGCGTGCCACCCAGCGTTGCGCCGCTTCGCGAAGCATGATGGCTTGCGGGTCAAACCACCGGCCCTGGTAGAGAAGACGACCGAGCTTGCGGCCGTTATCGCGGTATTGTTCAATCGTGTCTTCGTTGTGGATACCGGTGACCAGCCGTTCGTACGCGGTGAATAACAGGGCCAAGCCCGGGGCTTCGTAAATGCCGCGGCTTTTGGCCTCGATGATGCGGTTCTCGATTTGGTCGCTCATGCCCAGGCCGTGGCGTCCGCCGATCCGGTTGGCTTCCAGCAAGAGACTTACGAGATCCGGGTACTCAACACCATTGAGCGCAACTGGGCGGCCTTCGTCAAAGCGCACCCGCACGTCTTCGCGCGCGATGCTGACCTCGTCCTTCCAAAAAGCCACGCCCATGATCGGGTTGACGATGGTCATCCCGCTGCTCAGGTGCTCCAGGTCTTTGGCCTCGTGGGTAGCGCCCAGCATATTGGAGTCGGTTGAATAGGCTTTTTCAGCCGACATCTTGTAGCCAAAACCCGCTTGGGTCATGAAGGCGGACATTTCGGCGCGGCCACCGAGTTCGTCGATAAAAGTCTGGTCAAGCCAGGGCTTATAAATTTTGAGCGCCGGGTTGGTCAGCAAGCCGTAGCGGTAAAAGCGCTCGATGTCGTTGCCTTTGTAGGTGCTGCCATCACCCCAGATATGTACATCGTCTTCTTTCATGGCAGCGACCAGCATGGTGCCGGTCACGGCGCGACCAATCGGCGTGGTGTTGAAGTAGGTCAGGCCGCCGGTAGAAATATGAAAGGCGCCGCTTTGCAAAGCGGCGATACCTTCCGCTGCGAGCTGACTGCGGCAGTCAATGAGGCGGGCGTGTTCCGCGCCGTACTCCATGGCTTTGCGTGGAATCTCGTCGTAGTCCGCCTCGTCGGGCTGGCCCAGATTGGCGGTGTAGGCATAGGGAATGGCGCCTTTGTTGCGCATCCAATGCAGCGCGGCGCTAGTGTCCAGACCGCCGGAAAATGCGATGCCTACTTTTTGGCCGGTGGGGATGTTTTGAAGAATGGTGGACATAGGGTCGTGGGCTGAAGTGGTCGATAGTCTGTGGCGGGGAAGTTCGGGCGGTGGCAGTGGAAACCTCAGGGCGCTTGGCGGCCGGGCCTGGCGGCACGTGCCATGGTGCGTTCCGTTAGCCGTAATGGCAGATGTAGTGGAAGGACTCGGTCACGCGTATTTGAAAACTGCTTTGTCCGGGCACACTAAAGCGCTGGCCGGGCTGGCAGCTGGCCCAACTGGTGGCGCCTTGCAGCAGGTATTCACAGCCGCCAGCCACGCATTCCATGATTTCCGGTGCAGCGGTCCCGAAAGTCAGTTCGGCTGTCAGCACCACGCCCACCGATTTTTTCGTGCCGTCGGCCATGGTGAGGCTGTGGCTGACGCATTTGCCGCCGAAGTAGACGCTGGCCTGTGTGGCGATGCTGGCGCTTTGGATGTGGGTGGTGCTCATGGCGGTGGCTTGGTAGGGGCCGGCAGGGGCGCGGCGCGGGTGGCAAATGGGCGACTGATTGGCAAAGCGAGTCGCCCGCAGAGGCTTTGATTTTAAGGCAGCAGGTCCGCAAAGCTTTGGGGCGTAAAGCCTACGGTGAGGCGGCCATCGGGCCACTGCACCACGGGACGCTTGATGACGCTGGCCTGGACCTGCATCAGCGCCGCCGCGCTGGCCGCGTCGCCAATGCTGGCTTGCAGCGCCGCGTCCAACTTGCGCCAGGTCGTGCCCTTGCGGTTGAGCAGCACTTCCCAGCCTAATGTCTGCATCCAGTGGTCCAGGGCCTGGTGCGGCACGCCATCCTTTTTGAAATCATGGAAGTGGTAGGCCAGACCTTTGTCTTGCAACCAAAGGCGGGCTTTTTTGACGGTGTCGCAGTTGGGAATGCCAAAGACGGTTATGGCGGGGGCAGGGAGCTGGTTTTTCATGAACACCATGATGCCACGGACCTGCCCAAGGCCTTTGTCGGCCTGCGCGACAATCGCCGCCTTATGAAAAATTTAGCGGACTGGCTGGCCTACTGCGAGCAATTGCACCCCAAAAACATTGACATGGGCCTAGAGCGCGTGCGCCAGGTGGCGCAGCGCATGGATTTGCACCTGCCATGCACCGTGATTACCGTGGCCGGCACCAACGGCAAAGGCTCCACCTGCGCCATGCTGGAAGCCATTTTGATGCAAGCGGGCTACCGTACCGCGGTGTATTCCTCGCCGCACTTGGTGCATTTTGAAGAGCGGCTGCGTCTGCAGGGGCAAAACGTCGATGCAGAGGCATTGATGCAGGGTTTTGCCCGCGTCGAGGCGGCGCGCACGGCCGGCGCGGAGCCTGTCTCACTGACGTATTTTGAGTTTTCCACCCTAGCCATCATGAACGTGATGCGTGCGCAGCCTCTGGACGTGGCGATTTTGGAAGTGGGCATGGGTGGTCGGCTGGATGCGGTCAACATTATCGACGCCGATTGCGCAGTGATTACCAGCATTGATCTAGACCACATGGAATTTCTAGGCCACGACCGCGAAACCATAGGCTTTGAGAAGGCCGGCATCATGCGTACCGGTCGCCCGGTGGTGGTCAGCGATCCGGTGCCCCCGCAAAGCGTGCTCGACCGAGCGGTGGAAATCGGCGCGGACCTGTGGCGGGTAGGCCGGGATTTCAATACCCGGGGCGACCCGCAGCAATGGGAGTGGGCGGGCCGGGGGCGGCGCTACAGCGGCCTGGCCTATCCCGCTTTGCGCGGTGCCAACCAACTGGTCAACGCAGCGGGCGTGCTAGCGGCCTTGACGGCTTTGCGGGACAAGCTGCCGGTGACCGCGCAGGCGATACGCAATGGCCTTGCCATGGTGGAATTTGCTGGGCGATTTCAGCTTATTCCGGGAACGCCGACCCTGGTGCTAGATGTCGCCCATAACCCGCATTCGGTCGCGGCGCTGGCAGCCAATTTGGACGCCATGGGCTTTTACCCGCGTACCCATGCGGTATTTGGCGCCATGGCAGATAAAGACTTGGCACCCATGCTGGCGCGCATGAACCCGCTGGTCGAGTGCTGGTATTTCACCGATTTGCCTACCCCGCGAGCGGCTTTGGGAGTGGATTTGATGCAGAGTTGGGCCGTACAAAATCCCCGCAAAGACGTAAGCGCGAGTGCCTTTTCCAGCCCGCAATTGGCCCTGCAAGAGGCCCTTCGCCGCGCCGACCCCACTGATAGAATCCTTGTGTTTGGATCGTTTTACACCGTTGGCGGTGTGCTGCAGCAAGGGCTTCCCCGGCTGTCCGGAGCACACCTCGCATCTTTATAAAAATCACGCTATGGCATTTTTCAAGTTTCGCAAAGACGGTGCCGAGCCAGCAGCCCCCGCACCGGCCGCCGAAAGTTTGGAAGCCATGCGCAAACGGGCGCGGCATCGCTTGATTGGTGCAGCAGCACTGGTACTGCTAGGCGTCGTGGGCTTTCCGCTGCTATTTGACAGCCAGCCGCGCCCCATTGACGTCAATATCGCGATCGAAATTCCTGATAAAGCCAAAGTTGCCCCTCTGGCGGCAAGCCCGGTGGTGGTCAGCCCGCCCCAGCCCGAACCTGAACCGGGCAAAGCGCCGATTGTGGAACGTGAGACCGTTGTCGTCCCGGCAGCTGAAAAAATGGTTGTTACCGCAGACCCCGTACCGCCAGCACCTGAAAAGGCCAACCCCGCCCCAACCAAAAATATCGCACCCAGTGCGCCTAAGGTGCCAGCGAATGCGGCTGCGCCGGTTGAAGCTAAACCGGACGCTGCCGAGGCCGCCAAGGCGCAGAATTTGCTCGACGGTAAAGGCCCGGCTGCGCAGGCAGGCACATTGCGGTACACCGTGCAAATTGGCGCCTATGCGGATGCTCAAAAAGCGCGCGAAACCCGTATCGCTTTGGAAAAAGCCGGTTTAAAGACCTATACCCAGGTCATCAACAACGCCGATGGCAGGCGTATCCGCGTGCGGGTGGGGCCCTTTACGGATAAAGCCGAGGCGGACAAAGCAGCCGAAAAGATCAAATCTCTCAACCTCGCTGCTGCGGTCTTAACGCTGTAGTGTCCGCCTAGGCATGGCCGATTTGGACTGGATTTCGGGTGCGGTGTTAGCGCTGTCGATGCTGATGGGCGCTTGGCGCGGACTGGTTGTTGAAATACTGTCGCTGGCCAATTGGCTGCTGGCTTTTGTACTTGCCCATTGGCTAGCTCCCGTGGTGTCGGTTTATCTGCCGATGCATGGCTCAGGCGAGATGCTGCGTTTTGCCGCAGGTTTTGTGATGGCTTTTGTGTTGAGCCTGATGGCGGGAAGTTTGGCGATCTACCTGATAAAAAAAGTGGTGTACGTCAGCGGGATGGGATCCATTGATCGTGCGCTCGGTTGTATTTTTGGTGCCTTGCGCGGCGTGGTGGTCTTGCTGGCCTTTGCTCTGGTGCTGCGCTTGACGCCGCTGCACGATACTGCAATGTGGCAGGAGGCCAGGAGCCCTGCCATTGCACAATCGCTGATGACAGCACTCAAACCCTGGCTGCCCCAGACTTTTGGCAAATTCTTACCTTGATCGAGCAAATTTAGCATGTGTGGAATCGTAGGCGTTGTCAGCAACGCACCTGTCAACCAGCTCATTTATGACGCTCTGCTGCTCTTGCAGCACCGCGGGCAGGATGCGGCCGGCATTGTCACGCAGCTGGAAAACAAGTTTTTCATGCACAAGGCCAAGGGTATGGTCAAAGACGTTTTCCGCACCCGCAATATGCGCGCGCTGCCGGGCAACTGCGGCCTAGGCCAAGTGCGTTACCCGACAGCGGGCAATGCCTTTAGTGAAGAAGAAGCCCAGCCTTTTTATGTCAATGCACCCTTTGGCATTGTGTTGGTCCATAACGGCAACCTGACCAATGCGCAAGCCCTTAAGCACGAGTTGTTTACCGTGGACCACCGGCACATCAATACGGAGAGCGATTCGGAGGTCTTACTCAATGTGTTGGCCCACGAAATCGAGCGTACTACGCGTGGTATGCCCTTGCAGCCAAGCCATTTGTTTGAAGCGGTGCGTAATGTGCATCGGCGCGTGAAGGGCTCGTATGCGGTTATCGCCTTGATTGCCGGCCATGGCGTCTTGGCCTTTCGCGACCCCTTTGGTATCCGTCCTTTATGCATAGGGCGTGGGTCGGGGCAGATTGTGTTGGCCAGCGAGTCGGTTGCCTTGGAAGGCACCATGCACCAAGTCGAGCGCGATGTGGCACCTGGCGAAGCGGTATTTATCGACTTGCAAGGCAGGATGCTGGCAGAGCAGTGCGCGGATGCGCCGGTGCTCAACCCCTGCATTTTTGAGTTTGTGTATCTGGCCCGGCCTGACTCGGTGATGGACGGTATTTCGGTCTACCAAGCCCGTCTGAATTTGGGGGAAACGTTGGCCAAGCGCGTAGTCTCTACCGTGCCACCCAATGAAATTGATGTGGTCATTCCCATCCCCGAGTCCAGCCGCCCCAGCGCGGCGCAATTGGCGCAATTGCTTGGTCTGCCCTACCGCGAGGGCTTTGTGAAAAACCGCTACGTAGGCCGCACCTTCATCATGCCCGGCCAGGCGGTGCGCAAAAAATCAGTGCGCCAAAAACTCAACGCGATTGCCAGCGAATTCAAAGGGCGCAATGTGCTGCTGGTGGATGACTCCATCGTGCGCGGCACCACCAGCCAGGAGATTGTGCAAATGGCGCGCGATGCCGGTGCGCGCAAGGTTTATCTGGCCAGCGCCGCGCCACCGGTGCGCTTTCCCAATGTGTATGGCATCGACATGCCGACCAGCTCGGAACTGGTGGCTTACAACCGCTCGGTGGAAGAAGTGCGGGCCATCATCGCTTGCGATGCCCTGATTTACCAGGACGTTGATGCGATGAAAAAAGCCATTGGCTCGCTCAATCCCGCGATCAAAGACTTTGATGCCTCGTGTTTTGATGGTGTCTACGTCACCGGCGATGTGGGCCTCGCCGATATTGCCCGCTTAAGTGCGGCGCGCGTCAGCGGCCAGGAAGACGAACAGGATAGTTCGCGCCTGGCTTTACCCAATCCAGCATAGCAAGTCCCACCGTTTAACTTCTCCATAACCCATGCCAAGCCATCCACTGCCCCCCGGACTGCATCCTGACACTCTGGCCCAGCGCGTGGCCATGGAGCCCAGTCAGTATGGCGAAAACTCGGAGGCGCTTTTCCTGACCAGCGGCTATGTGCAACCTTCGGCTGAAGTGTCGGCGCGCCGTTTTGGTGGCGAGGAGGGGGGTTACACCTATGGCCGCTCGGGCAACCCCACGGTCAGCAGTTTTGAAATGCGTTTGGCGGCTATGGAAGGCAGCGAGGCGGCGCTGGCCACCTCTTCGGGTATGTCAGCCATCATGTTGATGCTCTTTAGTTTGCTCAAAGCGGGGGATCATGTGCTGTATTCGCAGTCCATGTTCGGCTCCACGCTCAAGCTCATCGGCTCGGAGTTTGCCCGCTTCGGTGTGGAGTCCACCGTCGTGTCGCAAACCGACCTTACCGCTTGGAGAGCCGCCATCCGCCCGAACACTAAGCTATTGTTCGCCGAGACGCCGACCAACCCCTTGACGGAAGTTTGCGATATTCAGGCCTTGGCCGACCTAGCCCACGATGCGGGCGCTTTGCTGGCGGTGGACAATTGCTTTGCCACGCCGGCTTTGCAACGCCCCATGGAAATGGGCGCCGACATCGTGACGCACTCGGGCACCAAGTATTTGGACGGCCAGGGCCGCGTCATGGCGGGCGCGCTGTGCGCTAGCGATGCCCTGATCAACGGCAAATGCCTGCCTGTGATGAAAAACAGCGGTATGGTGCTCTCGCCCTTTAATGCTTGGGTGGTGCTCAAAGGCTTGGAGACGCTGGATATCCGCATGCGCGCCCAAAGTGCCCGCGCCCATGCATTGGCGCTGTGGTTGGAGCAGCAGCCTTTGGTCGAGCGCGTGTATTACCCTGGCTTGCCTAGCCATCCACAACATGCTTTGTCCATGAAGCAGATGTCTAATTTGGGTGGCGCAGTGGTGTCTTTCGATATCAAGGCCCAAGGCCCTGAAATGGCGCGTAGTCGGGCCTTCCATGTTTTAGATAGTTTGCGTGTACTGTCTTTATGTACCAACCTGGGCGACACCAAAACCTTGTTGACCCACCCGGCCAGTACCTCCCACGGCAAATTGGCCGAGGCGCAGCGCCAGGCTGCCGGCATTGGCCAAGGCCTGATCCGCGTGGCCGTGGGGCTGGAGCACGCGGGTGATATGCAAGACGACTTGCTGCGCGGCCTGGACACACTTTGAATCCGAATTGGCATGACTAAAACCCGCACCCGCTTTGCGCCTTCGCCCACCGGCTTTATCCACCTTGGCAATATCCGCTCGGCTTTGTACCCTTGGGCGTTTGCGCGCTCCACCGGTGGCGACTTTATTTTGCGCATTGAAGATACCGACGAAGACCGCAGTACACAGGCCGCTGTCGACGTCATTTTGGAAGGCATGCGTTGGCTAGGGCTGGAGCCTGACGAAGGACCGTTCTACCAAATGCAGCGTATGGCGCGCTACAAAGAAGTGTTGCTGCAATTGCAAGCTGACGGCTGGGTGTATCCGTGCTACACCAGTGTGGCCGAATTGGATGCCTTGCGCGAGCGCCAGATGGCGGCGAAAGAAAAGCCCCGCTATGACGGCACCTGGCGCCCCGAGCCCGGGAAAGTGCTGCCCCCAGTGCCCACCGGCGTGGCGCCCGTGTTGCGCTTTAAAAACCCCCAAAGTGGTAGCGTGGTGTGGGAGGACAAGGTCAAAGGCCGCATCGAAATCAGCAATGTCGAATTAGACGATTTGGTGATTGCCCGCCCCGCGCCGGCCGCGGAGGCCGTCGGCACCCCTACCTACAATTTTTGCGTGGTGGTCGATGACATCGATATGAACATTAGCCATGTCATTCGCGGTGACGACCATGTGAACAACACGCCTCGCCAGATTAATATTTTCAAAGCTTTGGGCAAA
>Ga0214921_10010755_pt1 | contig 11257 bp, 11 predicted proteins | sample LL1505_MetaG_FD_177992 | JGI IMG/M metagenome (GOLD analysis project Ga0214921, IMG submission 177992) | Freshwater microbial communities from Lake Lanier, Atlanta, Georgia, United States - LL-1505 | ecosystem: Environmental > Aquatic > Freshwater > Lake | place: USA: Georgia | collected...
CTCACATCGCAGATATTTACCAATATCTACCTTAATAGCTTTGACCAGTACGTAAAACACGCGCTTCGGGTAAAGCACTATCTCCGCTTCGCTGACGATTGCCTCTTTCTTGCCCCTAGTCGGCACGAGCTAGAGGAGCTCCTGCCAAAGATTGAAGCATTCTTAGCCTCCAGGCTTAAGCTAGTACTTCATCCCGAGAAGGTAAGTATACGGCCACTTAATCACGGCATCGACTTCTTAGGGATAGTAGTGCATCCATTTCACCGAACACTTAGAACGACAACCAAGCGCAGGATGCTAAGAAAGCTAGAGGAGCGACACCTAAGTGCGTTTGACAGAGAGATTGACTCAAATTCGTTTAATCAGTCTTTACAGTCTTATCTTGGGATCTTATCTCACGTTAACGGGTATGGAATGACTAACCTGTTGAAAAACCGCTTCTGCTTTTCATTCAAAGATGCGGCAGCTTATAAAGCCTAATGTAATCCCACTACAAAGATAGAGTTATACACTTTTTCTCTCCCCTAGGGGCCCCATTCGCGATCCCCAATTCCCTTAGTCCCTCAATGCTATGGTCCTCATCGGAGCGCATCTTGCGCCCGAAACTTAAAAAGAGGACACCTTATGCAGAAACTAACAAAACTAGAGCGCTACACTTTAGCTCTTACTATAGGCCTCACGTGGGGCTCTTTAGCCTCTAGCGCCCACGCGCAAGCGATGCCTTGGGAGAGCCCTTTAAGACAACTCTTAGCCAGCCTTCAGGGCCCCACAGCACAAGCGATTATTATAGGCGCTATCGTTATCGCTGGCCTCGCTCTCTGCATCGGAGAAGCTGGTTCATTTTTTAGACGAGCGATGGCAGCCACATTTGGTGGTGCGGTAGCTATCGGAGCTTCAACCTGGGCGCCTGTTCTCTTTGGCTGGTAACGAAAATGGAAGGTTTTACAGTACCGGTGCACCGATCACTGACTCAGCCAATCCTCCTTGGCGGAGCTCCTAGAGAGTTTGCGATCCTAAACGGAACTCTCGGAACGGCGCTTCTCTTTGGGCTGCATTCACTAATTGGTGTCCCGGTCTGTTTGGTTCTTCACGTTGTAGCTGTAGCACTAGCTAAGAAAGACCCGCAGTTTCTAGATACTTTTCGCAGGCACATAAACCATAAGCCCTATTACGGGGTGTAGAGGCTACCATAAGGGATAAACAATGCTTGATTTACGAGAGCACAAACGGGTTCATGATACACTATCAGATGTTCTTCCGTGGGCTGCGCTTGTAGCTCCTGATGTAGTACTTAATAAAGACGGTTCATTTCTCTCAGTCATTCGTTACCGCGGCCCAGACCTAGACTCTTCCACGGAAAATGAGCGAGTAGTTAAAGCCGCACACATCAACAACATTCTTCGTAGACTTGGTTCCGGCTGGGCACTTTACGCAGAAGCCCAGAGACGGGTGGTAAACAGCTACCCTGAGTCGTCTTTTCCCGATCCTTTAAGCTATTTATTAGACCAGAGACGCTCACAAACGTTTCGCTCAAGTAAGCACTATGAGACACGCTACTTTCTCTCAATGGTCTTTATGCCCCCACCGGAGAGAGAGACTAAGCTTGCGGGAAAATTCCTCAACACAGCCCCTCATGAGGAGACTAACTACGAGCAGCTACTAGAGTCGTTTCGCTCCCAGATACGTCAGGCTCTAGACCTTATGTCACGTCACTTCCCGGAGGCCCAGCTCCTTTCTGAGAGTGGACTGTTATCGTATCTCCATTCAACTATTTCCAGTAAGAACCACCCTGTACAGACTCCCCCGGTCCCGATGTACCTTGACGCGCTCCTCCCTGATGAACCGCTCTTAGGTGGCTTTCGGCCTAAACTTGGAAACAAACACTTAGCGGTTATCGGAATCCTTGGATTTCCAGGCTTCACTCAGCCAGAGCTTTTAGATGCCCTAAACCGCATACCTGTTGAGTACCGATGGGTTAGCCGATTTATCTGTCTTGGGAAGAATGAGGCAAAAAAAGAGCTTGAGACGTTACAACGTAAGTGGTTCTCCAAGCGAAAGAGCGTAGTTACATTAGTTAAGGAGCTCTTCACTAACCAGGAGTCGATGATATCCGACACGGACGCAGTAAATAAGGCTCAAGATGCTGAAGCTGCCTTACTGGAGCTAGGCAGTGAAGATGTATCCTACGGCTACCTCACAACAACCTTTACTCTCTCCCACGATAGCCAAGAGAGTCTGGCAAACCTAGCAGCAGAGATAGAGCGGGTCATAAACGGTGTAGGCTTTACGACTAAATATGAGACAGTTAATGCCGTTGAAGCGTGGCTTGGAAGTATCCCTGGTAACACTCAACGCGATGTGCGTCGCCCACTAATTAACACTATTAACCTTGCCCATATTCTTCCAGGTGCTAGCGCTGTTTGGGGCGGTGATGAGTTTAATGCCCACTTGCAGGGCCCCCCTCTACTTGTTGCGGAAACAGGAGGTAACACGCCATTTCGCTACTCAACACACATAGGAGATGTTGGCCACACGCTTATACTGGGGCCAACAGGAGCAGGTAAATCAACACTGCTAAATGTGATGGAAGCCCAATTTCTGCGCTACCCTAACGCTCAAGTATACATTTTTGATAAAGGGGGAAGCAGCGCCTCTCTAACAGCTGGAGTCGGTGGAACTCATTACAACTTAGGAGCCGAAGAAAGCGATCTCTACTTTCAACCGCTAGCAGGAGTAGATGATGAAGCTAAAAAGAAGTGGGCTCACGAGTGGCTAATCGCCATCGCGGCAGGCGAGAACCTAGCAATTACTCCTGAGGTTAAGAAAATAGTCTGGGACGCTCTTCAATCTCTCGCAGCGACGCCAAGGGAGCAGCGGACAATGGAAGCCTTCACCGTGTACATACAAAATAGAGAGCTAAGAGACGCCTTTGAGCCCTTCACTCAGCGTGGTGCTTACGGAAAGCTCCTAGATAACGCAAATGATAGTCTACAGTTCTCCAGGTGGCAGACCTTTGAGATGGAGAATTTAATGGAGAGCCCCTCTGTGGTGGCCCCAGTGCTCTCATATCTGTTTCACCGCTTAGGAGAGCGCTTTGACGGCTCTCCCACCCTACTTGTACTTGATGAAGCGTGGTTATTTCTTGACCATCCGATCTTTTCCTCAAAGATACGCGAGTGGCTAAAAACCCTTAGAAAGCTAAATGTATCTGTGGTATTTGCCACGCAGAGCTTAAGTGATGTGCACCAGTCTTCTATCGCACCAACGATTAAGGAGGCCTGTTTTACGAAGATATACCTTCCAAACGCAGTGGCACTACAGCCTGATGCCGCAGAGTTCTATCAGCTTTTTGGTCTAAACGAGCGGCAGATAGAGATCTTAGCTTACTCTACTCCCAAGGAGGACTATTACTACACGTCTCCAAAGGGAAATCGCATCTTTCAACTAGCACTGGATGATCTAGCACTCGCTTACTGCGCAGGCGCAAACAAAGAAAAGCTAACTCTTATAAGAGAACTACAAGCTTTAAGTGCAGATACTAGCGAGTTTAACTTACAGTTTCTTCGTCATCTGGGACTCGAGCAGGCGGCAAGTGAATTTGAGTCTCTATGTAAAGGATTAAGGAGAGCAGCATGAAGAGAAAAACCACCCTTGCAATCTTTCTTTCAGCATCACTACTTATTCAGCCGATGCGCGCCAACGCTCTTTTAGGCGTTGGCGATATTGTTTTTGATCCGGCAGCAGTAGCACAGCTAATTCAGCAAGTGCAGCAGACAATAAACATGCTTAATCAGCTAAAAAACATGGGCAAGGAGCTAGTGTCTTTACGAAATTGGGCAAATATAGACCACACTAACTTAGCTAGCGGAAAGTTTGCCTCTTTTCTAGGCGAGTATAAGCGCCTCTTCAATCAGGTTCAGGAAGAGATAGAAGGCTATCAAAGCGGTGGTTTGATGGGGCAGATTGGGCGCCTAGATCAAGTATACTTTCCTTATTATGAGGGGTGGGAGGACGCAGAGCAAAACAAAGAGCCATTAGAAGCTAACCCTCTTCACTCAGCCTTAGCAAAACAGATCCTCTGGACCCGTATTCAATTTAAGCACGCCGCAAAAGTAGGCGCTAAGATTAGGGAGAATCTACCCGCAACGCAGGAGCAGATTAACGTACTCCTTGATGATACAGCACAAGCTGTGGGGCTCATGCAGTCAGTTAAAATTGGCAACCAACTAGCAGGAGTGATCGGCAAAAGCCTTCAAACGTTAAATGTCTCTCTTACAGAGCAGCTTCAAGCTCAAGCGGCACAGGGATTGGAGCAGAATCATAAACAGGGGCTTCAGGTCGTTAGGGCTAGAGATGCAATTAAGGACTGGGCCGACCCAAAACCATCAGGCGGCATAGCACCCAAGAACCCGTTTGAAAATTATTAGGAAGCTCCAACAAGATGACTCTACCATCGCTTACTAATGTATTAATGTTCTTTGAGGAGCGCCTTAGTAACGGCCGCGGAGCGTTACTAGGCGACGTTACTTCACTTGCAGGATCGCTAGTTACATTTGAGGTCGTTTTTGCTGGAATTTACCTAGCACTTGGTTCCTCAGCTGATTTTAGAGCTATCGCTCGAAAGATCCTAACCATAGGCTTCTTCTTCTACGTTATCCGCTATTACGCAGACATCTTGCGCTGGGTCGTCGACGGGTTTCTCTACGCAGGGGAGAAGGTTGGCTCGGGAAGTGCCATCTCCTTTGCGTCTTTAAGGGATCCAGGACTGGTGTTCCAACATGGCCTTCAAATAGTAAAGCCGCTCATCAATAAAATCTTCGCCAGTATGGACTCCTCCTGGATGGGCCTCCCATCTATCGACGCACTCTGGCTACTGGTGTGCATATTTAGCTCTCTACTGGCATTTGCCGTGATGTCTATTCAGGTATTTGTCACCTACCTTGAATACCTTCTTGTAGCCTCTGCGGGATTTTTACTTGTCCCGTTTGGAATCTTTAAGCCCACTGCCTTCTTAGCAGAGCGGGTATTTGGCGCGGTGATTTCGTTTGGGATTAAGCTCATGACGCTTGCTCTAATTATTGGTATCTCCGATTCCCTACTTCAAACAGTTGCAGTCTCAGATGTAGTAACCTGGCAAGAAGCAGTAGAGCTCTCTGTAATAGCTATGGCTCTGTGTTTCCTCTCACTTCATGCCCCAAGCGTTGCACAGAGCCTACTCTCAGGTTCCCCTCACCTCACCTTCTCCACCGTTTCAGCAACAACCGCGGCGGCCCCTGGCGCCCTGTCGCGCGTAGCATCATCTATTACAAGCCCCGTAACCGGTACGGCTTCAGCCACTCTTACAGCCGCAGGTAGGATCGCCGGAGGGGTGGCTCCTGCAATGGCCTCGGTAGGGTCTATAGGTGGAGCTTCGTCTCTTATGGGTAAGGCCGGGCGTGTAGCTGCTAAAGGCTCTCTTGCGGCAGTGGGAGGTGTAGCTGGTCTAGTTGCTGGCACTGTAAATAGACCTATAAAAGAAAGCATCGCTACCTACAAAGAAGGACAGTGGTCTGTTCCTGAGTATAGAAAAGCTTCCCTTAGGCGCGATACGGAAAAGGCCAGGGGCGCTAACAAGACTAACCAAGCAAGTTCAGCCGGAGAGAAATCATCATGAAAAGCCCGTTCTTAGCTCACCCTACATCGTTTAAGCCAAGCAAGGCTCCAGAAACCCCCTTTAGACAAGCGCAACAGACCTGGGACTTACGCCTTGGCACAGCTTCTGCTCAAGCCAAAAACTGGCGCCTGGCCTTCTTTGCATTAACTGCTCTTACAGCCCTGATGGGAGTCTCTCTAGTCTCATTGATTGCTCAAAAGCGTGTAGTACCGATTCTAGTGGGGCTTGATAAACAAACCGGAGAAGCTTCTGTGATAGGTCCTGCGGAGCAGAATACAAAGCAACCTGGCCCCCTTGAGGTAAAGTACTTTCTGGCTCAGTTTATACGTTTTGTTCGAACAGTCTCGCTTGATCAAGTGGTGATAAAGCAGAATTGGTTGAAGGCCTACATGTTTCTCCGGCCCGAAGCCGCTGGACTCCTAAACGAGATTACTCAAAAAGACACCTCTAGTCCGCTTAGCAAACTAGGTAAGGTCCTAGTCTCTGTTCAGCCACTATCAATAGTGCAGATCCCAGAAACTGATTCATATCAGCTACGCTGGAAAGAAACAGTCTTTGCTACACACGGAACCAAGCTTGAAGAGTACACAATGCTTGCGACCTTTATTATCGAAATTGATCCTCCCAAGGACGAGCAGACCCTGCAAGAAAATCCCTTGGGGCTATTTATCAAGAGTTTTCAGTGGAACAGAGAGCTTTAAGGAGGCGGGCAAATTATGAGATCACTTACTATTATAACTCTATTGGGGCTATTTGTGCTTAAAGCCCCCTATGCCTTAGCGTCAGATGAGCTACCCCCTGAGGCCTTATTGCCAAAGGAATCAGCAACGGACCTACACGCTATGCTGGCAGTACTAGATAAAGCTAGTGAGGAGATATCAAACGACAACTTGGCTACCGAGATTAGGCTAGCCCTTAAAGACGCACAGGAAGAGTACCAGCAAACTGTCCATGAGCGCGCAAAGAGTGCTGCTGCTCATAAATCCTCGGCGCCCAAACCAACACTTCCTGAAACTCAAGAGAAACTCCCCTCTCTAGAGACACTGGCTACCGAAGTTGATGAGCTAAAGAGTAAGCTTGTTGTGGAGAAAGCGTCCCTACAAGCCCTTCAATCTCCTAGACGCGTAAAGGTGACGGGAGCAAAGACTGTTTTTAACTACTTAGATACTGCCGTTTACGAAGTGACATCGGCTGTTGACCATGTAACAGATATTCAACTTAAAGCTGGGGAAGTTCTCACTACACCTCCCACGTCAGGTGATACTGTCAGGTGGTCAATAGGAGTGATGAAAAGTGGCTCTCTTCCAGAGGAGACCACGCACCTAATTGTAAAACCACTAGATGATAAAATTCAGACTAATCTTATCATCGCAACCGATCAGCACGTGTATCAGCTGCGCCTAAAAAGTGGCCCTTACCATATGCCTGTAGTGGCATGGAATTATCCAGAGGACTCACAGCGCGCGCTTGAGGCTGCCGTTAAGCGCGAAGCTTCTCAGGAGGTTACTATAACTCCCGATGAGCTACGCTTTACTTATGAGATTACGCCTAGGGACAGGTATCCTTGGACTCCGGTGCGAGTGTTTGATGATGGTAAGAAAACCTTCATTCAGATGCCAAAAGAGATGAGAACGTCCGATGCTCCTGCGCTATTTCTTATTGAAGATGGCAGTGAGCCACTGCTAACTAACTATAGGGTCAAAGGTGACTACTACATAGTCGATCGCCTCCTTGAGAAAGCTGAGCTACGCGTTGGAACCTCAAAGAAAGTTACAATTGAGCTTGAACGCCCAAACTGGTTTGAGAGAAATTTCTAATTAAGAAAAAGGTTGATACGCACCATGAGTACCCACGATACCACACAAGGTGATGGCCTTCTTAGTGCTAAGCCTCCAAAACCAAGCCTTGCAATCGGAAAGCAGAAGGTCCTCTTAGCGATTGGATTTCTAGGGCTTCTACTCGCCATTGGGATTGTCTCGGGGAAACAACACACCCCTTCTAAGCCATCTGCTGATGCACCAAGAAAAACTGGCGTACCCGCCTATAATATCGTCTCTCTACCAACAAGCTACGCAGAGCTTCCCCCGCCCTCTCCATCCCCTACTCCCGGCTTTAGAGCGCACCAAGACGCTGCCAAACCTATCTCCAATCTAGAGGCGCTTGAAAAGAAGGCCCTAGAGGAAAAACTTCAGCGAGCAAACTCAGCTAAACTAGCTTCAGTATCTTTTCAGAACTTTCATATACCTCAGCCTGAACAGACAGACGGTAGATCAGGTGAACTAGCGGGCTCTCTACCGGCTGACTCAGCAGGAAAAGGCAGTAGTAGTCCGCGAGATGATGATAATAGACAAGATGATAAGAAGGATTTTGCCTCTTCGCGAAGAGTGGAGCAGGTATCGCTTAACCAGAAGCTTATTTCTCCCCGCTCCAAATATCAGCTTATGGCCGGCTCTCTTATCCCCGGACTTCTTCTAACGGCACTAAACTCAGACCTGCCAGGACAGATTCTTGGGCAGGTCTCTCAAAACATTTTTGATACCGTAACCGGGAATCATCTGCTTCTTCCACAAGGGACACGGGTCATCGGTGAGTATGACTCCCGCATCGTTTATGGACAGGAGCGCGTGCTTATTGTTTGGACGCGGCTTATTCTGCCAAATGGTAAATCAATCTCTCTTGAGGGAATGCCTGGGGTGGACCTCTCAGGCTCAGCAGGGTTAACCGACCAAGTAAACCACCACTGGGGAAGACTGCTTACTAGTGTTGTGTTCTCATCTCTTCTTGGAGCAAGCGCTCAGATTGCACAGGGGCGTACTTATAACTCGTTTGATCCAGACTATGGGGAGCTTGCCACCCAAGGGTTTGCTCAGAATATGAATCAAGTAGGACAGCAGATTACTCGGAAGAATCTGAATATTCAGCCAACAATAGAGATACGGCCAGGGTTTAGGTTTAATGTATTTGTGAATAAGGATCTTACTCTGGAGGTTTATCACAACTCGTAAAATCGGCCATCACACTAAGGCCCAGGGTGAAAGTTCTTGTCTACTATCCGTTAAAGACTTTCGAAGTACTCGCTGACTTCTTCGAAACTAACCTCTTTAGGCATAAGGTCAGGCCTAAAATGTCTATATGAAGTTTGCTGACTCTCTTGCACTATTGCAATTAGCTTCGATACTTCGGGGCTTGTATTAATGAACTCAATCGAGCTCCCCTTCAGTTCAGGATCGTTTTTAAGAGTGAGAAGCTCATGAGCGAAAGCTCGCGATATTGAGCGTATCTCCGAAAAATCTACCTCTACTTTCTGGCCAGAGAACTTCTTGGCTGTATTCTCCCGGATGACGTCACCTAATGACCTAAGAAGCGCCACGTCACTATTTATGAGTTTTTTCAAGTGGATCAGGTAGTTCTCTGCCATGGCCCTATTCTATCCTAAGTATTTGTATAAGTCGAAGGATTCGTTTGGAAACCTTAATTTGCCAGCTATAATGACGCCAGGCCAGTCAAAGGGAAACTCAACTATTTTAGCATCTTGGGCAGACTTTTTTATGTATGCCGCCCTACCAGATATCAATACGAAGGTGCCGGCAAGCTCAGGCCCTGTCATAACTTTGATTGAGCTGCCCAGTCCGTGCCCTCTTTCACTCGCATTGAGAGAACCTAGACTCTTCACCGAGGTGCCTTGTATCGCCTCACGAACAGCTTCGATATCATTAACAAAATACATTCCCTCTTCTTGAAATCTTTTTCTAATCCCCACCCCATCATCGATGATACAAAACTCGATCTCTCCGGTCCTCCATTTCTGAGCGAACAGCCAGTAGTTGGCCGCTCCAGAATGTTCTACGACATTGGTGGTCATTTCGCCGAATATATAGTCCACGGTTGTCACTAGATCAGATCGTTCTGAGGTGCCCGCATGAGACAAAACTAATTTGCCATACTCTCCTGCAACTGTATTCAGATTACGGCTTTGTTCCGGAAGCGAAGTCCTGGTTATTGGAAGATAGCTTTTGTCAGGGGAATAACTGGTACTGGCTGTTCCGACTGGGAAACTAATCGTCCTTAAGTACGATCTGAACTCTGCTGAGTTGGAGCTATCTATATTAACAGTCTTACCTGTAGCATTCAAAAGAGCGCAAATCGGTAGAATAGTCAGTGGCGTCCCCCAAGAGGATGATGAGCGATATCGCCTGCTGATCGGGAAATAATTTGCAGATTCTTTGCTAACTCTCGGAATACTCTTTTTTCAACCCCAAAAGTTAACGATTCGCTGCTCATAATTACGTCACTATATTTATAACAAACTCGATTCAACGCTAGTAGAGCCTTCGCAAGATAACCAGCAAAAACTGATATTTTTTGGACTCGGTTGACGTCAATTAACAAACAGGCACACTTGAACCAAGGCTATCATGCAATCCAGAGCATTCTACATGGCGAGAAAGACCTTCGGCAGTCTGCTGCATCATCCACCACCAGTGCTGCATGATGCAGCACCTCTGATTCACCACCTCTAGTAAATATAGGTAGATAGGCCTCTCCAAGGCTTGGCACAACCAATGCTCATAATCCTGCACTAACGGCCTAGTGCCTATTTGTTAAAGGGATTTGCCAATATGTTTACCACTCCATCACTGAACCTATACTTTGGAAACTCAGATACTCCAGGTCTCTACCGCACGGTAGTAAAAGCCCCAGGGCATGACGAGCCGATTATTGGAGTACGCGGCCCTCTTTTTCTATCTCCTAGCCTCCCATTTATCTGGAGCAATTCCTGTATCGCACTATCTCTTCTTTTTGTTACTGCAGTTAGCTATGAAGCTAGAGGCCACCTACCTGCCCTGCCCCTTTTGGAGGGGGACTCTAGCAGTCCTGCAGGCTCCATTGGGCGCCTGATGAACAAGGGAAACCGTTCATGGCTGCACGATATATTTGGAGCTGATGCGAGCGGCCGTCCTCTTCTGGGCAGAATGATACTACTAGGCAACGCAAGAGGAAGACGCCAAGGCCCCATCACAGCAACACTTAGAAGCACCTACCTCTGCCCAAAAGCTATAAAGATCTTTGTTGACGGACAGGACATCTCTAAAGACGTTTCTGCTCTAAACGAGCTGGCAACTAAACTCTTCTCTGAATTCTTAGGAAGGAAAGATTCTCGTGTGAAGAAGTCCTCGAGGGAGAAAGCTCAAATAGCAACCCCGTGTGCTGCATGAACTGTGTCCGTTCCCAACAGATAGGTATCTGCCTAGTTGCTATGCTTCCTCAAAGTGTCAGTGACGAAGGACGCTTACCTTGGAGGCCCACACTAGGAGCCACAACGCAGCGTGACTAGAGCGTCTCCTGAGTTCGACGATTTTTTCCGAACGCTTTTATAGTTGTGTGTAGTCCATTGATATTTCTGCGTTAAATCTTCCCGCTAGGGGCGAAAATGGGTGTCCCATGTTAGCGTTGGCGCATGTTTTGTCGCAGGAAGACCAACAAAAGCGGAAGTACGAGCGTTCAGTTGATTGAGAAGCGCAACGGTCGAAGTGTTGTTGTGGCAACGATTGGATGTGCGCGAGAGGAGTCAGATCTGCAACGCCTTGAATCCCTGGCACAAGT
>Ga0214921_10010756_pt1 | contig 11257 bp, 5 predicted proteins | sample LL1505_MetaG_FD_177992 | JGI IMG/M metagenome (GOLD analysis project Ga0214921, IMG submission 177992) | Freshwater microbial communities from Lake Lanier, Atlanta, Georgia, United States - LL-1505 | ecosystem: Environmental > Aquatic > Freshwater > Lake | place: USA: Georgia | collected 2015-05-28
TCGAAGGAATGGACTTGTTGCCCATATTCCAAACCTCGACTTTGTCCTCCACGTCGATGACGAGCATTTGCTTGCTCCATAAAACATTGGCGAATTGCAGGTTGTCAAAAAGCTCGTTGGGCCAAGGGATGTTTTCGATGCCAATATAGTTGGGGCTAGTCGTACTATCCGTTGTCGGGGAGGAGTCGGTGTCGATGTAATCGATGATGTTAGCGGCGATGTTGCTGACATAGGCATTGGAATTCATGGCTCCCGAACGACTTCCCAAGTTGGTCAGATTTTTCTGGATGAAGTTGGCAAGGGGGATGACGGAATTCGAACTTAAGGTGGGGATGTTGAGATTCGTTTTGAGCGAGGTGGAGTTGGCATAACCGAGGCCGATGGGGATACGAGCGTCCACGTTGGTCCAGTGACGGAGTCCGACAGTCACATAGCGAAGATCGTTCCTGGAAAGGCCGCCCGCATTGGAGAGGGTCAGCATTCCGGGGGAGAGGTATTTGAAGCGGTTGTTGCTTAGAACCAGGGCCGAAAACTTGGTTGCATTGGTGAGGGATGTCCCGAGCGCATTGGTGAGAGAAATTTCTGCAGCGTTTTTGCCGAGCACGTAGTTGGCTGGAGGAACATAGGTGGAGGCCCGAAAGTTGGTTGCAGACCCCATTCTTGTGGCATCGATCAGGCTGGAAAGGTCCTGCACATAAAAGGCAAATCGGACGACGGGAACATTCGCCGTGTTGGTCGAACCGGCTTTTGTGCGGACATCTTGGTTGATGTAGGCCCATCCCACGGTTGGAGAAAGGTGTCGGTTTGTCGGATTGTCGCCGAGTAGCGGAATGTTTGTGGATTCGCCTGCCGCGAAGTTCGTCATTTTTGCCATGAAAGTGCCTATTTGGGTCTGAAAGGTCCCTTGGTTGGCCACGTTATTGGTCACGGTGACAAGGGTAGCGGCATTCGTGCCGAGGTTAGTGAGCGTGGCTGTGCTGAAGCAGGCCATATAATTGTAAACGGTCGAAGTGTAAACGGTCGTACTCAAAACCCCGCCACTGATGAGATATCCCAGTTCGTTCGTCCAATCGTTCGCGTTCGTGCCCCGCCAGTAAGTGGTCACATAGTTAAAGTGCTTGGAAGGGGCATAGTCCACCATTTCTGCGGCCGCCTGAGCGCCCGCATTCAACGCCATGTCCAGACGTGTGGCGCTGGGGAGGGACATTGTGGCCTGGCGCTCCAGACGAGCGGAGGCAAGAAAAGCGGTGGCGGTGAGGGCGGCCAAGGAGACAAGGGCCAGTACGCTGATCAAGGCGAAGCTGGGGGAGGAAAAAAAACGGGGATGAAGGGGGAGAGATTTCATTTAATCACGTCGCACGTCCACCCTGAACTCGTAGGAGCGGGCGTATTTCTGGATGTTGGCGGAATTGGTCCAAGTGGCGTAAGGAATTCTTTGAGCATAGTCCTCCGGATAAACCGATAGTTCCACTTGGAGCTTACTGCCGGAGTAGAACGAGGTAGTTCCTGACGAAACAAACTGATAGTTGAGACCGTTCGCCACCTTATTGGGCAATGACCGGGTAGTCCCGTCGATGCGATTGTAAGGGGTGATGCGGAGATTGCAGGTGTTGCGGGCCAAGATATCGTCCGCCGCAGGATTGGGGGAAAAGAGCATCGAGGCCGTGCGGGCCGAGCCAGATGCGGAAAACCAGGTATTGAGATAGCTGACGGCATTGCTTGCCGGAACATAGTACCGATAGAGGTTATAGTTTGTCGTGGTGAACCCGTTGACGTTTGTACGGGGAGCGGATGCGATATAGTAACCCACGATGGCGAGGTCTTCCAGGCCCGAACCGGTCGGTCTACGTGCGGTAACGGCGAAGAAGTAGGATGCGCCGGGTTGCGCGTTGGCAATCGTGATCGGGCCTGATCCATTGCTGGAATAAAGAAAAGGGATTCCCTGATTTGCGAGAACATCTGCAGCAGCCGCCTGATTATCAAAAGTCTGTTCCCGGTAAACCAAGCAGGCGAGGTCTTCGGACATCAGGCGACAGGCGGCGCTGGCTTCGCGGGTCGCATCCGTCCGGCGGTTGGCGTTGGCCCATGCCTTCGACATCTGGTCCTGCATCCCCACCATCATGAGAAGGATGACGGAGAGAACTGTCGTTGCCGCCATCAGCTCGATCAAAGTAAAAGACGAGGTTTGTTTCATGGGCGGGCTACTCCCGTGAACAGGTAGCAGGTTCGGTTGCTGATATTTGCGCTTCCCGGAACTTCGATTGAGATATCTAGCCGCATGGGACTGCTTGTGCTGCTGGCGCTGCCGAATCGACAGGTTGGTGACACGGTAATTTTGGCCACGGCAAAAAGACCATTGCTGCCTTTGTTATACCAAGGGGCGCTAGCGAGGTTGGAACCATAGGCGACCGGGCGGAGCATAATCGACTTCGCTGGGTCGGTATCACTGCTGTTTCGGGGGAGCTGGTTATAGGCAAGATAGAGAAGCTGCGGGGTAGTGGAATCCAGGCGAATGACCGTGTAATTCGTTAGGACATTGGCGGGATCTGAATTCGCGGCGATTTGGATCAGTTTTGTGTTGTAAGGCGCTGATGGGGTCCGTTTGTTGCCATTTCCTGTCTGCTGATCTTTGACATCCGCCATCAGGGTTTGAGCGAGGAGGGCGGCCTGGGTGGATTCGTAGCTTTCCTTGCTCATATTCAGGCCGAGGGGGAAAAGCGCGATGATGGAGGTGAAGGCCACGGCGGCCACGCCCATGGCGATGACGACTTCGGTTAAACTGAAGGCAGATGGCTCACGCCAAGGACGCAAAGGTCGGAAAGGGGAAATTTGATTTAGGAATGCGAAATGCGAAATTCGGAATTTGAGAAAAGAGAGGGTTGAAAAGCGACCGCGCTTTGCGGACTTGGCGTGAGGAATAGCTGTCATTTGGGTTTGGCTAGGGTGGGAATAGTGCGGCCAGTGTAGTGTGTGATGGTGACGGTTTCGACGTTGTTAGTCTGTTTTGAGTTGTTGGTTGTTGTGGTAAAGTTAGAGACTACTGCGCCCTCGTAAAAAGAGATGCCTTCTGTTGTGAGAGTTTTCGTATAGTAAGACTCTTCGAGCCCTCCGTCCGACTGGAAGACCACAGCTCGTAAGTTGTCTGTAGCTGTGCTGGTGGTGGATGGTGGGATTCGAAGGGAAGTTTTATTGGTTAGGGTGGGCAGTTGATTGATCTGTCTGTCATGTAGGACAATGCCTTGCGGAAGTGTGATCCATGAGCCAAGCATTGAGTTGGTCGTGACTGAGTTAGTATTGGTTGCGTCCCAAGTAATCACGGCCATGGAGCGATAGCGGTAGGGTTGACTGGCAAAATTTAGATCGGGAAAAATAACAGCGGCGTTGGTTCCAGTGGAGATGGCAGTGTTGCGGGCGATTTCGAGGGCGCCCATCAGTTGGCTGAGGGCCTGTTTTCGGCCTCCGCTTCCGGTGAGTCCTTTGAGGGCGGGTACAGCGACTGCGGCCAAGAGTCCCATGATGCCAACGACGGCAAGGAGTTCGACGAGGGTGAAGGCAAATTGCTCACGCAAAGGACGCAAAGGTCGGGAAGGGGGGATTTGATTTGGGAAGTTGAAATGCGGAATTCGGAATTTGAGAATAGGGAAGAGTGGAAAGCGGCTGCGCATTGCGAACTTAGCGTGAAGTGTAGGAATAGGCTCACGCAAAGGACGCAAAGGTCGGGAAGGGGGGATTTGATTTGGGAAGTTGAAATGCGGAATTCGGAATTTGAGAATAGGGAAGAGTGGAAAGCGGCTGCGCATTGCGGCCTTAGCGAACTTAGCGTGAAGTGTAGGAATAGGCTCACGCAAAGGACGCAAAGGTCGGGAAGGGGGGATTTGATTTGGGAAGTTGAAATGCGGAATTCGGAATTTGAGAATAGGGAAGAGTGGAAAGCGGCTGCGCATTTCGGGCTTAGCGAACTTAGCGTGAAGTGTAGGAATAGGCTCACGCAATGGACGGGAAGCCCCGACGCGGGTACTGGGCGCAGACGTAGGGGAGGGGGTAAAGGAGATCACGATTAAGGTATATATACCTTTAATTTACATTGTCAACACAAGCTTACGAAGTAAATATTAAAAAAGCAATTTTAAGATATAAACCAATACTAAATAGATATTTACATTTTTGGCCAGCTTGTAATCCACTTATTTGTTTCACCTTTGGTGGTACCTGCTGTTGACCAGATGAGGGGGGCGTTAGTGCCGTCGGAGTTGTAGCCGTAGGCGTTGCCCCAGGGGTCGATGAAGAAGTTGTTTCCAGTAGTGTTGACCATAGCCGGTTTGGGTTCGAAGTAACGTTTGCTGTTAGGGGCAGCCGTTAAATTGGCTGAACCAAGCAGATTGGTGAAGAGAACTTGGCCTGCGGCGGTGTATGCAGTTGGGGCGAAGCTAGAGGATGGGCTGACGTTTGTGTTAACCGGGTAGGTATTGTTATCGGCAAAGTAGCGGTCGCATGCGGCTTGGAGGGCGGCGACCTCGGCTTTGGCGGTGGAGGTGGCACCGTGACGGCGAACTGCGCCAGCGGCACCGAGAGTGAGGCCTGCGAGGATGCCGATGATGGTGATGACAGCGAGGAGTTCGATGAGGGTGAAGGCGGATTGCTCACGCAAAGGTCGCAAAGGTCGGAAAGGGGAGATTTGATTTGGGAATGCGAAATGCGGAATTCGGAATTTGAGAAAAGAGAGGGCTGAAAAACGACCGCGCTTAGCGGACTTGGCGTGAGTAAATATTTTCTGGTGAAAAGGGGCGAGAGTGGGTGTAGTCATAGTTATGACCATAACTTCAGATCGCAAATTTCCAAAGGCAAAAAGCAATTCGTTCACGTTGGTGGAGTTGTTGGTGGTGATTTCGATCATTGGGCTGCTGGCGGGGTTAGGTTTGCCGGCGATCAACGGTGCGATTCAGGCGGGGAAGAAAGCAGAGGTAGCGGCGATGGCGGAATCGATCAAGACAGCGGTCAACGCATTTTATGCGGAGTACTCGCAGTATCCGTCGAACACGAGTGGCAAGACGGATCTGGTTTTTTTAAATCTGATTAGCACGACGAATACGAATGGGGGGAACTATCGGGGGATTGCGTTTTTGGAAGTGCCGCCGAAGTTTACCAATGCAACATTGGGATTAGTTACCCCCAGTGGTTTTTGCAAAAATAAAGCTCAGAGTAACTTTCTCGTTCTGATCGATACGCAGGGCTTGGGTTTTGTGAATCCCAAATCGGTTTCCTCTGTAACCAATACGAACGTGCCAAGTTCGGTGGCGGTTTGGGTGGTGGATCCTACGACGAACACCAAGGCTGTAGGGACATTTAAGTAGGAAGGCCTACGGCCGCGGGATCAAGGGATCAAGGGGTTAAGGGGTTAAGGAGAAAAGGGGACACAGAGCATTGCGTGCAAGCGAGGTGAATTATTTTCTACTGGTGCGATAAATATATCGCCCGAAAATAAGGTGTAAAGCATTGATGGGTAGAGTATAGTTTGTTTTTTTATCTCAAAATAAGTGCCATCATATTGTCACAAAAAATTCCTAGCTTTTGAGTCATTGAGGAGCAGGTTGTGGGTGTGCCTCAGCAAAGACAGAGCGTGTGTACTGTGCGGGTTGTGTGTGCCAATCCTGCGGTGCGGACGCTTTTTCTCAGGAAATAAAAATATGAAAAACATCCTCCGCAAATCCAACTTCGGATTCACCAAATGGTGTGTTGCACTGATTGCAGGCGTGATGACTTTTGCAACGACGAGTTGGGGGCAGATCTCGATCCCAAATACCAGTGCAGTGACTCAAAACTTTGACAGCATGAGCAACACCATTGCTGCAAGTTTGCCTTCCGGCTGGAAAGCTAGTGCAGCTGGGGCTGGAACAACCGCAGGCTGGAGCACGGCTGCAAATGTAACCGCGACGACTGCGCAGGCTAGTAGTGGTTCGCCGACCGCAGGAGCCATTTACAACTGGGGTTCGTCAGCCTCCGAGCGCTCTCTGGGATTTATGACGTCTGGAAGCTATGCAAGCCCGAACTCTGTGATGGCTTATTATCAAAATAACACCAGCGCCACGATTACCGCCCTTGCCATTGCGTTTGATGTCGAGCGCTACCGAATTAATACGGCCGCTGCAAACGTCACCTTTTTCACATCTACTGATGGGTCAACTTGGACGGCCAGAACAGCCGGTGATTCAGGATCATTTACCACGGGAACTAGCGCTTACAATTTCACTACTGGAACCGTTGTTAACAAATCCTTCTCGATTAGTGGATTATCAATCGCAAACGGTGGCGCCATTTATTTGAGATGGGTTTTCGATACCACTGGGGGAAATAGTCAAGGGCTTGGCCTTGATAACGTAAATGTGACCGCAACCACGGCGGGATCTCTTACCCCGCCCTCACTTACAGCTGCCGTCAGCCCGACGGTGGACGGCGCGTTTAATGTAACCTTCACTGAAGATGCGGTCTGGAGAGGGGCTATTACTGGAGTGACGGTCAATGGCACAGCTCTTACCGCCGGTTGGAGTGCTTCAACCAGCGGTCAGATCACCTTCACACCCTCAGCCTCCAGTCCGGCCAACCTACTTCAGGCTTCAGGTAGTAAGACGATCGTGGTCTCGGCGACTGGGTACAATACCACTCAAGTGATCCAAAGCATCGGCGTGGGTGCGGCGAATAAGCTCGGTGTAACGACTCAGCCTGCTGCACCGGCGAGCAACGGTGCCGTGCTGGCCACGCAACCGGTAGTCGCGGTCCAAGATCAATACGGCAACACAGTTACGACAAGTTCTGCTTCCATCACCGCCGCTGTCGGCGTGGGTACGTGGACGATCGGGGGAACAACTTCAGTCGGCGCCTCCTCCGGCGTGACAACATTCTCCGGACTGACAGCGACTAGTGCTGCAGCGGTTACGGGAGCGACGATCACGTTTAGCTCGGGGGCCCTTAGCTCTGCTACTTCTTCGACTTTCAACATTCCAGTGCCACCGCCGGCCAATGATCTTTCGGCGAACGCCACGACAATCACCGTAAATGGCGGAGCGGTTTCGGGGACCTTGGTCGGAGCGGCATACACCGCCGTTACTGGTGCTATCACGGATGGAGGTTTTGATGTTTGGTATAAATTCCAAGCTCCAGCCGGTGGCACGGTCACTATCGCTACGGGTAGCTATAGTGCGACCCCTGATTTAGATCTCTACGTTTGGGATTCGGCCGGAACTGCATGGTCTGGAACAGCTCCAACCGCAGCGGCAAATTTTTCAGCAACGGGTACATCAACAACCAGCGAATCCGTAAATGCGACCGTAGCAGCCGGTAGAACATATTACGTTCGCGTCCGCATATATTCTGGAAGCGGCACCTTCACCATCACCGCGACGATGCCGATACCTACGATAAGCGGGGCGGCCAGTGCCACTGCTTTTACGACCACTTATGGCACAGCTTCACCTTCGCAAACTTTTAACATCTCCGGTGCTAATATGAGTGCTGGAATTACGGTTACCCCTCCTACCAGGTTTGAGGTTTCTACCAGTTCGACTTTTGCCAGTAATGTAGGAACCAGCGCGAGTCCGATTACTGTTGGAGCCGCAGGAACAATCGCCAGTACTCCCATCTATGTCCGCTTGGCCGCAACTGCGCCTGTCTCGGGTACTTATAACTCCCAGAATGTCGTTCTTTCTAGCACTGGCGCAACAGCCGTTAACATTGTCACTGCCTCTACTGGAAACAGTGTCACGGCCAAAGCCTTGACGATTACCGCAGCCAACCAGACGGTGTCCTACGGCACGGCGGTGGCCACGGTTACCGAGGCGGGCAGTTACATTCCAACCGGATTTGCTAACGGGGATACATCCTCCGTCATCGGGGGTGCCGCTTCCTATTCCACCACTTACACGGATACCACAGCTGCGGGATCGAACGTGGCGACGATCACCCCGGTGACCACCAGTCTCACTGCAGCCAACTACTCATTCACTGCGGCAAATGGAAATATTACCGTTACAGCGGTTGTTCCTTCGGCTCCGACGATTAGCGGAATTACGGGTGGGAATGGTCAGCTGAGTGTAGCCTTCAACGCTCCTTCCTCTAGCGGCGGGGCAGGCATCACGAATTACAAATATTCGCTCGACGGAGGCGCACTTGTATCCGTTGGCACCACTTCCTCGCCATTCATAATCACCGGATTGACCAATGATCAGTCATATACCGTGCGACTCTACGCCGTGAATTCTGCTGGGGACAGTCTCGCGAGCTTAGCAGTGAACGCCACCCCCCTAACTCCCTCCTCGCCAACGATTACGGTGGCTCCTGCCACTTTTGGCAGTGTGTTCAGCACGACGTATGGAACGGCTTCTTCCACGCAGACGTTCGCGGTGACCGGCTCAACCTTGAGTGGGGATCTGACCGTGACAGCTCCGGCGGGATTGGAGATCTCTCTATCTTCCGGAAGCGGATTTGCAGGGTCGCTGAACCTGACGGCATCGTCCGGGAGTGTGGCTTCCACTACGATCTATGCCCGATTGAAGGCCGACGCGGCAGCGGGAAGTTATAACGGCCGAACGTTCTCTGTCTCCAGCAGCGGGGCGTCCACGCAAAACGTCGTAACGACTCTGAGTGGGAACGTGGTCGGCCAAGCCGCGTTGACCATCACGGGCATCGGCATTGCCGATAAGGTTTATGATCGTGCCACTACGGCGACCATCACCGGAGCGGCGAATTACAGTGGATTGAAGAACGGGGAAAATTTCAGTGTCTCGGGAACTCCCAACGCCAGCTTTGCGACCGCCACCGTGGGATTGGCTAAGCCGGTTACCGTATCGGGCTACACTGCCCCTGACTCCAATTACAGTGTGACTCAGCCCACCCTTGCGGCGGACATCAGCGCAGTTGCCCTAACGGTGACGGGTGCGACAGTGACTCCGAAGTCCTACGACGGGAATACCGCCGCGACAATCACCGGAGCAACGCTGAGCGGGGTGATCGAATCTGATGTGGTGAATTTGACGGGCGGGACTTCTGGAACATTCGCAAATGCCAACGTCGGCACGGGGGTTGCGGTCAGCACCACGATGGGAATTACCGGGGCCGATATAGGGAACTACTCCTTCACAGCGCCGACGGGCCTAGTGGGAGAAATCACCAAAGCTACGGCTGAGATAACCTTCGACCCTCTTCCTTCCGGAAAGTTGGCGGGGGATAGAGCGTTTTCAGCCCGGGCCACAGCTACGGTGGGAACATTGTCTTACTCCAGCTCCAACCCGAATGTGGCGACGGTGGATGAAAGTGGAAACATCACGCCAGTGGCTCCAGGGGTGACAACGATCACCGCCAATGTTGCGGGCACGGCGAATTACAATGCTGCCGCTCCCGTAAGCCAGACGCTGAATGTGGGGGCAATCTTATCTTCCGGTTATTCTGCAAATTTTGAAGGGGCGAGTGAAACCAAGACAGGCTATGCCTCGGGTTCCATAACGATTAGTGGAATAAGTTGGGATATGACTGATGCCCTCATTGGGGACAGCGCTACTGACTACAAAAATGGTGCAAGGTCAGCTCGTTTGCGAGGGTATAGCTCTTCTTCAATGACGATGCTTGCGGATAAAAGCACCGGAATAGGAACAATAAGCTTTATCCATTCTCGTTATGGAACTGATGCACAAATTCAGTGGGTTGTTGAATACAGCACAAATTCTGGAACTGGGTGGACTCAAGTGGGGACGTTTACTCCGGGACCAACTGCATCTACCTTCTCAGCAGTTGTTAATCAGTCGGGTGTCGGGCGCATGCGGATTAGGACTAACGATACAGGAACAGGAACCAACCGCAGAGCGAATATCGATGACATTCAGATTACTGATTTTCCTAGCACCGGTCTTAAAATCACGACGAACGGCTCGTTATCTCAAATGAGTACAACGTACGGCACGGTTTCGGCGGCCTCAGCCACGACGGTAACGGTGACGGGTGGAAGTTTGACGGCAGATATTCTTGCAACAGCGCCTACTGGGTTTGAGGTATCGAACGACGGACAAACCTTCGGACCGACGGCAACCTTTGCCCAAACAAGCGGATTTGCGAATGGCACTCTCTATCTTCGTCTTGCGGCGAACGCACCCGCCGGGTCCCGTTCCGGCAACGTGGGCCTTACTTCCACCGGGGCGACACAGGTCAATGTGCCCGTGGTCGCCAGTACGGTTACAGCCAAGGCGTTGAGCGTGGCAGCGGATGCGAAGTCAAAGATTTACGGGTCTGCTGACCCTGCGTTGACCTACACGGCGGATGGATTGGTGAATGGGGACGCATTAACCGGTTCTCTATCCCGCGCTGGCGGAACAGCAGTGGGTACATACGCAATCAGCCAAGGAACTTTGGCGAACCCGAACTACAACATCAGCTTCACGGGTGCGAATCTTTCCGTTTCAGCTAAGGCGATCACGGTGACGGCAGATGCCCAGAACAAGGCGTATGGTGCAGCGGATCCTGCGTTGACCTATCAGGTGACCACCGAAGCGTTGGTGGTTGGCGACAGCCTGACGGGAGGCTTGAGCCGGGCAGCTGGTGAAAACGTGGGTACCTATGCGATCAGCAGCACGCTGGCCAATGCCAATTATGATGTGACCTTTGTTCTGGCTAATCTGACGATCACGGCCGCGACATTGGATCCTGCCTCGATCACGGTGACTCCGCCTGAAAATTTGACGTATAACGGTAGTCCGAAAGAGCATACAGCCACGGCTAGCGTGAGTGGCGGCTTTACCTACAGCTACACGGGGGTGAGTACGACGGTGTATTCGGCCAGTAGGACACCCCCAACCAATGCCGGGACTTACAGAGTGACGGTGACACCGAGCGACTCAAATTATAGCGGCAGTAAGAGTGTCGACTTTACGATTGCCAAGGCTACGCCTTCGATCACCGTTCCACCCACGGCGTCGGCGATTACGGCTGGGCAGGCGTTGAGCAATTCCACTATCTCCGGCGGGACGGTAACCCCCAGCGACGGCACATGGGCTTGGAGCGACCCCGGTAACACCAATATGGTGGAGGGAACAAACAGCTATGCGGCCGTTTACACGCCGGCTTTGGCAGACCAAGGCAACTACCTCAACCTGACCAACGACCTGACGGTAGTGGTGAATGCGGCCGCGCCCTCGGGCAGCTCCTTCTCCGGCTGGTTAGGATCGAACAGTCCCTCGGCGGCCTTGTTGCTGCAGTACGCCTACGGGGCATCCTCGGC
>Ga0214921_10010757_pt1 | contig 11257 bp, 9 predicted proteins | sample LL1505_MetaG_FD_177992 | JGI IMG/M metagenome (GOLD analysis project Ga0214921, IMG submission 177992) | Freshwater microbial communities from Lake Lanier, Atlanta, Georgia, United States - LL-1505 | ecosystem: Environmental > Aquatic > Freshwater > Lake | place: USA: Georgia | collected 2015-05-28
GATGGGCAGACCCATTTGGGCCATCACCCACCGCAACCCCCAGATGAATGCTTTGCTTGCTGAGCGCAATGCCTATATTAGCGCTGCCGATGATGCGGCCTCGATTGATGGGGCCCTAGAGCGAATTTGGCTCGATTGGCAGCAGAAAAACCTGATGCAATTAGCCTGGAAGCCAATTGGGGTGGATCAGGCGGCGCAACGAATCTTACAATTTGTGGAACCCCAATAAAAGGCAAAAGCCTAATTAAACTGATCGCTCCTGCTATTTCAATTAATTTCTTCATTTAACGCTTCTACTCCATGACAAATCAACCTGTGCGCAATCTTGTTCTGTACAGCTGTACCTTTCGAAAAGACTTAAAACGAACGGTGAAATTGGCACAGAGCATTCAGAAGCACAACATGACCAATATTCCGTTTTACGTATCGGTTCCAGAAGAAGACGTTTCCCTCTTTAAGGAATGCCTTTCGACATTGGATGTCGCAGTCTTTAATGAAAAAGAGATTTTTGAGAAAAACCCGAAATTAGACGTTACGAAGTTGTATCAGATTCGCGGTGGTCTGCGCCAACAGGTCATCAAATCAGAGTTCTGGCGACTGGGTCTCTCAGAAAACTATTTAGTGCTAGATGCGGATTGCGTGTTTATACAGGATTTTGATGAGCGCGACTTTATTGTCAAGGATGACATTCCGTATTCGATCATTCATGAGGGCAGGGATGTATTGCAAGCGATCGAGCGCTTTGGACCTAAACAAATCCGCCAGCATTTTTTAAATGATCGTGTACCCATTAAGCAGGCTTTAGGCAGAGAGGGCGTTACTTATGACTTTGGCTATGCTCCCTTTTTGTGGAGCGCCAAGGTATGGAAGTCCTTGGATAGCAATTACCTCACACCTAATGACATGAGCTTTTTAGATGCAGTCGAGCTTTGCGCTTCGGAGTTCACCTGGTATGGGGAGTCGTTGATCAATTTCAGGGCAATCCCCGTCTACCCTAGAGAGCAACTCTTTAAGCATTACCACTACGAGCACCAGCTTTGGGCCGATCAGCTACTGGGTTACACCGAGGCAATCCTGGCTAAAGATTGCCTAGGAGTAGTCTATCAATCGAACTGGGAGAGTTGGGGTGACTATGGCCCCAGCAATAAGAGCGTTTCTTCGCGGGTTTTACGTTCAACTAAACGCCTTCTCAAGAAACTGCAATTTAAGTTGCGCATTCTGACCCGTATCTTGGGATAAGCATCTCCATGCTGGATCTATCTGCAATCACCTTACTCTGCGTTGAAACCAGGGATCCAGCCCTAGCCCATTTTGCAATTCAGAAGTGCACGAAACAAGCTAGTTTTGGCAAGGTTGTGCTCATTGCCGATTTGGCTAAGCTGAGTGATCGGATAAATGATAAAACTAGTAATCAAACAGAAGATCAAAAAGTAGCCAGGTTGCAGGGTATTGAATACATTCAGGCTCCGCTGATCAAAACCACCAAAGACTATTCTGAATTACTCCTCAAGGGCTTACGCCAATATGTTACTGGCTCTCACGTTTTAGTTATTCAGTGGGATAGCTTCATTCTTCATCCTGAGCTGTGGATCAATGATTTTCTGCAATATGATTACATTGGCGCAGTCTGGCCCCATCATCCGGATACACCAGTTGGCAATGGTGGCTTTTCACTCAGGTCAGTCAAGTTATTAGAGGCGCTAGAGAGCCCAACGATTACCAAGCGCCACCCCGAAGACTTTTGCATCTGTGTTGACAATAAGGAGCTCCTAGAAAGCGAGTTTGGTATTCAGTTTGCGCCAACACATATCGCAGAGCAATTTGCGGTCGAGCGTAGCGCCTGGCACCCTGCTTTTGGATTTCATGGGTTTTTCAACTTTTATAGGGCCTTGGGTGCTGCAGAATTTGAACAATTTTTGGACATACTTCCCTCGGACTATCTGGGAGGGGTAGATACGTATGACCTCATTTATAGTCTGCAACTCGATGAAAAACATTCATTAGCAAAAAAAATAATCAATCGATTGCAATTTAGATGGAGGATGCGAAAGAAGTACATTCGCGCTAAGCTTGGTTTTAAGCTTGGTTAATCTTCCTGCGCTCGCCATATAACTCCTTCCACTAGCGGGCTCAAAATACTTCCTTTCGAGCCAGTCCAATTAGGAAGGATTTATCTTAAAGATAGGTTTTCTATGGGAGCGCTGCGGTAGAAGGAATATGGCTTGCAATTTTTTTACAAAGTGTTTTGTATGTAAGATTTAGCAATACTTTTTCTCTTCCGGACTTTTTTATTGCATCGACATCTACGTGCCCATCAAGCACGGCCTTGACAAGATCCGGCACTTCCTCAGAGCGTTGATAGACAAGGCAATCTTCTTGATTTTTGAAATGACGGAATAAGTCTTTGGGGGCATCTGTTAAAAGCAAGGCGCCGCTTGCCAACGCATCAAATGCTCTGGTATCAAGCCCGGTTGTCGATTCTTTTAGTCTCTGAGCGCCCAAAACAATCTTCGATCTATTCTTTATTTCGTTTAGATGGGGTCCAACAATATCTCTACCACGCAGAATGCCCTGCAACTCTTTTTTTGAAAAAAAGACACACTTCTTTTGCCAGTCATTGCCATAGAGTGCAATATTTTTCGTTGCTTTATGGGCTGCAAATAGCACTTCTTCGCGCCATGGGCTCCAAGACCCGTAAAAGAGTACATCAATATCTTTTTCCATTTCAGGAATTGGGTAAAAATCGGATGGAGAGGCTAGGTGGGATTGGTATTCTGATCTAATATTTAGATTACTTAATAAGTCTACAATTTTGCTGTCGTATGAAAGATAGAGATCAAAGAGCTTTGCAAACCGAATCAGATTGTCTATGTTTGGGTTTGGCTCGACCCACCAGCCTAATTTAGGAATGGTTGTTTCCCTAAGAGCAGCCTCTCCGATCATATGACCATGGATGCATAAAATGAGATCTGGTTTAAATTGATTAATGCGGTCTACAAACTGACAATCTCGAAAGTTTTCATAAGAAAAGCGCGACCACGTAAAGAGATCTTTATCATTTGGTATTAGCCCCATTTTTTTTGCAATTTTATTTATTTTTTTATAAAAAAATCGATTTAACCAATGACCTGAATGATTGGTTGAAAAAATATTGACCTCTATATCAAGTTCTTCAAATTCTTTCTTTAAACAAGATAATATTGAGAAATAATCGTCAAAAGAGATAAGAATTTTTTTCTGGCGCATTTTAAATAATGAATGAACTAATCTTTTGTATACGTAATCAATTTTTATTCGTCATTAAGCCGATTAGAATGATAAAAAAGAAATAAGTCCACGCGTGATTTGATCGTAACATATTAATGACCGATTTCTTCGCATCCATTAAGATGGGTAATTGAGTTTTCACTAGGCAATTGGTTGGCAATTCCCCACTCCGCAGAATAAGCAACTTCAGGGATAGAATTTTCAGCATCACAACCATCACCAAAAAACTGCAGCTCGCTACTGTGAAAATACTATTAAAATCTTTAACAAATAAAGCTTACCTAACAGGACTAAATCAGTACACTCGATTTGATCGCATGAATGCGGAATTAGTGGAGCGATAAATACAGTAAGTAGTAAACATTAAGAAATAAATGGTAGGTTATGAATATCAATAAGAAAATGCATGCGTTTGGGTGGGAACTTAATGGACCAGGATAAATCCGGCTTAGTACTGGTGCTAATTAGCTCAGTTCTCTTGGGTATATGGGCAACCATGAATACCATTGCGTTACGCAATATCCTGCTTTGGGTCGGTGTTTTAATTGCACTTGCGTATTGGTGGAATTGGTTTAAAACTAATAAAGCCAATCATACCTTCCCATCACTCTCAGGCTTATATTGGTTGGCGGTAATCCTGATTACGTTAATGTTTATTTGGGTCGTGATCCATTATTTCTTGTTTGCTCAAAATCCCCAACAGCAATTCAGTGAACTAAAAAGTACCTGGCTTAGGTCCTTATTAGCGGTCATTATTGGTTCGGCAACGGGCTTGGCACTGAATCGCAATCCCCGTTTCATGCCTTGGCTATGGCTTGGCCTCTTACTGAGTTTTGTTGTGCTGATTTATCAGTACATTCCGAAGGCATTAGTGAAGCAAAGCTTATTTGCGATAGATTGGTTTGGAGATTATATTTTCTGGGCAAAGTTCAATGGCGTATTAGCAGGAACCATTTTAATTGCCGGCTTATTGGGCTTATTGATGGACTCCATTTGGCGGAATAAAGCTGGGGGCAACACAATTCCGCTTGGTATAACTGCCGACAAAAAAACCACTGTACACCCAAATAGCGCTGTAGTGAAGGTTAGGCAGATGAGTGGAATAGCAATACCAATCTATGTCTTTGTTGGAATCTGTATTGCTGCTTATGCATTTGTTTTCATCTTTGATGCAAAAGCAGGTGTGGGCATGGCTATTATTTTGATTACATTATGGCTGGGCATTGGACTGCTTTTTATTCTGAAAAATGCAGTATCAGAGCAGGACAAAAAACGCAGAAGAGCATTCTTAATAAAGTCTTTGATTGCCTTTATCTTAGCCACTGCTAGCTTATTTTGGTTTGCTACACAGCACATCAAAAACAACCCGGGTTGGGGCAGCTTGTTTGAAGATATGGCTATTTCTGCACAAATTGATACGCACAATACTTGGAAGGGTACTGGGGCAGCTTTACCTTTACGAAAAGACGGCAAGCCTGTTGCTGGCAATACATACGAACGGGTTGCTTTTGCAACCCTCGGAATGCGGCTAATCGCCCTAAATACACTTGGTAATGGGTCATTAAGGTCGTTTAGAGATGACGTTAAAAAGATTGAGCCAAACTACAATAATCATCACTATACCCATTCAGCATGGATTGACCTCGGCTTGAGTTTTGGCTTGCCTGGCCTGCTGTTTTTGCCAATTGCCTTTATTTCCCTCCTTGTGTGTGCAGCGCTAAATCCTCAAATTCGTTTTCGGGCTTCGATCATTACTATGGCAATTGCCACACTCATTTTGTATCTTGTCGGAGAGTATGCCTTCGGGCATAGCGTTGAAATACTGTTTTATCTCGCAGGCCTCTTGTGTGGGCTTACCTTGGTCGACCATACAAAATTACGACCACGTCATGCCTAGCTAAATCAGTTCTTTCATGTTGAGCAAGGTCGAAATACAATAATGTGCTAAGAACTGATTGGAGTAATAGGTGATATTAATAACAGGCGGCGCAGGCTTTATTGGCGGTAATTTTGTACTGAATTGGCTTAAAGATCCAAAAGCCGAAGGCGTCATTAATTTAGACAAGTTAACCTATGCCGGTAATTTAGCGACCCTCGATTCCCTTAAGGGCGATCCCCGTCATGTTTTTATTCATGGTGATATTGGTGATAGAGAACTCGTTGCTACATTACTAAAAGAGCATCAACCCAGAGCGATTGTGAACTTTGCTGCTGAGAGCCATGTGGATCGCTCAATTCATGGGCCGGCTGAGTTTGTGCAAACCAATATCGTTGGCACCTTCAATTTACTCGAGTGCGCACGCGAATATTGGAATGGCTTAGCCCAGGATAAGAAAAACAATTTTCGCTTTCATCATGTCTCGACCGATGAGGTTTATGGTTCTCTTTCCGCAACGGCGCCCGCGTTTACGGAGGCTCATCCCTATGAGCCCAATAGTCCTTATTCGGCTTCTAAAGCCGCATCGGATCATTTAGTACGAGCCTGGTTTCATACCTATGGCTTTCCAGTTGTGACCACCAATTGCTCGAACAACTACGGCCCGTATCACTTCCCAGAAAAGCTCATTCCACTTGTTATCCTGAATGCCTTAAACAACAAGCTACTACCCATTTATGGCGATGGGCAGCAAGTGCGCGACTGGCTTTATGTGGGTGACCACTGTTCTGCGATTCGGGAAGTGTTGGCTAAAGGTAGGTTAGGTGAAACCTACAACATTGGTGGTTGGAATGAAAAAGCCAATATCGATGTGGTTAAAACCATTTGTCAGATTTTAGATGAAGTAAAACCCAGGGCAGACGGCAAGACCTACGCTGAGCAAATTACTTTTGTCCAAGACCGCCCAGGACATGATCGTCGCTACGCGATTGATGCCAGTAAAATCAAGCGTGAACTAGGCTGGCGTCCTGCCGAAACCTTTGATAGTGGTATTAAAAAAACGGTGCAATGGTATCTGGATAACCCGGCATGGGTCGAAGGCGTGGTGAGCGGCTCATATCGCGATTGGTTGCAAAAGCAATACAACTAAACGCACCGCCACACAGACAGCCCAGATGAACATTCTCGTTTTTGGTAAAAATGGCCAACTCGGCAAAGCATTTAAATCTGTCTTTGATGCGAGCGAGCTGGGTGAATTACATCGCATCACCTATGTTGGTCGTGATGAGTACGATCTTGCTAAATCCGATACTGTTGCAAAATTACTCGATCAGATTAAGCCAAACGTGATTATTAATACTGCTGCTTACACGGCGGTAGACAAAGCAGAAACTGAAGTTGATTTAGCTTATGCAATAAATGCCAAAGCCCCAGAGGTAATGGCACTGTATGCAAAACACCGTGGTGCTACGTTCTTGCACTACTCTACGGACTACGTATTTGATGGCAGCAAGAAAACCCCTTATCTAGAGAGCGATGTTCGTAATCCGTTAGCCATCTATGGCAAAAGTAAAGCTGCCGGCGAAGAGACAATTGAAGCAGCTTTTGAAGATAGCAAGAGCAGCGCTGGGCGGTACGCTATCTTCAGAACGAGTTGGGTCTATGGCGAGGGAGGCAATTTTATTCGCACGATTTTGCGTTTAGCCAAAGAACGTGAAACTCTTAAAGTGATTGCTGATCAGTATGGTGCGCCAACGAGTGCTGCTTGGCTTGCAGAAGTCAGTTTGGCTTTAGTTCTAGACGGGCATCAACAGTTAAAGCCCTTTCCGTCCGGTATTTATCATGCGGTGCCGCAAGGCGAGACCACTTGGCATGCCTTGGCATATTACGCAGTTCAGGTGGCAATAGAGGCTGGCGCAGGGCTCAAGCTGCGCCCAGAAGCAATTGCCGCAATTCCTGCAACGGAATATCCTTTGCCCGCCCCTAGGCCCATGAACTCGCGTATGGCAAGAAGCGTATTAGAGGCGGCCCTTACCAATTCGCTAGGGGGTTCAAGCAATATGACAAAATCACACTTATTAGAGCAATCGTGGGGGCCACAGGTCGCAGCCTATGTTCAAGACTTGGTTCATCGAAAACTCATTTAAACAGTTTTAAGAGTATTTAAAGGCATTCACCCATGGCAGCAAATCAAACACACTCGATTCAGCGTAAAGGCATTATTCTGGCGGGGGGCTCGGGTACGCGTTTGTATCCGGTGACGCAGGCTGTATCTAAACAGCTCATGCCGGTGTACGACAAGCCCATGGTCTATTACCCACTAACAACATTAATGCTTGCAGGCATTCGGGATGTTTTGCTCATTTCCACGCCGCACGATACGCCACGTTTTGCCGAGCTACTGGGCGATGGTTCGCAGTGGGGTTTAAACATCGAGTATTGTGTGCAACCATCTCCTGATGGTCTGGCACAAGCATTTACTTTAGGTAAATCCTTTGTTGGCAATAATCCCAGCGCCTTGGTATTGGGCGACAATATTTTTTATGGCCATGAGTTAGTAGGGCAACTCAATAGTGCGAATGATAGAAACAATGGTGCAACCATCTTTGCGTATCACGTGACGGATCCAGAACGTTATGGCGTAGTGGAATTTGATAAAGATTACAAAGCCCTCTCGATCGAAGAAAAGCCCGTAAAGCCCCGCAGCAACTACGCAGTAACAGGCCTATATTTTTATGACAATCAGGTGTGCGATATTGCAGCAGCGATTAAACCTAGTGCGCGTGGCGAGTTAGAAATTACCGACGTCAATCGTGCCTACTTAAATCAAAAAAAACTTAATGTGGAAATCATGGGCCGCGGCTTTGCCTGGCTGGATACCGGTACACACGATTCTTTGCTGGATGCAGCAGGCTTTATCGCCACCCTGCAAAAGCGCCAAGGTTTGATGGTGGCTTGCCCCGAAGAGATTGCCTACCGCCAGGGCTGGATTAGTGCGGAAGCAGTACAAAAAGTCGCTGATCAACTTAAGAAAAACAGTTACGGCCAATACTTAAACAAGATCCTGCTTGAGTTAGGTAATAGCTCTCAGACTATTTCGTTATCGGCAAAGAGGTAAGTGATGTCTGAGGCTAAATTACAGGTAACGCCAACTACCATTCCAGATATATTGATCATTAAGCCCAAAGTCTTTGGCGATAACCGCGGTTGGTTTACCGAATCATTTAATGCCAATGACTTCGCAAAAGCAACTGGCCTTGATGTGGAGTTTGTGCAAGACAACCATTCCTTTTCAAGGCAGTGGACACTGCGGGGAATGCATTACCAGCTAAAACATACTCAGGGTAAATTAGTACGAGTCACTATGGGTTCGGTATTTGATGTGGCGGTTGACCTCAGAAAAGATTCCACTACCTTTGGTCAATGGGTCGGAGAGATTCTCAGTGCTGAAAACTACAAACAACTCTGGGTGCCGCCCGGATTTGCCCATGGCTTTCTGGTACTTTCTGAGACCGCCGAGTTCTTATACAAAACCACCGATTATTACGATCCGCAAAGCGAAGTCTGTTTATTGTGGTGTGATCCAACGGTCAAAATCGATTGGCCTATTCCGCTGGGTAAGCAGGCACTGCTGAACGCCAAAGATGCTGCAGGGTTGGCGTGGGATCAAGCGCCGAAGTTCTAGTTTCGCCATGGCGATGAATGCGTCGCTGAATTGGGTAGCAAACAATACGATAATGTAGACATGACTAGTCAGCATCAAACTCCCGCTTCAGAACTAAGCCAGTCAGCGCAAGCAACACAATCCCCACAATCACCAAAAATACTTTTGGTGAAGCTTTCTTCTTTGGGTGATGTCCTTCATAACCTCCCTATTGTCTGGGATTTGCGCAAGCGCTTACCCCATGCCCAAATCGATTGGATTGTGGAAGAGGCTTATGTGCATTTGCTGGAGCCACTCAGAACGACGGCTACATTCAGAGGTATTGATCGGATTGTTCCGGTAGCCTTTCGGCGCTGGCGTGGGAACGTTTTCAGTCTTTGCGCTTGGCGTGAGTTTTTTGCGATGCGCAAGTTATTGCAATTCACTACTTACGATGTTGTTCTGGAGACGCAGGGCTTGCTGAAGTCCGCATTGGTGTGCGCGCTGGCTAAAAAATCAAATAATGCAGTTGTTGCTGGCCTAGGCAATGCAACAGAGCATTCGGGTTATGAGCCCATAGCCAGAATGTTTTATACCAAGTCAGTTCATGTGCCCGTGAAGTGCCATGCGGTTGATCGCTCACGCTGGGTGATGTGCTCGGCGTTTGACTGGCCACTGCTCAATCGCAATGAAGAGCCGCCACGCTTTTACCCCCCACAGTTTGTAGAACAACTACCCCCACTGTTATTCGAAGGCCTTAATAAAACCAATCAGGGTATTCCGATGCCTTATGTAGTCTGCTTTAATTCAACGGCCAGAGCTGCAAAGCGCTGGCCCAATGAGTATTGGGTAGAGCTCGGTAAGGCACTATCTAGCCAAGGCTATCAATTGATCTTTCCATGGGGCAGTAGCGATGAAATGAGAGTCAGTGCCTTGATTGCGAGTCAAATTCCAGGGGCGATCGTACCCAGGGCATTTACCATTGATGAGGCCTACTCCTTAGTAGCGCATGCTGCATTCACGGTTGGCGTGGATACTGGCCTCACTCATTTATCGGCCGTATTAGGTAAGCCAACTGTAGAAATCTACTGCGATTCGCCGCGGTGGAAAACCGAGGGCTATTGGAGCAAAGTGATTGCTAATGTTGGTGACCATAAAAAAGCCCCAAATTTCGACGATGTACTCGGTGCCGTAAGGACTATTGGCAGCGCATGAAGCGGTGATGCGGTCCTTAGTTGATCTGAATCTCGTGTTTGAATTTACGTTTAGACTTAATGCGCACAACTTAACAAATAACCGGGCAATTTTTTAAAGCCGTCAAACCTTCTTTTGTAAAACGCTCACCATATGTGGGATGATGAGGTGTTGGCTAACTACTTTGAAGGAACCCTTAAAGCCATACATTGCAGCATTCCTACTCACATCATCAAAGTATCCCGTGAATGTCTCATGAGTAATTACACTAACGTGGGTTGGATCTCCGAAAGAAGCAGAAAAGGGATATACCGGGGTATGTGACAGAAAATAGCCATTGGGCTTAAGGGTGCGCCAAACCTCGTTCATGAGCTCTACAAAAGGAAAGCGTCGATTAGGCGCATAGAGAACCTTCGGAATATGCTCAATGATGTCAAACGCAGTAATGAAATCAAATGCATTGTCCTCAAATGGAATAGGCTCAACTGTCAGATCAGCACATTTAATGTATTTATGGGGGTTATCACGGATATCAATACCGTATACCTGTTCCGCACGAAATGGATTTCGTGGGTTTAAACCACAACCCAGATCAAGGGTCCTTGTTCCGTGGAGATCAGACTCTTTTGCAATTAGTCCCTTTAAGCATTGGTCAACGGATTTGGCTTCTGGTAGATCAATCAATACACCCATTGATTTTCTACCAAACCTGTAAACTTTAAAAAGCCGAGAAATTCGATAAAAAGGGTTCATTGGTCGTTATTCCCGCTAAAATGCTTGTCCGAGGGTTGAAAATACTTCGAATTTGTTGATTTCTGTGCCAAAAATAGTATTACTTGATTTGGTATTATTGTTACATGAATCTAATGGCTCTACCCGTAATCCTGTGTGGTGGCTCTGGTACTCGGCTTTGGCCATTGTCAAGGACCGGATTTCCGAAGCAGTTTTTAGCACTCTCCGGCAATAATCAAAATACAAGTCTGTTTCAGGGGGCGGTAGAGCGACTGAATCAAATTACGCACGGATTTATTCCTCTTGGCAACACCTTGATTGTGACCAATGAAGACCATCGCTTTTTGGTGCTCGATCAGCTGCGCGAGATGAGTGGCATTCATGCAACCCTCTTGCTCGAGCCAATGGGACGTAATACTGCGCCAGCACTCACCTTAGCGGCGCTTTATGCATCAGAAATCAACGCAGATCAAAGTAATGATCCTATTTTGGTCGTTACCCCTGCAGATCAAACCATTCAAAATGCGGCTGCGTTCACAAATGCC
>Ga0214921_10010759_pt1 | contig 11256 bp, 9 predicted proteins | sample LL1505_MetaG_FD_177992 | JGI IMG/M metagenome (GOLD analysis project Ga0214921, IMG submission 177992) | Freshwater microbial communities from Lake Lanier, Atlanta, Georgia, United States - LL-1505 | ecosystem: Environmental > Aquatic > Freshwater > Lake | place: USA: Georgia | collected 2015-05-28
GAATCTCTGCTGGCCAGGGGGTAGGTACATCGAAGACTACTCGACTAACCTGGTCGCCCTTGGGTATCACGTGCGAGAGAGACCGTGCCTCGCTGAAGACCTGCCCCGACTTCCGCCAGAACACTTGAACTGGTCCCCCTATCGAGGAACTCAGCTCTATCGAGACCTGAGTACCTCGTCGAATTGACCACGCGCACAGCATCGCCGCGCAAACGACGAGCACAACACTCAAAAATTTCAAGGCGTTCTTCCATGACCCCATGGCTCATAAGATGAACACGATTCGTCGGCACGTACAATATCGCCTCTGTTCTGTTCGACCACAGCACTCACCTTGAGAATGGATCTGTTTTGAAACGGAAAAACCGGATCACATTCCCCTTTCGTAAAACAATCTTGCACACCCCTACCTCAAAGTACGTGCGATGTGCCCGGAGGAAAGTCGGCAAGTATCAGTGCCAACCTCCCCGTTCCCGTGCAATCCAAGGCATTCCTTAATGGTAAGACCTCACCAAAGCCACCCATGTCGAAGCGACGATAGCGGACCACGCAAGTCCGCCGACCTCTTCAGGTGGCATCACAAAAACACCCCAAGACAAATCTTTTCAGTGCCTTAGCAGCCATCGATCACTACTGCTTCGGCCCCCACGTTCTCTACGTTGAACGCACATTGTACAGGTTCTCATTTTGACAATTCACTCAAAGGCTCCTACCTTGCGAATCTCATGACGAACGGTGCCCTAGAACCAAAACCTGCTAAAAGCTACCTCGCCGCATATGCTTGAATTTCGTCCCCCGGCACTCGCTTGCTCCCTCGGCTTACTGCTTGCTTCTCTTGTATTCTCACTCGTTGGCTACTCACTACTATCGGTGATAGGCGGCCGATGGACGCAACGACTAAAGCCGATTCCAGCCATCTTAGCATTTGTCGTCGGCCAGACGGCTCTCACAACATTCTACTATTTCCGATCATTGATCTCTCACGTTTTTCGACACCTTACCGGCACGAGCCTCCCTATCAGTCCGGTCGAGTTCTGGTCATGGGCCGTGGCCTTAGTTCTGTGGGCCGTGGTGTTCGCTTCGCGCAAAGTCAGATCTTCTTCTGACCAAGACAATAGGCGGCAGCTCAGATCTCTACTACTTCAGTCCTCAATTTTTTGGTTAGTGCTTCTAGGAATAAGCCTCATGGAGCTTCCGCGGGAAATAATGCTCTCAAGCGATCCAGACCTTCATGCTTTTTGGGCGTCCCAAATATCTAGGATAGGAGAAGTGCCTTGGAATCAGGGACTGTGGGGGCCAGATAGATTCTTCTATCCGGCGGGATTCGCCGTGCTGAATTACACCTGGAGCGTTTTCTCAGGTCTTAGCATTCCAGAAATCGTCACTGCTCAGCCCCTCATTCAGACTCAGTTTTGCCTAGCGCTCCTTGCTTGGACTGCATGCTTACAGACAAGCGATCGGGCCCGATCGCCCCAAATGCATGTTATACTTTTCATCTTACTCTTAGTCGTATACTACGCGTTCCTCCCGTTTGGTTATCAGCACAGTCATCTGCATTTAGAGGGAACGGGTCGTCTTTCTGCCTCTCTCCTCACCGCAACGTGTTTTAGCACCGCTCTCATCTTCTCGAGAGGTGTCGTTACTCGAGAGGTATCAGTAGGCGACACTCTTCGATATGTCCTTTTTGTTGGATCAATCCTTGCGCTGATTGCTCTCCTGAATCCAGGGACCGTTATCATTCCAAGCTGTTTTTTCGCAGCATCCATATTGTTGTACCTCTTTTGGGGCCTCAATAGAGGTGTCGTTAAGAGGGCGGGGGTTCTGATAGGAGTGGTGCCCCCTTTTTTGCAATTATTGTTGGGGGACCCCTATTATTTTGACATGCTAGGATTACCCGACCACACGGGCGGCGAGTCCAATCGCACGGCGTCCTTGTTGAGCACATTAGTCTCCTCTGGAATGACAAGCTTCAGATCGCTCCTCTCAGATCCAAAGGATGCACTCTCCAGTTTTGTTACTTTAGACCTGCTTTCTCCCCAAGCGACATGGCAGACCTTTTGGGCTGTCGGCTTCACATATGCGATAACCTCCGCCTGGAGTCGCTTTCGCAAAGATACTTTCGACCCTCTGGACTGGCTGTTGATCACTATTATCACTTTTTGGTGGCTCACCTATTCCCTACTCTTTCTGCCAATAGCCATCTCACTATCTGGTCCACCACCGGCGGGACTCCTCTATCCTTATCTAGTCCAAAGCCTTCAGCAAAACATGTTCATCCTTCTGATGTTTTTGATTGCCGTGATTCTGCGTCGAGTGTGGACACACGCAGGCTGGTGGGTTAGCTGCGTCCTGGTTTTCGCCCTACTAAAACCGATGCTATCCCTAAGCGCCTCATCTAACCTAGTGACGGTGAAGCCCCGGTATGCGTATTCCGGATCGATGGGAGACCTCACCGCTGACGACCAGAGCGTCATACGATACATCGAAGACTTTAGCCGAAATATCCTGGCTAAATATCCGAACGCCAACTTCCGTGACGTCCCTAAGATTCTTATCCCTAATCAGGCTCTACAGATCGGTCAAGAACGCTGGCTGTTCTCTTTTGGCGGCGCCCGGGTACTACCATTTAAAGACTCGCTTCCGATCGCCTTTTATTACTCGCAGGGAAATTCGAGCCAATTTGGCTGGGACGCCTACAAAAAGAATGTTTGTAAGGGGCTGAATAGAGTTTGGATGTCTGAAAAAAACATCAGGTTCGTTTTCATCCCCTCTCAGATTGCAGGAAGCTGCGCAGCTGTTCTGCGCAACTCGATTCGCCGGCAAGATGTCCTGTTCCAATCAGGAGATGCTATGTTTGCCAAAATTCTATGAGGGATAACGGAAGCTTTGCGAGAGCGACAAAGAAGCCAAACGACCACAATTACATTTCAAGATTAAAAAAAACATTGCCTGGTGCAAAGTAGATCACCCGGCAACGGCGCCACATGACATGACGTTCTCTCAACAAACCTTGCCTGAGCTAGTCAATGCTCAACATTTCCACGATAGCCGAGCTCGTACACCGAACTAAATATACGTGCGATTGGCTTTGGCCACATACGGGCAAACATCCTCTGATCCTCGTTCGGTCGGCGACGATCTTGGATGCCGGCGGTGGTCTCACTCTCAGCGTGCAGACGGTGGCCAACAAGACTCATCGGAACGCATGCGATACTTCCAGGCAATCTAGATAAGCGGTACCAGGCGTCCCAATCCATATTGATAGAATAGTCAGGAGAGAAACTAAAATCCGAGAGCAGCGAGGTATTAAACATAACGCTCGGGCAAGGGATGGGGCAGCCAAAGGCGAGCAAAAGACTCTTTCTGAAGAGAGACCTCACATGGCGTTGGTGAAGATAGCTGAGAGATCGAAGCGCTCGCTTGATCACTAAATTCGGCGTTGTTTCCTTTCGAGCGCCTCCCTTCATCTCGTAATAATCGGTAAAAGCGAAGAGCGTGTCCTCCTGTTGCTCCGCACACGCCACAAGCTTTTCAACATACAAGGGTTCATAGATATCATCCTGATGAGCCAGCGTGACGTACTTCGTGGCGGCTTGCCGATACGCGAAGGTCCAATCCGCCGCTATGCCCCCCTTTGCTTCGTTAACACGCATGGGGATCCCATAGTCGGCACAAATCGCCTCAAGAAAAGGCGAAGGCGTGGAGGTCGAAAGTAGTATGTGACTGGCTGAGGTCTGAGACTTAAGTGATTCGATGCACGCCCTGAGAAACTCGGATTCTTTGTAAGCTAAGATGACAAAGGTATGGTCAACCATAAGGTCTCTTTTACGAATGTACGGAGCGTACCTGACCTTGCGCAAAATTAGCTTGGCTCATTCCGGGTCGGGAGCTCTCCTGAAGCGGCACCGTAGGAACATTCGCCACATCGAATGAGATAGCCGACAAAAGCAGCTGAACACCAACAATCACTGGTAATACGGCGAGCATGATAGTCCCGGTGTGGGCGGGTGTGCCATTTAACGAGCTGAGGTACCAGTTGTAAGCACCGAACGCCGCCCCAAAGAGGAGCATCGGTATGCCAGCCGCCATCTCTATCGAACAAACGTTGAGGTCTCTCAGCACGTAACTGTAAAGCAGTCTCTTCACGAATCGCGAGAGATATCTTTTGGGGAAATCCCGGATTGCTTTGAGAATGCTGAGGTTGCTCTCCTCGTTCGCATATAAAGCGTTCATGGGTATGTCACGCACCACCGCTCGAACTGTGTTGAGCCTGAAGAGCATGTCGCTCTCGAAGAAGTAACGTTTTTCCAGCTTTCCTAGAGGCAACGCGCGCAAGGCGGAAGAGTGAATCGCCGTATATCCGTTGGTCGGATCCATGACATTCCAATATCCGCTCGACAGTTTATTAACGAATGAGAGCGCGGTGTTTCCGAACATTCGGATCAAGGGCATGCCCTCTAGATTTTCAATAGCGTAAAATCTATTCCCCTTGGTGTAGTCAGCTACACCTCGCTCAATTGGAGAAATGAAGCTTGGAATTAGATTCGGGTCCATCTGAGCATCACCATCAAGCTTTACCACCACCTCAGCGCCATCCTCGAGAGCGCGTCGATAGCCGGTGACTACGGCGCCGCCTACTCCTTGGTTCTCCTCATGAAAGAGCACCACGACCCGAGGATCTCGGCAGTGTTCAGCAACTAGGGTTCCAGAACCCTGCGGACATTTATCATCGACAACATATATTCGTTTGACGGCTGGGCCGATACGACTGAGCACTGAGAGGATGTGCTTTTCAACCTTGTAACTGGGAATGACTACCGCGACATCCATAGCGATTTATGTAGTGGAGCCGAGCATTTAGCGTCGTCGCCCGAAGCTATCAAAGGCCCAGGGCTTAGGCAATAGAGAGCCAAGGGGGTGAATCCTCTATATAAAGCTGGCGCACGAGCTTATCCCGTGCGTTGGACGGCGCCGGCTATCAGAGAGGATTGAGAGCTACCGCGGAACTCCGACCCCAACATGATCCCCATCACCCCCCACCCCCCACCGAAGCAATTCCCCTAGCCTCCCGTCCAGGGTATGAGGCATCGTATGGCGGCACATGCACGCCCATCTGGCTCCGCATCCTTGTTGCCTTGAGGGATAGAACTCCGCCCTCAAACGACATGACATTCTCCGCAGGTACCTCGTGAAATCGGACTCTCTTGCCTCTCCATCCGCTCAATCTCAACTCTACGAGCTCTTACATTGTAAGGCAGAGACCCGTAAACTTATCGCAAGCGTTGGCGCTCTCCTTGAGGAGTGTTTGCGGGACGCCTCGGTGTGGATATTTAAAACAGAGGAATCGGAAGGGGGAGCTGAAACGGTCTATCACTCCAACGTATCGCCTGCAACGAGCCCGCACCTCCCTTCACTTCCTGGATGTTTATCAAAGATAGGACACGATGCCCGAATAACTGATGTCTCTACCCACCCCGGTAACGCTGAACTGCGAGCGCTCTTTCCGGGACAGGAGTTTACCTCGGTCACGATGCATCGCTTGAGGCCTCGCAACAGCCACGCCTGGGGAAATATCTTCGTTCTTTTCCGACGTAATCCAACGCAAGGACAGGAAGCGGAGGATGCGCTGCTTCAGGGAGATCTCTGGGTTCAGTTCGCCGCCACTATCCTCGAACGAAGGCTTCTCGAGGAGCGGCTGCAGATGGTAGAGACCCGTCTGGACCTCGCCATGAAAGCGAGCGGTTTGGGAGTCTTCGATTGGGACATTCATACCAATGAGCTCTTTTGGACCCCCGAAACGTATAAGGTTCATAACGTTCAACCTGAAACATTTGCCCCCTCGTACGCCGCTTGGAGGAGCCTCCTTGCACCGCAAGACCTCCAGGTGGTCGAAGACCAGATACGGAGCACCTTCGAGGCAAAGGAGCGTTACTTTCCCCACAAGTATCGGATCGGCTTTGCCACCGGAGAGGTGCGGTGGATCGAATCGCTCGGAGAGGTCATCTACGACGAGTCAGGGAAGCCGGTCCGTTTGATCGGTACCGTGCAAGATTCTAGTGACCGAATTCGAGCCCAGCAACAAATGGCGCAGGACCGCCGGCGACTCGAACTCGCACTTGAAGCTGGAGAGCTCGGATTCTGGGATTGGAACATCACAACCGGGGAGGTGCAGTTCGGAGGGCAGTGGGCCCACCTGTTGGGATACGATCTCGACGAGATAGAGCCACACGTGCGCTCGTGGGAGAGGCTCGTTCATCCAGACGATATGCCCGCGATACAGAGCGCACTACAAAGGCACATTGAGGGACGAGATCCTGTGTATGAAACGGAGCATCGGCTGAAGCACAAAAGCGGCTCGTGGATCTGGGTGCTCGACCGAGGACGGATCATAGAGCGAGATGAGCACGGAAGTGCGACTCGAGCGATCGGCATTCACTCGAATATTACCCTCCAACGCGCGATTCGCGAGCAGTTAAGCGAGGCAGACCGACGTAAAGATGAATTTCTAGCTACGCTTGCCCACGAGTTGCGAAACCCCCTTGCTCCGATTAGGACGGGACTGGCGATTATGAGACGGGACCCTGCGGGTCCTACCGCAGGACGCGCCCGCGAGATTATGGAGCGACAGCTCTCCCACATGGTGCGACTTATCGATGATCTTCTCGATGTCTCCCGCATCACGCTCGGTCGTCTCCAGCTCAAAAAGGAGAATGTGACCTTGACTACCATCATCGAGAGCGCTGTTGAGGCAAGCAGGCCGGCGATAGATGCAGGGCAACATACCCTTCGAGTCTCGCTGCCCGAAAACGAGGTGTGGATGTATGCGGACCCCACGCGCCTCTCGCAAACCATCAGCAACCTCCTCAATAATTCGGCGAAATACACACCAGACCACGGTACGATCGAACTGCTCGCGGTCCTCACGAACTCGGGGGTTGCTATCTCGGTCAAGGACAACGGCCTCGGGATCCCACCCGAGATGAAGGAGCTCGTTTTTCAATTGTTCGGTCAGGTCAATCGCACCCTCGATCGCGCACAGGGGGGTCTTGGCATAGGGCTCGCCCTCGTACGCAATCTCGTAGAGCTGCACGGGGGAACCGTTCACGCCGAAAGTGAGGGACCTGGGAAGGGAAGTACCTTTACCGTCGCACTCCCCTCTTCCCTTATCACCTTAAAGAGCGAATCCGCTTCGGCAACGGCTCAACATCACCCTCAAGGTCCACAGCGACGCGTGCTGATCGTGGACGACAACGTTGACGCAGCGCAGAGCCTCTCTATGCTGGCAGAGCTTCTCGGCCATGCAACTGAGATGGCCTTCACAGGCCCAGAAGCGCTGCAGAAGTTTCCTTTATTTCAACCCGATATCGTCTTCCTCGACATCGGGTTACCAGGGATGAGCGGTTTTGAGGTGGCCGCCTCGATTCGACGAACTCACCCGCAACCCCGGCCTCTCATCGTCGCACTAACCGGTTGGGGAACCCAGGAGACGAAACTCAAAGCTCAAGAATCAGGCTTCGACGAGCATCTCACAAAGCCGGTCGAGATAGCGACCGTTGAACGAATCCTCGCGGAGCGAACTGGCGAGGCGAGAAGCGCCGCTTAGGCAAACAAGGCAAAACCTTGCGTCAGCGAGGCTTTGCCTTATAGCCCTAGGGGGAGGATCGCTCGGCGATTTGCGATGGTGGGTAAGAACCTATACTATACCGTCCTCACAACACGACGAGATACGTATGAAGTACCCCATAGAAGCGATAATCTTTGATCTCGACGGCACGCTCCTCGACACCATTAAAGACATCGCGAGATGCGGTAACTTGGTGCTTGAGGCGTGGGGATGTCCGACCCACTCGGTAGAGACCTACACCGAGCTCGTAGGAGATGGTCTCTCAAACCTTGCCCGTAAGGTTCTTCCTCCCGCTCGAAGAGCTGTGGAGGACATTGAGAACTTCATCGATGCATATCGCTCCCACTACCAGACCCGTTGGAACGAGACCTCAACGGCCTATCCGGGAATCGATGAGATGCTCGCAGAGTTGGAGGGGCTCGGAATCCCACTCGCCGTGCTCTCCAACAAACGGGACGATTTTACCCAGGTCTGTGTCTCGCACTTCTTTCCTACCGTTTCGTTTCGGGATATCCGCGGTGAACGCTCCGGCGTTCCGATTAAACCGGCCCCTCAAGGAGCGCTTGAGATAGCTGCATCGTTAAGGGTCGATCCAACTCGGTGTCTCTTTGTGGGGGACTCTGAGATCGATGTAGAGACTGGGCTTAGTGCCGGCATGACGAGCGTAGCCGTTCTGTGGGGTTTTAGGCCCAAATCGGTCCTTGAGGAGGCCGGAGCCAAGGTTTTTTTGTCGCATCCGCGGGAGTTGCGTGAGCTCTTAGGCTCCTTGTACCTCGGGTAGATGACCACCCTGGCAACGTTTTTTTCATAGTGTTTTCAACGCCATAGAAATGAACAACGAGCACATCTTCCAAGCATGCGCACGATCATACTCCGGTCCCTGGAGTAATGATTTCTGGCGAATACGCGTAGCTCACTCTTTCGTTTATTGTTTAGCTCAACGGAGCTAGCATGCGTATGGGTCATTTGACTCATAGGAACCAGCTCGGCAACCCTGCGCACGTGATGTCGCTCATCTCTGAACGCCATCAGAATGCGCCCGGCTGAGATCCTATGAGGTGTAACTTCTCGTAACGTGGGGACACTATGTACGGTCTGGTCAACGAAGGAATTCGGGAGCTTGTTATTAGACTCGCCGGGGTCGATACCTGGGAGGCTCTGTGTCGCGAGGCCGACGTCCCCCCTGAGGGATTCGAGCCCCTCTGTCCCTATGATGACTCATTAAGTTACACGCTCGTTCAGCTGGCCTCAGCGAAGCTTAATCTCTCTCCTGATGAGTTCCTTACCAAATACGGGCACTACTGGATCACCTATACCGCTGAGAGTGGATACGGCGGCCTCATGAATCTCTTTGGTGGCGATCTACGAACCTGCCTCGCTAACCTCAATCGAATGCACGCACACATGGGAGCGATGATGCCGGCGCTCTCTCCTCCCCGTTTTAGCGTTGAAGATATCACGCAAGACGAGCTGCTCGTCCGCTATCACTCCCATCGAAGAGGACTGGCCCCTATGGTGAAGGGTCTCTTACAGGGACTCGCCGATAAGTTTGGCAACACGATTGCGATTACGCACACGCCAAAGGGCGTACGCTCCGATCAAGATGAGTTTCTGGTTCGATTTGTGTCGCTATGAGCTGCACGGCGGAACGATACTCCTTTAGCACGCTCCACCCCTTTTCGTTCATCACCAATCGGGCCGGAATCATTTTAGACATAGGAAGATCCCTCGCTAAGATCCTTCCCCAGATTCAAACGGGGGGGCATTTCTCAGAGTTCTTCGCTGTCTCTCTACCTTGTAACGGAGGTTCGAAGCCGACACCTGGAGAGATGCTAAACGAGCTTATCGTGCTCGCCTCTCGCCACAATTCACGGATTAGACTACGGGGGCAGATCGCGCCTTTTGGGGATGACTCCAACCGTTTTATATTCGCTGTAGAGATCTCGATCGCAAGCCCAGAGGACATCTCTGCGCTCGATTTAACGATGTCGGACTTTCGATTAGCGGACCCCATCTTTGATTTCCTACTCTTCATGCAGGGACAGACCCTCAATCAGAGGAGGCTGCGGGAGGCAAAGGAATCCCTTCAGTGGACGACTCGAATTACCTCCCTTCTTCTCTCGATCGCCCTGGACACGCAGGAGCGCGACAACGAAGAAGCGGTGTACCGCACAACGTTGGACCGGGTTTGTCAGGAATTCGAATGGGACGTCGGGCATGTACTCCTTCTCGCCGAGGACTCGTCGGCGACCCTGGTCTCCAGTGGTCGGTGGTGTATGACTGACTGCGAAAGCTATGCCGCTTTCTACCACGACACGACTTCCCGAAGATTTGAGAAGGGAGAGGGACTGCCCGGTCAAGTGCTAGCCCGTCGAGAGGTCGTATGGATAGAGGATGTGGAGCGCGACACGAATTCCCCTCGCCGAAAATCCCTGGCAACAGGAAGCCCTGTAGGGGCAGCGGGTGTTCCGATCTTCGTCGGCGATAAGGTGGTTGCGGTCCTCGAGTTTTTTAAATCGAAGGCGAACTTCGATGCATCAGCCCTAATTCGATTCTTTGAGTTGCTCTCAATACAGCTCAGCGCTGTTATTGCCCGACAACGGGCGGAGGTTGCAGCTCGGCGCCATCTGGCGGGCCTCGCGAATGCCTCAAAGATGGCAACTCTTGGAGAGATCGCTGCCGGGGTCGCACACGAGATCAACAATCCATTGCATACGCTCACCCTCACGAGCCACCTCCTGCAACGTTTGTCGAACACCGGCCGATTAACGCAGGAGACACTCCAATCTCAACTCAACAAGATAGAGAGTTCCGTTCAGCGAATGGCGACTATCGTGTCAGAGCTTAAGGCCTTCTCCCGCGACTCAACACACGATGGGTACAATCGGGTGCCTCTAAGAACATTAATCGAGGAGACCCTCGACCTGTGTCAGGCGCGGTTACGAAGTAAGGATGTTCGGGTGAAGGTCTCGGAGATTTCTGAGGAATGGGAGGCGGAGTGTCACCCGAGCCAGATATCACAGGTCATTCTCAATCTTCTCAACAATGCGTTTGACGCCACGGTTGATCAACCCGAGCGCTGGATACACTTGGATGTTAGAGATAGAGGAACATCCCTTGAAATAGCAGTCACCGACTCGGGCACCGGAATACCGAAAGATGTGGCGCGCAAGATCATGGATCCCTTTTTCACTACGAAACCTCCCGGAAAGGGGACCGGTCTGGGCTTGAGCATCTCAAGTAACATTATGACCGACCACGGCGGAGCGTTGTCACTCGATCAAACCTCGCCACATACTCGATTTGTAATGACTCTGCCGAAGGTTCAGGAGAAGGCGGAGGCGCGTCGGATTGTTGGGGGGTGATGGGGGAATATTGATCCGGAGGGCCTGTGTCCATCACAGGCCGGTGATGCACGAGCGTTTCATCGCGGGTTCCGGCCCGTCGGGAGACGGGCCCTCCGGTTCATTGCATTCCACGAAATCGGATCGCCGAGGCAACCATCGATCCGGAGGGCCTGTGTCCATCACAGGCCGGTGATGCACGAGCGTTTCATCGCGGGTTCCGGCCCGTCGGGAGACGGGCCCTCCGGTTCATTGCATTCCACGAAATCGGATCGCCGAGGCAACCAT
>Ga0214921_10010760_pt1 | contig 11255 bp, 12 predicted proteins | sample LL1505_MetaG_FD_177992 | JGI IMG/M metagenome (GOLD analysis project Ga0214921, IMG submission 177992) | Freshwater microbial communities from Lake Lanier, Atlanta, Georgia, United States - LL-1505 | ecosystem: Environmental > Aquatic > Freshwater > Lake | place: USA: Georgia | collected...
CGACCTGCGGGTAGCGCGACAAAGCCACCGCATCAAAACCCATGCGGCCCATATCGGCGAAGCTGGGTTTCAAAGCACCCAAGGCTTCTAAGGTGGTGCGGGGTTTGATGAACTCGTCGCGTTCCAACACAGCAAGGCCAATCTCATCGAACACGGGCATGACAGAGCGGTCGAATTTGCCAAGGCTTTGTGCAGCAGCGGCACGTTGCTGCGAGGTAAGTGCGAATTGATCCACATCTTCACGGCTCCAACCCGCCATGGTGGCGATCAAATCAGCACCTATGCCTTGCGGCGTGAAGCCGGTGGCTGCGTTGGTGGCAGGGTCTTGCGCCCACGCACCACCGTCAGAGCCCATGGGGACGCGGGACATGCTTTCCACACCACCGGCTACCACCAAATCTTCCCAACCACTGGCCACTTTTTGCGCGGCCATGTTGACGGCCTCTAAGCCCGAGGCACAAAAGCGGTTGATTTGCACACCCGAGACACGAAAGTCCCAACCCGCTTTGAGCAAAGCGGTTTTAGGCAAAACTGAACCTTGTTCCCCAACAGGAGACACACAGCCCATCACCACATCATCAACTTCGGCAGGGTCGAAATCGTGGCGCGCTTGCAGTTGGTTGAGCAATCCGCCCAGCAAATCCACGGGTTTGACGCCATGTAAGCTGCCGTCTTTTTTACCTTTGCCGCGCGGTGTACGCACCGCATCGAAAACCATGGCGTGGCTCATGAATCATCTCCTTGTTATGTTGGAGGATGATAATTTAGTTAAGATCTTGTGCATGTCTCGGATTGAATCCCCACGCTCTCAACCCCCGCCTCAGGTTCAAGCAAAACCTCAGGCCAAGCCTAGGCCTGACATCCCAAAAGAACTCAGGCAGATAGAGCCTCAGGTCAAACAGCAAGCTAGAAGCAGTGCTTCCAAAGGCTCAAGGGTCGACATCAAAGCCTGAGCGCTGCCATGACATCCAGCCAGCTTCGCCTTCACGCCCTCGACAACCTGCGCAGCGTGATGATGTGGCTGGGTATCGTCTTCCATGTCAGCCTTTTACATGCGACCTACCCAACCGCCCCCGTGACGTTGCGCGATACCCAAACCTCGCTGGGGGCAGATGTGCTGGTGGGCTTTATTCACGCTTTTCGAAAGCCCGTTTTTTGTTTTAGCGGGATTTTTTGTCTTGTTTCTGACACAGCAACACGGTTTGTCCAATATGCTGCGCAATCGCTTCCAACGCATTGTCCTGCCCTTTGCAGTTTTTTGGTTGCTGATTTTTCCGCCTACGGTTTGTATTTATGTGGCCTATCTTTTTCGCATGAGTCATGGTGTTTGGGGTATTGATTTTGAGGTGCTCCATAACGCCTTCACCCCTACCAAGCGTTTGTCCGAAGAACCTTTGTCAGTGTTTTTTTAAACGGCAAAAAATACAGCTGAACTAAAAAGAGCGTGGCAAGCCCAGCACATGTTCAGCCATATAGGCATAAATCAAATTGGTAGAGATGGGTGCGACTTGGTACAAACGTGTTTCTCTGAATTTCCGCTCGACATCGTATTCGCTGGCAAAGCCAAAACCGCCATGGGTTTGCAAACACACATTGGCAGCTTCCCATGAGGCTTTGGCGGCCAAGTATTTCGCCATATTGGCTTGTGCGCCACAGGGCTGTGCTGCGTCAAACAGTTCGCAGGCCTTCCAGCGCATCAGGTTAGCCGCTTCGGTTTCCATGTAAGCGTCAGCAATCGGAAATTGAACGCCTTGGTTTTGCCCAATGGTTCGGCCAAATACCACCCTGTCATTGGCATAGCGGCGAGAGCGGTCGGTGAACCAATAGGCGTCCCCAATGCACTCGGCGGCAATTAATATTCGCTCGGCATTCAACCCGTCCAGAATGTAGGAAAAGCCTTTGCCTTCCTCGCCTATCAAGTTGTCAGCCGGAATTTCCAGTTGATCGAAAAAGACTTCATTAGTTTCGTGATTGACCATATTGCGAATCGGCTTGATGGTCATGCCATGCTTTAAAGCCATGTTCACATCCAAGATGAAGATGGACATGCCTTCGCTTTTGCGCTTGACTTGGTCTAAGGGTGTCGTGCGTGCCAACAAAATCATCAGGTCTGAATGCTGCAGCCGGGAAATCCACACTTTTTGACCGTTGATGACGTAGCGGTCGCCGCGTTTGACCGCCGTGCTTTTGAGTTGGGTGGTGTCTGTGCCGGTGGTGGGTTCGGTCACCGCCATGGACTGAAGTCGCCATTCACCGGTCGCTATTTTGGGAAGGTAATAGGCTTTTTGCTGTGCAGAGCCATGGCGCAACAAGGTACCCATGTTGTACATCTGGCCATGGCATGAACCAGCGTTACCCCCGCTGACATTGATCTCTTCCATGATGACCGAGGCCTGCGCCAAACCCAGTCCAGAACCGCCGTACGCTGTGGGGATCAAGGCGGCTAGCCAACCCGCGCCTGTTAGCGCTTCGACAAAGGCTTGTGGGTAGGCACGTTGCTCGTCGATGTTTTGCCAGTAAGTGGCATCAAAATCAGCGCACAAAGCTCTGATGGCGTCGCGCAATTCTTGGTGTTCGTCAACTGGTGGTAGTTCAGTGGTCATCTGTGTTTTTTGAATTCAGCATCAGCTTGCATTGTCAGCCAATCTTGGTGGTCCTGAGCCCACAAGCGACAACGAATGCCATCCGAATGCATTTGGGCATTCACACGCATACGCCGTTGGTCTGCACACTCAAAGATGGGTCGCACCGCTTTGAATGAAAAGCGTTTGATGGCTTTGTCGGTATGCTGGCCCAGCAAATCCAATAACAAGGTGGCGATCAAGGGCCCATGAACCACCAAGCCAGGATAGCCTTCGACCTCACTGGCGTATTTGCGGTCGTAATGAATGCGGTGTGCATTGAACGTCAACGCCGAGTATCGAAACAACAAAACATCGTCTGGCACAGTGTCGCGGCTCCACACTTGTGCAGCGCCATCACCCGACTCAGCCATGGTGTGCGCTGCCACAGGTGGCAAAGGCTTGTCAGTGGGTGCAGCATGTTCACGGTAAACAATATCGTGCGTCTCACGCAAACACAAGCCTTGTGCGCCATGGTACTGATGCTCTACACACACAAAGACCAAGTCTCCACCACGTCCTTTTTTGGGCGTGACAGATTGAATCGTCGATATACGCGTGAGGGTTTCGCTCAGGTGAATAGGGGCTATGAAGTCGAGATTTCCCCCTGCCCACATGCGTCTTGGCAGGGGCACTGGGGGTAAAAAGCCGCCACGCTTGGGATGTCCATCCTCACCCAGCTCCGACTGCTTGGCAGCGGGCAAAAAATACAGCCAATGCCATAAAGGTGGCAAAGGGTCACCTTCTTGCAAAGCGTTGTCTCGGTCAAGCAGCGCAGACATAGACCGCACAGGTGCAGCAGTGATGGTGTCTTGGCGGGTTTCTTGTTTGCCAACCCAACCATTTAAAAATGATGCATCAAATTCAGCCATCAAAACACCGAGTGATCACCCAATTGCACATTTGCTTGACCCGCAAGCAATTGGTCGTAGTGCGCAAACAGGGTTTGTGTTCCGAAAGAAGGCGTGACCAGCGCATCGTACTGCTGGGTTTGGGCATCCCACACCAGCATGGATTCGGTGGCGTAGTAGCGGCCAATGCGAGCGAGTTCGGCCTTGGCCGCTAAGCTTGGCATAAACCATCCCAACACTCTTAATACTTGGATGATCACGTCCAACAGCGCCACAGGCACCTGTTTGTATTTGGGCGGTTTCCCCATGGCTTTGAACAAATACTCACCCTGCTGCAAAGGTGTGATGGCGTCGCCAGGTCCACCAATGGGCAAGATTCGATTGTGCTTGGCAGGGTCGCTGAGACACTCGGCAATGAACATGCCCAGATCGTGGTCGCTGATCGGTTTGCAAGCGGTCAGCTGTCCGTCTGCAAACAGCAAGAACGGCTTGTTCTGTTGCAGCCTTTTAATTTGCCCAGACAGCGACTTGAAAAAAGCCGTGGGGCGAACAATGGAATACACCAACCCAGACTCGCATAACTCCTTTTCAAAAGCCAGCTTCGCTTGTTGAAAAGCCAGCAAAGGTTTTTGCACGCATATCGCCGACAACAAAACAAACTGCTTGATGCCTGCCTCTTTGGCGATTTGAAGTAACTGTGAATGGGCTTGGTAGTCAATCGCCCAAGCATCTCTGGGCGCACCAGTGCGTGAAGCCATGCAGGACACGATGGCGTCAAAATGCTCGCCTTGCAAGCCATTGTTTTTGACGGATTCAATCGACTGCACATCGCCAAAGCGAAGCTGCGCACCTGCAAGCAACGCATGGGTTTGGCTTTGGGATGGTTGGCGCACAAAGCAAACTACCTCGTGACCAGCATGGAGCAAGGCTTTGCAAGTGGCTTGGCCAATGGTGCCGGTGGCACCGAATAAAAGTACGCGCATAAGCGAACTAGTTTAAGTTGCCAACTTTGATGGGTAAAGGGGGTATTCGTTGGTTAGCTGGCGGAAACGAAGGGATTCGAACCCTTGATGAGGCTCAACACCCCATACTCCCTTAGCAGGGGAGCACCTTCGGCCACTCGGTCACGTTTCCAGCTGATTTAATTATGCCTGATTCTGTTCTAAGTCAAAGGCTTTGTGCAAGGCACGCACTGCCAACTCTAGATATTTCTCGTCAATTACCACGGAAGTTTTGATTTCGCTTGTGGAAATCATCTGAATATTGATGCCCTCGGCGCTCAAGGATTCAAACATTCGGCTGGCCACACCCACATGGCTGCGCATACCAATGCCCACAATGGAGACCTTGCAAATCTTGGCGTCGCCAATGACCTCGGGCGCACCCAAGTCAGCCATCACCTTGGTTTTGAGCAACTCCATGGCACGGGCATGGTCGTTGCGGTTGACGGTAAAGCTGAAGTCCGTCAAACCACCTTTGCTGATGTTTTGAATGATCATGTCGACTTCGATATTGGCTTGCGCGACTGCCCCCAAAATTTTGTAAGCGATGCCGGGTTTGTCAGGCACGCCGATGATGGAAATTTTGGCTTCATCACGGGTGAAGGCAATGCCCGATACGATGGCTTGTTCCATTTTTTCGTCTTCCTCAAAAGTAATCAAAGTGCCAGACTTGGCTTCCTCATGGATATCGATATCCCATGGCGTGAAACTTGACAGTACGCGAAGGGGCACTTTGTATTTGCCCGCAAACTCCACAGAACGGATTTGCAGCACCTTGCTGCCAAGCGACGCCATCTCAAGCATCTCTTCAAAGCTGACCGTCTGCAAGCGACGTGCTTCGGGGACCACGCGAGGGTCGGTGGTGTAGACGCCATCCACATCGGTATAGATCAAACACTCGGCCGCCTTCATGGCGGCAGCCACTGCCACAGCAGAGGTGTCAGAGCCACCTCGGCCCAAGGTGGTGATATGGCCTTCGGGGTCAACCCCTTGAAAGCCAGTGATGATGACCACCTTGCCCGCATTCAAATCTGCTCTTACACGCGCATCGTCAATGGAGGCTATACGCGCTTTGGTGAAAGCACTGTCGGTACGAATAGGCACTTGCCAACCGGCATAGCTGACGGACGGCATACCCTCCGCCTGCAAAGCAATGGCCAGTAAAGCGGACGAGGCTTGCTCACCTGTTGCTGCCAGAGCGTCAAGTTCTCTGAAGTAATCTGTTGGGTTGTCACTGGGCGCCAATTCTTTGGCCAGACCTAACAAACGGTTGGTCTCGCCGCTCATGGCAGAAGGAACCACCACCATTTGGTGCCCCGCTCTGGCCCATTTGGCCACGCGCTTGGCCACATTGCGAATGCGCTCGGTCGAGCCCATGGAGGTGCCGCCGTATTTATGAACGATCAATGCCATCGTAGTAGAAAGTCTGTCTATGCAAAAGCTATAAATTGTACCAATCGATATGGCTGCCTACGCGACGCACAAAGCCATCTCCTACTTTGATGTCTATTTGGTGCCCACGCGTTCGACAAGCGTCGATTTGGTGCAGCAGTTGGTCAAGCTGTGCTGTGCTGCAAGCGACGTGCCGCTGAAGCAACCAAGCCCGCAATACATTGGCTTGGCGAGCAAGGCTGAGTTGCTGCAAGGCTGCCAACTGAGGAGGAGTCCCAGTGCGCTCTAAATCGAACAAGGCCATGTCGTCCAAGATTGTTTGCGCTTGCGCCGCATGACGCGCACTGCGGCCAAAGGTTTGTCTAAACGAAGGAAAGGCCTCTTCAAGGACAGGCAGCAATTGGTGGCGAATACGGTTGCGGGTGTAGCGTTGGTCTTGGTTGGTGGGGTCTTCAACCCAAGTCACCCCTTCTTGCACCAACCAATCACGCAACTGCTGCGCAGGCACATCCAACCAAGGACGGTGTATGCGCAAACCGCCCCGCTCGGCCACAGCGGGCATGGCCGACAAGCCCGGCAAGCCTGCACCGCGCGTTAACGCAAGCAAGACCGTTTCAACTTGGTCATCTGCGTGTTGCGCCAAAGCGATGTCCTGAATGGTGCCACCCCAATGTGTTTTCAACACCTGTGCATAGGCTTGGTAACGCGCTTGCCTGGCAGCGTCTTCTGGGCTTTCACCACTGACATGGTGTGCGTTGACACGGGTCACCACCAAGGGCACGCCCAGCAGTTCACACAAGGTTTGGCAATGGGAGGCGAAGTCGTCAGCTTCAGCCTGCAGACCGTGATGCACATGGATCGCTCGCACCTGCCCTGGCCATTGCTTGGTACATGCCAACAGCAAAGCGCAAGAGTCGGCACCGCCACTCAAGGCAACTGCAAAAGGCAAGGCAGGTGAGAAGTGCGCTAAGGAGGGGGGAGACAAGTTAACGTGCGTCAGCTTTGGTGTCGGTGAAGCGCCCATAGCTTTGCAAACGCTCGTAGCGCCGATCCAGCAACTCATTGATTTTGAGGTCGCTGACTTGACGCCACGCATCGTTGAGGCCACGCTTGAGTTGAGACGCCATCTGTTTGGTATCGCGGTGCGCACCACCCACAGGTTCATTGACGATCTTGTCGACCAATCCCAAGGCCTTCAAGCGGTGCGCGGTGATACCCAAAGCATCAGCCGCATCAGAGGCCTTGTCCGAGGTTTTCCACAGAATGGATGCACAGCCTTCGGGGCTGATCACCGAATAGATGGAATACTGCAACATCAACAACTGGTCTGCGACGCTGATGGCCAATGCGCCACCCGAGCCACCCTCGCCGATGATGGTGGTGATGATGGGAACTTGCAGTTGCGCCATCTCAAAAATATTGCGACCAATCGCCTCAGACTGGCTACGCTCTTCGGCGTCAATGCCCGGAAAAGCACCGGGGGTGTCCACAAAGGTGAACACCGGCAGCTTGAACTTCTCTGCCGTCTTCATCAAGCGCAAGGCTTTGCGGTAACCCTCGGGGCGGGTCATGCCGAAGTTACGCGCTGTACGTTCTTTGGTGTCACGCCCTTTTTGCTGACCAATGACCATGCAAGCATTGCCATTGAAGCGAGCCAAACCGCCCACAATGCTCAAGTCGTCAGAGAAATGGCGGTCGCCATGCATCTCTACAAAGTCGGTGAAGATTTCGTTGACGTAGTCAAGGGTGTAGGGACGCTCTGGGTGGCGGGCAATCTTGGTGATTTGCCAAGGCGTGAGGTCACTGTAAATATCTTTGGTGAGTTGCTGGCTTTTTTTGGCGAGCTGGTCTATTTCATCTGAAATGTCCACAGCAGACTCGGTTTGCACATACCTAAGCTCTTCGATCTTGCCTTCGAGTTCGGCAATGGGTTGCTCGAAATCGAGAAAAGTTTTTTTCGCCAATCGTCTCTCCTTGCGCTGTGTTCGCTTTAGGTACCTAGTAGGCCACCGGTTGCGGGTCTAGCGAGCGCCAAATATACCAAGTTGCCACGCTGCAGTAGGGTGCCCAAGCGGCAGCCACTTCACGCACATCGCTGCGGCTGACCGATTCGCCAGAAAAATAGTTGTGGCTGATACCGTTGATAAGGCCCACATCATCCAGCGGCAGCACATTGGGACGCATCAAATAAAAGATGAGGAACATCTCTGCGGTCCAACGCCCAATGCCCCGAATGGACACCAACTCTGCAATGATGGCGTCGTCATCCATGTCCGCCCATTGGCGCGTATGAACCGTGCCATTGGAAAAATGCAAGGCCAAATCGACCAAGTACTCAACCTTGCGCGCAGACAAGCCAGCCGCACGCATATCGTCTACTTTCAGCTTCAAAACATAAGCCGGCGTGATTTTTTTGGGCAGCGCAGCAAACCTGTCCCATACCGATTGCGCGGCCTTAACGGAAATTTGCTGACCCACAATGCTTCTGGCCAGGGTGACAAAAGCGTCGCCTCGGGACTCTAAGCAGGCGTCACCAAACTGCGGGATGAGTCGGCGCATGACGCGGTCTTTTTTGGCCAAATGCTTGCAGGCCTCTTCCCAATAAGGTGGGACTGCGCGCTTGACAGGCAAGCTGGCCACCATCAGGCACGCTCCCATTGTGTGCCTTGGGCAGAGTCTTTGAGGACCACCCCCATATCGCTCAAGGTTTGTCGAATGCGATCAGCCTCAGCAAAGTTTTTGTTGGCCTTGGCTGCTGCACGAGCTTCGATCAAAGACTTAATCTGGTCTTCATCCACCACACTGCCAGCTTGCAAAAAATCTTGCGGGTGACTTTGCAACAAACCCAGTACACCACCCAAGCTTTTGAGCAAACCCGACAACTGCGCTGATTGCGTGCGGTTAACTTCTGCAGCCAATTCAAACAGCACCGCCACCGCTTCAGGGGTGCCGAAGTCTTCGTCCATGGCAGCCTTGAAACGCGCGGCATAAGCGTTTTGCCAATCAACGGGAACATCTGAAGGGGCCACCGCGTGCAAAGCTGTGTACAAGCGCTTGAGGGAAGCTCGGGCATCGTCTAAATGCACATCGCTGAAATTCAAAGCACTGCGGTAATGGCTGCGTACCACAAAGAAACGCACCACTTCTGGGGCATACAACTTCAATACTTCGCGAATAGTGAAGAAGTTGTCCAAGCTTTTGGACATCTTCACGTTATCGACGTTGATAAAACCGTTGTGCATCCAAATGCTGGCCATGGCTTGGCCGTGGGCACCCTCGCTTTGGGCGATTTCATTTTCATGGTGAGGAAACTGCAAATCGGCGCCACCCCCATGGATATCGAAACTTTGGCCCAACAACTCACAAGCCATGGCCGAGCATTCGATGTGCCAACCAGGGCGACCCGCACCAAAAGGGCTGTTCCATTTCACTTCTTGGGGCTCTTCGGGCTTGGCAGATTTCCACAACACGAAGTCCAGCGGGTCTTCCTTGCCATCGAGTACCGCCACACGCTCGCCCGCATGCAATTCGTCCAATGATTTGCCGGAGAGTTTGCCGTAGCCGTTGAATTTACGAACTGCAAAATTCACGTCGCCGCTGGGTGCGCGGTAGGCCAAGCCTTTGCCTTCAAGCTGGCCAATGAGAGAAAGCATCTGCGGCACAAAGTCGGTGGCACGCGGCTCGTGTGTGGGACGCTCAATCCCAAGTGCATCAGCATCTTGGTGCAATGCTGCAATCATGCGGTCTGTCAAAGCGCGAATGCTTTCCCCATTTTCGGTAGCGCGGCGAATGATTTTGTCGTCAATGTCGGTGACGTTACGCACATAAGTGACCTCATAGCCGCTGTGGCGCAACCAGCGCTGCACCACATCGAAAGCCACCATGGAACGTGCGTGCCCAAGGTGGCATAAGTCATAAACCGTCATGCCGCACACATACATTCGCACCTGACCAGGCGTCAACGGCGTCAAGTTTTCCAGCGCGCGGCTCAAGCTGCTGTAAATACGGATGGTCATGGTGAGGTAAATAGCGCTTGCGACAAGACAAGACTGGTGAATGGCTTAGAAAAACTCTCTACTACAATGCCAACAGTATATCGATCCCATCCTTTGTAAGCATTTCTTTCTGATGCTTGATTGAATTTCATGCCACGATCTTTACCTCGTTTATTTGTTTCCTCTGTCTTGGTTTGGCGCAACGGCTTGTTTTGCCTGCTGGTGTCGACTTGTCTGGGTGTGCTGGCACAAACTTCCAGCACATTGCAACTCAAAGGCACGCCCCACGAGGAAGTGCAAAAAGCCATGGGGCAACGCAAATGGTACCAAGCCTTAGAGCAAATTGACACCTATTTGCAAGAGAGGCCACGCGACCCCCAAATGCGTTTTTGGCGCGCCCGCTTGCTAGAACAACTCCAACGCGGCGATGAGGCCTTCGTGGTTTACGAGGAGTTAGCGCAAGACTACCCAGAGCTTGCCGAAGTACAAAACAACCTTGGCGTGATGTATGCCGCCCGCGGTAACATAGGGCAGGCCAAACTGGCTTTTGAAAACGCCTTGCGCAACAACCCCAGCTACGCCACTGCCTATGAAAACATGGGCGATATATTGCTGCACTTGGCCCGCCAGTCGTTTGCCAAATCTGCAGAGCTCGACCCATCAGCCGCCAAATCGCCTCAGCAAAAAATGCTGGCACTCGACCCCATTCTTCAACCCACCCTCAACACCACCCCATGATTCTTCGCCGTTACTTGCTGGGCTTGACGCTGGCCCTCACCTCCCTAGGATTTGCCCAAGCCCAAACCCCTGCCCCTCAAGTCAAGTTCACCACCAACGTTGGGGAATTTGTGATTGAGCTGTACCCCGACAAAGCACCCAACACCGTCGAGAATTTTTTAGGCTATGTGCGTGACGGTCACTACAACGGGCTGATTTTTCACCGCGTCATCAATAACTTCATGATCCAAGGCGGCGGCTATGACGCTCGCTACATGGAGAAACCCACCCGTCCACCCATCAAGCACGAGGGTGCTGAGGTCAAAGCCAAGGGCGGCCCAACCAACACCGTCGGCACCATTGCCATGGCGCGTACCAACAACCCACACTCAGCCAGCTCGCAGTTTTTCATCAACGTCAACAATAACGACTTCCTCAACCACTCAGCCCCTTCTGCGCAAGGCTGGGGCTATGTGGCCTTTGGCAAAGTGGTCAGTGGCATGGAGGTGGTCAACAAAATCAAAATGACCCCAACAGGCGCGGGTGGCCCCTTTCCCAGCGATGTTCCGCAAACCCAGGTGGTGATTCAATCTGCCGCATTAGTGAAATAAACCCATGTCAAACCCTCAAGTTGAATTGCATATCCAAGACCATGGCGTTATCACGCTAGAGCTTGAT
>Ga0214921_10010762_pt1 | contig 11254 bp, 11 predicted proteins | sample LL1505_MetaG_FD_177992 | JGI IMG/M metagenome (GOLD analysis project Ga0214921, IMG submission 177992) | Freshwater microbial communities from Lake Lanier, Atlanta, Georgia, United States - LL-1505 | ecosystem: Environmental > Aquatic > Freshwater > Lake | place: USA: Georgia | collected...
ATAAGAATCTATTACGAGTTACTGTTGTATTTTGTTCAAATACTAAATTACGAGCAACACCACCTATAAATCCTTTTAATGCGATTAATAATCTACGAACATTTACTCTATCAAGAGCTGTTGGTTTACGTTGTAATGTCTTTTGACCCCAAACACATACTCCAGTTCCTGGGAATGTTGCTAATGGGTTAACATTTTTAGTGTATAATGTATCTCTATCTGTTTGTGATAATCTTTTTTCAGCCATTATTACTGATGGTATTCCACCTCTGTTTAAACCTGCTGGAGCAAACCATTCTGCACCTACTTGGTCGTTGAAAGCTAATACACCACCCATTACTGTTGATGGAGGGCACCATACAGTTTTACCTAAGTTTGTACTATATAACTGAACCCAAGGATAATAACATGCAGCATAATTACTTGATTGACCAGCTGCATTTCCAACAGCTGTTGAAATTGGTGTTCCATAAACTCCAGCTCCTAGTATTGCAATTGCATCTCCTCTACCTTCTACAGTAGCAATCATAGTTGAAGCTGCAGTAGTACAATCTAATCCAACACCTGGTGCTAATAATACATTAAATTGATATTCATCTCTATTTGATAATAGTGTAAAGGCGGCATTGTAATCTGCTGGTGCAAATCCTTGAATATTGTTTATTGTAATATTTTCATTCATACTTTGGCTAGCATTTGTAGCAGCAACACCACCACTAAATGAACCACTACCTACTGAAGGTAAAGTACTACCATATGTTATTGTTTTAAATGCTCCATTATTATCTAATGAATCTACGTTTGGTGTAGTTACTGATTTAACACGAATGTATTTTGAAGCGTTTGGATAAGTACCTTGATATTGTACATAAGCTAAATTACCTCCGCTTGCTGGGATATATACTGGTTTTAAATCACCAATAACGCGAGATATGTAGTTTGGTAATTGAGGATCTAAACTTAAATTAGCCCATGTTTCTAATATATTCTTTTGAGATATATTATCATCACCTCTACGAACTACAATTGTAAATGTACCATTAGTTGTATCTGAATTGGTTACTTCCCAACGAACGTTTTGAGCAGTACCATCTATTAAAGCACCACTGGTTCCTTCACCACCAGCTTGGTTATTCATTTGATTACCCCAGTCTAATGTTTCAAGTTGGAATGAACTAACTGTTGTACCTGAACCTCCTCCTAGTGCTGATCCTGATACTCTAAATCCATTACCTAAAGTACCAGCATATATAGAGGTAACATTAATATTATTACTATCTCCTCTAGCACCTAATATACCAAATGTATTTGATAATGATGATAATTTAGATATTACTTGAGATATAATTGAAGAAGTAGTTGCATTTGATGCTGTAACTATATAGTATGTGTTAGCAGGAGTTCCATCAGTTGCTGTAAGACTTGATGTATAATAAAATGTACCATAGGATCCACTTGTTACACCATCAGAAGAACCAGTTACTATAAAACTTCTTCCATCAACTACAAAAGTACCAAAATTTATAGAAGCACTAGCAAATGTTCCACCATTATTTACATTTGATGAAGCATATGTACTAGCATTGCCACTACCACTAATAATTCTAGTTACTAATAATGTTTGACCACCATTTTGGAAATAATCCTTAGCAGCTAATGATGTGAAATATTCATAGTAGTAACTACCACTTTTGAATATATCACCAAAAATTGATAAATATTGACTATAAGTAGTAACATATGTTGGTACATATGGAATACCACCTACTGTAGGACCTACGATAGCAGCACCCAATACTTGTGGGGCTTGCGTATATAAGCTTTGATCGGATTCAATCTGGAATACACCAGGGGAAAGAATTGCTTCTGCCATTTTTTATAGTTTGTTTTTAAATTTATTTATATTGTGTTACCTAATAATAAATATCTACAAAACCATGCAAAACGCAGAAGCAGTTACTAGAATGGAGTAATTTCGCCAGTTTCTATGTTGATATTACCAACACCGTATTTTTCTTGAAGAGAAGTAAGTAATTCTTTTTCTTTTACAGTAAGTGTTTTAATATCATTTAAAGTATTAGCTTTTTCAGATTCCATAAATGTTTTTTGAATATCCATTTCTGCTAATTGTGCTTCAATACTACCTAATTCAAATACAAACTTATTGTATTGTGTTTGCATTTCTTTAATTTGTGCAATTTCTTCTGTTGTTAATTTTTTTAATTCTGACATAGTCTTTATTTTTTCCAGCGTTGTTCAGGACATGCCTTTTCGCCAGGTAGGGGTGAAAATATTTTTTTATCTAATGGGCAACCACATAAACCGCAAGTATGCATATTGATGTGTTTATGGTATTCTTTATGAGGACAACCATCACAAACTGATATTCTATAACTTGCTATTTGTTGTTGTTCAGGTGTTGGATTGGCTGCTGTTATCCATGCCTTTGCTATTTCAACTAGTTTAAGCATCTACTTTTTTAGTTGGTTTCTTTTTAGGTTGAGGTTTTTTCTTTGGTTTAGTAGCCATTTTAGGTACTTCTACTATTGGAGTTTCTACAACTTCAGGAGTTGGTTCTTCAATAGGATCAGGAGTTAATATTTCTCCTTCTGCTAATGTTGGTTTGTTTGGTTTTGGATAGAAGTTAGCAATTAATGCTCCTGCTATCAATACAGTGATAAGTGCAATAACAATTGACATAATTTATTTTATTTTTGTTTGATATAAATATATACAAGAGAGAGGAGACAACCAAATTTATTTTTTATCCTACACCACCTATTCCTAAAACAGATTGTGAACTAGGAGCATCTGTAGCTATAAATCCTATAGCTGGACCTACTGAACTGTTAGCTCCAATGTACCAAGTGTTTGAATTACCTGCAGTTACGTTTGCTAGAGTGATATAATCGCAATAACAAATTATTCCTTTTCCAACTTTGGTTAAGGTTGCATTTGGTGGCGCAGCTCTACTAAGTGTTACTGTATTTCCAGCAGTTCCTCTAACATTAAATCTATAAAAACTTTGTGTACTTCCAGCTGCAAACTGTAGATTGTGAGCTGCTGTAGATGTATTATCTATAAAGTTAGCGTATGTATTATTTCCAGTAATACTATTTGTAGCTGTTGAAGCTCCTCTAGCATATTCTACAGTATAGTAAGTTAATCCCCCTCCTGTAAAAGTTGCACTTGTTCCTGGTGCTGCTGTATTAGTAATTAGTATTCTGCTTTGTTGAGCATTGAAAGTTAGATTGGTAGTGGTTGCAAAATTCCAAACATTACCTGTTGCTGTAAGAGTGAATGTACCACCTCCCATATTGAGTGTTCTAGTTCCTGTTCCTGTACCACTAAAAGTTCCCATTGTAGGACTATTATTATTTGCACTAAAATCAAGTGTACCAGTAAATGCCCCCATAGTAAGGGAAGTGATATTAAAATTGGTATTAACAGTGACTACACCTCCACCTGAAGATGCATCAAAAGTAACAGTGTCTGCTGATCCTGGTACAGATTGTCCACCAGCACCACCGGATGTTGCTGCCCAGTTTGTGGTACTAGACCCATTCCAAGTACCAGTTCCTCCTACCCAAAATCTTGAAGCCATGTTATATTACTTCTGTTAAATTAAGCTGTTGTAATACATAGTTTTTAACTACATTATCATCTGTTCCCCAAGCATCAATAACTGATTGAGGTAATACGATAGTTCCTTCTTTACTTACATCTGTTCCACTCACTTTCCAAAATACAGTTACTTCTGTAGGAAATAATGGAAAAGATTCTACTCTTATTTCTAGTTCTGTAGCAGTACCATCTAATGGTAGTTGTACGAAGTTTGTAGGTGTAATTTGCATAATTATTTATAAAATATGTTAATAATAAGATCATTAAGACCAACTGCTGTAGCATCAGCATTTGTTAAACCTGTTACTGTTGTAATTGCTATGCCTGTATCAAAATTAATACCATCAGGAAATGATACGTTAGCGGCTGCAAGACCTGGAATAACTACAGACATGTACACTGCAGATCCAGCTGTTGGTGTGCCAGCTGTATTATGAAATGCTACTTTTCTAGCAGAAGCATTTGAATTATAAATATACCATCCTGTAACTTTACCTGCACCAGCTTTTATAGATAGTGGATTAGTGGAAGCAGCGCTGACAATTGCTTGTGAACCTGAAGCAGAAACAGAATCACCACCTGTAGCTGAAGAAGCTACTGTTACATATAAAGGATTGGTAGAACTCACTGCTGTTCCACCTTGATAGCTCTCAGCTTGTGTTTTAAGATTAGTAGCTACAGATTGTGATACTATTACAGCATTTGTAATACCTGTAAGTGTTCCTATATTCCATGTACCTGTTTGAGCAGCTTGTACAGCAAATGTTCCTGTACCAACTACTGTGGCATTAAGACTAGCAGCTGTAGCTTGTGAAGCAGTAAAACCTGTATTGGTTATAGAACCAATAGCATTTGAACCTGCTGCTAAGGAAGGAAGAGATGCTAAAGACACAGGTAAAGCAGTTGCTCTAATTTGAGTGTCTGTCAAAGGACCTGTTACAGGTATTGCCACTTGATCGGATGGTAGTACGACAGCTTGTGAATTAACTGTAGTAGTAGGCCCGAGATTTATAGGATTATATGCCATAATTTTATATTACAAACCAGTTTGAAGAATTTGATATAAGTGTTACTGATACATATGGAACTTTTAATACTGCTGTTAGGCTTCCATCTATAGTTTCTGATGAATTGCCATCTATTGTCACCGTATTTGTTCCTGTATCTATTTTTTTAATTGTAAATTTAGCAGTATTACCTACTGCTGTTGGTAGATTAATTGTTGTTGCTCCAGCTGTTGTAGCGTCAACTAACAATACTATATCTCCTGATGTTTGAGTTGCAGTATAGGGTGTTGATGATACAGATACAACTGTATACCCTCCACCTCCTGGGCTCGTTAAAGCATATGATGCTGTTGTTGCATACGATGCACTTAAAGCAGCATTTGTTCCTGTGAAGAAAGAGCTTGTAATATATGATGCAGTAGTAGCAGTACCAAATAATGATCCTGTAAATGAACTAGCTGATACGTTTTGAGTTACAGTTAATGATCCTGTTAATCCATAAGACCCAGTTAATTGTTTTTTATTATTCCATGTAGTTCCAGTTCCATAAACTAATAGATCACCTGGTGTGTTACCAGATAATGATACATCAGCTAGTCCTGCTAATGTAGTTGATACAAAGTTTGTACCACCTGATCCAACACCACCAACATTTCTAAATAATCCTGCTTGTATTATTGATGCATCTGATGCGTTTGTTAAACTAGATGCACCACCATTTACAGCTATATAACCTACAAATATAGCGTTTAATGCAGTATTTGGTGCTTCACTAAATGGTTCTGTTTCTTTTGCATTTACAGCGTCAACTAAACTATTGTATTTTGCATTACCGTAATAAACAATAAATGCATTAGTTGGTGAATTAGGTACCCAGAATACACGTTGTAATGAATATTGTCCTCCATTTACTGTAGCTAATAATCCAGTTGCTGTATCAACATATTTTGTTGGATCAATAACTGTATAACCAGCTGATGCTACACCTGTATCAATTACTGGTGTTGAGCCTGATAGATAGTATCTATATATTTTAGATACATTAATACTATTTTCTGTAACAGTTGATGGGTGATTAGCATTAATAATATAGTTAGCACCTTCACGGTATGATGAACCTGCTGATTTAATGATACTCATTGTAGAGCCACTTGCTTGAAGTGTATGACCTGATATTTTTAGTGGACCAAATGCTCTAAAGAAATCATCTGTTTTTTGCTGCCCACCGTATGATATTTGAGGTGAATTAAATACACCTGTTGATACACTACCACTTAAATGTAATACAACACCTAATGATATTGAGTTATCCCATTGATTAATATCACTTGTTCCCCAAGGTGTTGTTTGTTGTATTATTGTACCAGCACTACTGATGCCAACATATGTTATTTTAGCTGAACCTGAGTATGTTATTGGTTGTGCTGTAAAATTAGGCCAACTAACATATTGTACTGTAGGATATGGTTCACTAGCTGTAGAGGCATTCATCGTTACGAGTAAACCACTACCTGATGTTATATTAAATGTTGTTGTACCTGGTGTTGAAGAAATTACACCACCACGTAATAGACCTGTGTATAGTGCTCCACCCTCTAACCAACGTAAACGAACATTATTGTTAAAACCAGCACCATTTTGACTAAAGTATAGATCATTTGTTGAACCAGATACGTAAATATAAGATCCTGAAATAGTAGTATCAATATTTTTATCAACTGCTAAAAACTTAATAACACCGTTTGTTTCCATATCACCATACACCTTAATTGTAGGTGATGCAGGTACAGTTGTTGATCCTGATATTGTGATGCTACCTGATAATAATGTATTACCTGCTAGAGTATTGTTTCCTACTTGAGTTGTAGAGCCAGTTATGTTAAGTGAACCTGTTAATGTTGTTGTACCTATTAATGTATTAGAGCCCGTTGTAAACAAGCTACCAGTTACTGTTTGATTACCTCTAAATATGTTTGAACCAGTAGTAGCAAATGTACTAGTATCTATGCTAGTACCGTTTATTGTAACTGTTACTGCATTTCCAACATTAGTCGCTGCTACACCGGCACCAGTAAAATTAATTGATGTTACCGATGGTGTTATTTGAGTTCCTTCATCTAGGATTGCTACTGGAGTACCACTACCTCCTCCGCCTATTGCTGATGATGCTGTGTAGTATACTTGGCCTGTTGATGGATTATAAGTTAATACATTTGATACAGAGGCTGTTACTAGATTTCTTATAGCTAAGCTACCGCTGATATCCAACGAACCAGTCATGTTGTGCTGGTTGTTAGCGTTTAATTGAAACTTTCTATTTGTATCTGTATTAATGCCGCCAGCAAAGAATTGTACTGGTTTGTTTGGAGTTGCGTTACCGATGTGTAGATCACTACCAGTGGAGTATAAGTAAGCATCATTAGGATTACCTATAGGACCACTAAAATTACTACCATTGATACCCATATCAATGTAGTTACCATTTTCATCACCATTATTAGCGGTTGCTACAACGTCTGATGATACTGATGTACCTGCATTTGTATTGTGTATATTAAGCTGTAAGTAATTATTTAAATTACCTTTACCACTAATTACATTAAATGATGTTGGATGTGTTTGTTGAACGTATAATGCTTCAGGATTACCTGTTGTATTAACATCTGAGTTGATAATAATACTATTTGATCCTGATTGGTATATTGAGCTTGTTGATAGAATGTTATCGGTGCTGAAGAATGGTATGTGTGTTGCTCTGCCGTTGTCTATACTTGCTACTGTTCTATTGTTCCAAGTGAATGCTGAGCCTGTAACGGATACATCGTTGCCATATATGCCGATTTGGGATGCAAGATCATTTCGTCCTATTTGAATTGTTGTACTGTACAATGAACTTTCAGCGGTCCATGCAGTGAATCCAACCGGTGTTACTTCTATGTATCCGTAATCCCCACTAACCCCATTTGGATCCCCTAATGTATAGCTACCTCCAAAATCTAATTTTAAACCTACATCAGCGCTGTCAAAAGTTGTTTTAATTACACTAGTATCTCTATTAAAATACATTAGCATTTGTCCATAATCAAATCCAATATCTCCTATTTCTAGTACATTACTGTTAGAGCGTGTTTTTAATCCTATACCCCCATCATTCAAATGGGATCCAGTAGAATTGAATTTTAAAAATTTATCATCATACGTGGATATACTACCTGTAACTCCAAAAAGATAATCATTATTTCCAAAATCTAATTTTAGACCTTTATCAGTTCCATTATAGGTAGATTTAAGTATATTATTTGATTGGTTTAAGTAACTACTTGTTAAAGTATTACTGCCTGACCACAGTGGAATATAGGTATTTGTACCACCTGATAAACCATTTAGAGCATAGGATGCTGTTGTTGCATAAGATGAACTTATTGCTACTGAAGATGAGTAAGCCCAACTTGATGTTCCAAATAATGATCCTGTAAATCCTAATGTAGATGTTGTTGATCCTGTTACTGTTAAACTACCAGATATTATAGCGCTACCTGTATATGGGAAAGTTGTTCCACTGCCACCTGTTACTGTTACTGGAAATTGTGATCCATCTCCTTTAGTAAATGTAATTGTATTACCTACAGCTGATGCTGTTAGTAAAAGAGATCCTGTGGGAGTTTGACCAAATGTAATTGAATTTCCTAAACCGTCAGCGAATTGAGTTCGTGTGGCGTCAGTTTGTACTAACCGAGGGAATGTTTCATCAATGTATAAACCTGATAGTGATGTCATAATATTTCATAACTTACTTTAACATTTGTTTTAAAACTGATACTTTATCTAAACCGTTTGCTTCACAAATACTGTTAAAGAAGTTTTTATGTTGTTGATTTTTTATAGTATTATGAAAGCCTTTTGCTGTACCATCAAAATTTGTTTTAAAAACAAAATAACTTAATATTTCGTTTACTGGATCTTTTGATTTCTTTACAACTGGTTTTGGTTTAGCTTCTACTTTTGGTTGTACTTTAGCTTCAACCTTAGGTTGAGGTGTAGGAGCAACTTCTTGCACCTTAACTTCCATCATTGGTTTTTTAGGTGCTTCTGCTTGTTGTTTTACCTCTACTGTAACACTTTTTTCAGCTTCCAATACATAATTACTTTCGTAAGGTACGAACAAAGTATCGTCAGCCAAAACTTCTAATCGTATTTTTCCACTTTCCAATAGATTAGCAAACTTTTTTAGTTTGCCCATTGGAATTGTACATTTATTACCATCAATTTCACCTGTGAATGAATATTCAGCACCGTCTGCCTCTAAAAATAAACGTGCTTTAGCATTATTGATGCTAGCACCTTCTAATTTAATTTCGCACTGGAATTCGTTGTTCTTATCCTTTAATAATTTGTACATCGCTTAGTGATATTTGTGTTTTTAATTGTTCTGATATTTTGTTTTGAATATCAGATACGATTTGTGGTGCGATAATATCTTTCACTTCTTTTGTTTGTGTAGTTTGCACATCGCCCATAATAAATATCAGCTTGATTTTCTTCCGTGCTTTTTTTGTTTTTCCTCCAATAACACCATCTTGAAGTGGTGCGCCACCAGGTGTTATTGTTACTTCAATAACATTTAATACATGATTCCATATAACTCTACCACCTGCCTCTACAGTTATACCGTAGGTATCAAAGAGGTATTGTGTATATAGGTCACCTAATTTATAGTCGTCCCATAAATTGTGTGCTTTATCCCATGTTATTTGTGTAGCTTGTAGCATCGTGTAATGTATGGGAGTTTATTAGTGTAACCAAATTAATTATACACTCTAATTTCTAAAGGTGTGTAGTATAGATAGCCATCACGTAGTGTTCCTCCAGCAAATAGTTGTAATAAAATAGTATTTTCTACACCCCTTTGATATCTACCAGAAAATGTTGCAATTGTATCAAGTTGATATTGATAAAAAGTACTTCCAATTACCATAGTTTTTCCATCAGTAAAAAGATTATCTGAATTTAATTCATATGTTCCTTGTCCACCATAGTTAAACCATACATTACCTATTGTATTTTCTAATACTATTGCTGTTGGTACAGCTGCATTATATTGTAATCGAGCTGATCCATAACTATTTGGTACATCTGAATTTGTTGCTATAAAATATGTATTCCTATCGTTATTAGGAGCTCCAACATTTGAAAAATCTCCATCAGAATTATCTATTATTAAATATGTCACTCCTTTAGTAACCGGTCCGCTATATTGAGTTTGATTACTATTACTTCCATTCTCCTGTGTTACTAAAGCTGAAAATACTTTATATGGTTTTACTTCATATCCGTTTTGCTTTAATGAACCTGTTATATTTAGTGATCCTGTTACAACTAAACTACCTGTAATAACTGCATTTCCAGTATAAGGAAAAGTAGAACCACCTCCCCCGGCACCAACGGGTCCTTGTGGCCCAGGAGAATTAACTTGTAATATGTTAGTTACAGGTTGAGGTATAGTAATACTATTACATTTTACCTGATCTGTAATAACAATTTTATTGTCAGGTCCTACCTCAACAATATTATGATTAAAATTTAATATTTGTACGTTGTTGCAGGACATTATTAAACTGTTACTTGTTTACTTATTTGAACAGTACCTTGTAGTAAACGTGTTACTACACTACCAGATGTAATTTCTAAATCGTAATATGCTGTACCAAATGTTAATAATGATGATGTAGCAGCAGATATTACAATTCCAATTGTACCTGATGTTGGAGGTAGTGCTCCTGCAGAACCACTAAAATTAATACCTGTACCATCTGGGTAGCGTGAGCTACTTAATGTAAGATATGTTGTAGGACCATTATCAGCATAATCAGATCTGATTTGCATTTTACCGCTATAGCCTGTTAAATCAACAGCGGTATTGTTTGAATCTTTGTATGCTAAATCTAATTTTAATGTTGCTCCTTGTTCTATAAGCATTGCGTATTTTCCTGCTGGCATATTATTTTTATTTTATAAACTTCCTGTTGTTTCAAATGTAAATATTACTTGCGACTTAGTATAAAACTTATTACTAATAGCAGCCATATCTGCATTTACTGTATTTGGTATTATATAACCATTTACTTTTATGTTGAATGTTGTTTTTGCTGCTCTATCTTCACCTTCATTTAATATTGTTGTTGTAGCGAATGAATCAATACTTGTTCTAAATTTCCATCTAGCAGGATTACCCCAATATGCATCTGAAGCGAATTCAATTGCCTCTACTAATTTATTGTTTTGTTCAACATAATCTGTAAATATAATACAATTATATGTTAATGTAAGATAGTCTGGTACTGCTGTTAAATAATATTTTTCAGATGGTACTCTATTATTTAATATATCAAATACATCGTATGCGTTTCTACTATTATATCTTGATTTTATTGTTTGATATAAGTGAACTGTATTTCCATCTAAACTATTACCCTTTGATCTGTCTTTTTCAACTGTTTCACGTTTAAACATTATAAGTGGTACCATTAAACGGCCACTATTATCGCGGTAAAAGCCGTCTGCTTGTACGGATTTCCATCTTTCAGGTGAGCCGTAAATTACAGGAACTTCTAGTTGATTTCCGT
>Ga0214921_10010763_pt1 | contig 11252 bp, 10 predicted proteins | sample LL1505_MetaG_FD_177992 | JGI IMG/M metagenome (GOLD analysis project Ga0214921, IMG submission 177992) | Freshwater microbial communities from Lake Lanier, Atlanta, Georgia, United States - LL-1505 | ecosystem: Environmental > Aquatic > Freshwater > Lake | place: USA: Georgia | collected...
CGGCGGTACGGCTAAGGACACGCTCGCGAATTCGAACGTGTTGTCGATCGTGTTTGAAGCTCCTATCGGGGATATCATTCCTGACACTGCAAAGCCTTATCTCGGTGTCTGGGCAACAACAAGCAGACCGCAAGGCACAGTGCGTGGCCTAAAGGGTAAGGATCCAACTTCTGGTGGCGGTTATGTTCAGGTCTCGCGCCTTGGGAATCCTCTTGTGAATGAAGCGGTCATTGGATTTAAGGATAAGGATAAGTTCAACGCTACCGAACCAAAAGACGATGCCACAAACTTTGCCAGCTATGTGACTGATCCACAATTGGCTGTGCTTCTCAACAAACTTTACGGTAGCGCTGGGTTAAATACTCCGTCCGTCATCACAGATATTGGCGCGACCGGTCGTACAGACCTTGTTCATGTGTTTGTGACTGGGGTTGAAGGGATTTCAAAATATCCCAACGCAACCGGTGCCGGGGACATGGTTCGAGTGAATCGTGGGTTAAAAATTGGCGGCAACGATATTGAAGGTTGGCCGCTCAATGGTCGCAAAATTGACGACAATGTTGTTAAAACAACGCTGACGTTTTTGGCTGAATGCAAGGTTTTAACAGAATTTGGCAACTATGATGTTTCATCGGTTTGGTCGAACCATAAAAATGCCACGACTACCAACAACTGTGCGTTGGAATCTGGAACGTCGGAGTTAGCCACCGCTGGCAACACTGGCTACGATAAGACCAAGTTCCCCTATGTCGATGTTCCATGGAGTGCGTGGGATTGATTCCACGCCACTTGCTGACGGTGATGGCATAACTGCATAAAAGTCTAAGAGAGGACTCCATGAAAAAATTAGTGATAGGTATAACCACAGGGCTGGCGCTGATCCTTGGCGCCGCCCCAAAGGCTGTGGTCAGCAGCGTTAGTGCGGCTGAGGTAGCTTTAAATCAGGACGCACCGAACATCGAGCTTCCCAATCAGGATGGTAAGGTATTCAAACTGTCTGACCGTAAAGGCAAGTGGACAGTTGTATATTTCTACCCCAAGGCTGGTTCGCCAGGATGCACGGAGCAAGCATGTGCGTTTCGCGATGCGATCCGCAAGATTGAGGAGCGAAACGCAGTGTTGGTTGGTATTTCATCCGATACACAGTCCGCTCAAAAAGAATTTCACGAGAAGCATCGCTTAACATTCGATCTTCTTGCTGATCCAAAGGGTGAGGCTCTCGAGAAATACGGCGTGAAAGTTCCTGTGATTGGAGTGGCGCGTCGCACGACCTTCATTATCGATCCGGAACTTAAAGTCCGCTCGATTGCAAGAGATGTTGACCCTGCATTTGATGCGGTTTGGAGTGCTGAGACTTTGGATGAGCTGCAGAACGATACGGGCGGAAGCTCGGCCGTGACGCAGCCATCGCCAAGTGCAGTTCCTGCTGCTGAGAGTGGGGTTGCTCCCAAGGCTGCTGTCGAGCCAGAGACGAAGTCTAGTGATCGTCCAGGGACGAAGTCTACTGATCAACCAGCGTCAAAAGCCACCAAAAAGCCTCGTGTTAAAGCGCAAAAAGAACCAAAGAAGCCGGCTAATTAAAGTTAGTTTTTGTACTCTGGTTACCAATGCAAAACCCCCGCAGTTCTTAACGACTGCGGGGGTTTAAATTTATCCGGTATTTTTATTTTGTTTCGCCAGCAGCAGGAGCGTGTTGGCTCGCGTCATGGGACTTCGTCTCTGCCGGTGCCGGTGATGGTGCTGCTGATGTTTCAATCGGCTTTGGGTTTTGCTCATCCCATGCAGATCCTGCAATTTTTCCACATGCTGCCTTACGCGCCGCATCTGTCTTACCGGAAACCTTGACGCCCTTGCCGTCAACAATGCAATGCGAATGGGTATCTTTTGATTTATGGGCAAAAGATGGTGATGCGTATCCAATGAACGCTACGATTACGGCAATAAAGCTTATTTTCATTTGCAACCTCCAAAAAAAATGTAAATAATTTGGGACCCGAAACATATTTATATGCTACCACAAATGACGTTCCGAGGTGCGGTTTTGGATGGATCAATCTTAATATCTCGAATAGTGATAGCGAGCGCGCTGTTTCTTGCGCCCTTGTCTAGCTTATTGGCGGTTACGTTTAAGCCGCAATCTTCTGACCAGATCATTGCGACGCTTCCTGCGTCCAGCGAGGATCCCAGAGTTCCGGTACATTTACGAAAACTTCGAGCTGAGCGGCGCAAAGATCCTAGCAATATTCCAGCTGTTTTAGCCCTAACGGATGAACTTTTGGAATTGGGTCGCTTATCAGGCGCACCTCGATTTTACGGCGAAGCTGAGGCGGCATTATCGCCTTGGTGGTCGCAAAAATCGCCGCCAACAGCTGTGCTGCTGCGAAGGGCTAATATTTACCAGTTTAACCATCAATTTGAACTGGCGTTGCAGGATCTGGGTGCTTACTTAAAAGCGACGCCCGAAGATGGTAACGCAAGGATCATGGAAGCGACTATTCTAATGGTCCTAGGCCGCTACACAGACGCACGGGAATCATGTAAGGCATTGCCGCAGCGTAGCAGTGGTGAGACGCGGGTGGTGAGGGCAGTTTGCGAACTCGCGGCGAGGTCTATGTTGGGTGAGGCTCAAGCCAGTCTCACCATCATGAAAACGATGTACTCCCTCCCGTCGTCTTCGGAGCAAAGCGCGGTTCAGAAAAATTCTACTAAGATTTCAGAGCTTGATAAGTATATCAAGACTGTGACGTCAGACATGTCGCTTCAATTGAACGATCTTCAAGCAGGTCAGTCGGAATTAACGAGTCTTTATGCAGGGGATCATCAGGATCGTTTCACGGCGATTAATCTGAGTGACTTGCATCTGGACGCAGAGCGATATACGGAGGCTAGTCAAATCGCCTGTCCATTTGAAAAAATTCAAGGTGCTGTATTGCGCTGTGCCAGAGCTATGCGTCATTTGGATTCGTCAAGGTTCAGCGAACTCATGCACTTGATTGAACTCGACCGAGAATCCGAGAGTCGTCGGGACTCAAATATCCATCTAAGAGAAGCTGCGTATTTTTTCCTTTACTTAAAAGATAGTCCGCGAGAGGCTTTAGTTGCTGCGGAGCAGAATTTCCGCACTCAACGTGAACCCATTGACGCCAGATTGCTTCTTGAGTCTGCATACGCCGCTAAAGATTTCAAGGCTGCCAAGCCCGCCCTTGATTGGATGAAGTCCACAGGATATTTGCACGGCCGGTTTGTATGGCTTAAAAACAAAATGCAGGGCGCATAAAAATGATAAAAAAGATTTTGTTTTTTTTGCTCCTTTCACTTTGCACAGGCCTCACTTCGACAGCAGTATTAGCCCACACGACCAGTGACGGCTTTATTGCGCTCGATATCGAAGGGCAGACCTTATCAGGACAATATGACGTTGCGATGCAGGATCTGGAAGTAATCATCGGATTGGACCAAAACCAAGATGGAAAAATCACCTGGGGTGAGTTAACGGCTCACGAGTCTGAAATTTTCTCGTACTTAGTTGGACATCTTGAGCTACGTAACGGAGAGGAAACCTGCGCGATCATGCCGATTGACCTGCAAGTCAGCGAGTTGTCTGGAGGCGCATTCGCGAGTGTGATTTTTGAAACGTCGTGTGACGCAAAGCCGATCTCAAAGCTCTTGGTTCGTTACTCTGGCATGTTTGATGAAGACGCGCAGCATCGAGGGTTGCTCAGCATCTTTTTTCGCGACAAGACGGAGTCTTCGGTATTTTCCAAATCAAGTCAGACTTTTGAGTATGACCTTGCCTCGAGAAACGCATCTACTAAAATCACTCAATTCATTGCTGAAGGTATCAATCATATATTCCACGGCATTGACCACATGTTGTTTTTAGTCGCTCTGGTCCTTCCCGCGGTGTACGTCAGTCGAGCCAAAAGATATCATCCGCAGGAGAAATTGACTGATGTGGTTTTGTCTGCGTTGAAGGTGGTGACCGCATTCACGGTCGCGCATACAATCACTCTTTGTTTAACCTCTTTTTCCGTCATTTCACCGCCCCCGCTGAGGGTGGTAGAGGTCTTGGTGGCTCTGACAATTCTGCTCACCGCCATCAACAACTTGCGGCCAGTCGTGAGTCATAATTTTTGGCTCGTAGGTTTTTGCTTCGGTCTGATCCATGGCGTCGGATATGCATCTGTACTCAATGACCTGGGTCTATCGGGATGGTCATTAGCCAAACCACTGATTGGCTTTAATCTTGGGGTTGAACTGGCGCAAATAATGATTATAGGCCTTTTTCTTCCTCTGGCGTTTGCATTGCGCCGGACCAATTTTTACTATTTCGTATTCTTAATCGGTGGCTCTGCGATCACAGCTGGACTGGCGGGCTTATGGATGTACGAGCAGATTTCCGGTAATTTTGTGCTGTTTTTTTAAAGTTGAGATAAAAACGGTAAGTTTACCGAAAGATAGACTCTCCGCTGATGCAGATGATCAAATTTCCGCTCCTGTGAAATTCGATCGTTCTGGGGGAGGTGTTGCGAGATAAAAGGTAGGGCGGCTATCTTCCAAAAGTTAAGCCCCTTGTCAGCGCGTGCGCGGATGAGGAAAATGCAGTCGATGATCGCATCCGTCACTTAAGGCGTCTTTTGTCAGTTGAATCTTGCCAAGACGTCGAGGAATAGGGTTTGCTGCGTCAGATGTATAAATTCCAAAGTTTAGTCCGTTGGCATGATGCTTGAGTTGTAGTTCTTGTCGGAAGTCGTCCATGCCGGTGCGTTGATTGCTTTCAGATTTGAGCATGAAACCAATCGGAGCAAGGGCTTTTTGGCCGACTTTTAAGCCAAGTTCTGCGATTGGGTAAAGCTGGCGAATTCCAGGGTCTTTGTCAGCCGCTGAAAAAACGCTTACGATCTCTTTCAAAGTTCGCAGCATAAATAATGCACTTGCGTGAATAGATGAGTCAGGTTTGTTTGTTTTAGGTAAATCGAAAAAGGACTTGCTATCAGTTCCGCCGAGGTCATCTACGGTGAAAAAATTCGCGGTTCTGAGAAGACGCGGGTCTTGTTCATTAGTTGTTGGATAGATTTTACCGGCAAGGCCAAATGCACGCCAATCAGCTGCTGTAGGATTGCCCATAGCTTCTGAGGCGCGCATGATGATTATGGCTTTGCTGCCGTTTGCAAAATATCCCGTGTAGGGGCTGTCCTCAGTAATGCTCCATGTACCCGCAAAGCAGATGCCAATGGGGTGCACCAGTTTTTGAAATCGAGGCAGCGTATCATGAGATGTCGACAGTGTTCTGTTCACAGCTCTTTCTAGCAGGTTGACACTCCCTTCAAAAAATTTTGAATAACTGGTTTCATATTCGGCAAGCTGCGTTTCCGGGTAAGCCCCAAGCTGGACTTCTGACCAGACGGCGGAAAAATTCGATCCTTGGTACGCTTGCGATTTCAGTGAGCTTTGATCTTCTCGACCGCAGCTACTGAGGAGGGCTACAAGTGAAAGTGTCAGAATTTGACGTCCAGTGTTTTTGGGCTTCATGGCATGCTCCTGGCGGTTTCGCCAATGCGAATTGGCGTGAAATTTCTGCAAGGAGATATCTCATGGAGGGCTCGTGTTGTATACTTTAATTTAAGTAGTATCATTTTGTAATACCCTCGGTTGGTCGAACTGGAGCCTAGATGAGTGAAACAAGTAAGCTAATCAGTGGATTAAAGTCCGAACTTAAGGCGCGGGGGCTGACTTATAAAGACCTTGCTCAACGGTTAAATCTCAGCGAGCCCTCGGTTAAGAGGCTGTTTGCCGAAGAGTCATTTACGTTGGATCGTTTCGCGAAAGCCTGCGAGGTCGTAGGGACTTCAATTCACAGTATTTTGAAGATGCATGATGGACGCGATATGGATGCGCTTGCTCATCTATCGATCGAACAAGAAGAAATGCTTGCGTCCGATCCCATTTACTTTGGCGTCTTCCACAGGCTACTTCAAGGATATAAGAGGGCGATGGTACAAAAGCGCATGAACCTGTCAGATGCGCAATTCACGCGGGTGCTCGTTGCGCTCGACAAAATTGACGTGATTGAGCTCCAGCCGGGAAATGTCGTCAAATTCAAGACACCACGCCTCATTCGTTGGGATAACGATGGCCCGCTTATCAAGGCATACGGTGAAAAAGTGCGTCAAGTTTATTTCAAGGATCCTTTCCTTGGGCCCGCAACCTACTGTCGTTTTTTGACAGGCCCGCTCACAGACCGTGTTGCAATAATCGCAGAAGATCGGCTACGCAAAGTCTGCCGCGAAATTGAAGATATGTGGGAATGGGACATGAGGTCTAAGCCTGAAGAATCGCGTCGTCATCACGGAATTCTCGTGGCGTCGAAGCCCTGGGATTGGTGACATTAATCAGTTCGGAAAAAGATATCCAGCTATGCCCACAAAAGAATATCTTCCTTCATTTACAGTTTCTCCGCCACATGATGGATCACTGCTCACTTTGCCCGCGCATGCGGGTCCTGCTGCAAACGAGTAAAAATTATCTTCTGTGGAAGACGAATGCCATTGGTAGATTGGCTTGGTATACTTCTGTTCAATTGGAAATACCTGGTACGCGCCTTCCAGATTAAATCCTCGCGTGATTGCGTTGTTTTTCTCGTCAATTTTTGCGGTGTAAAAATGTTTACCAGTTGTCGGGTGGTAGAGTCGGTAGAAATTAACGAGTCCCTCAACCTCCCGATAATTGGGAGGCAATGCCCAAAAAGCTGGTCCTTCGTAGTTATATTTTGCTTCGTTAACAACTTCACCACCTACCGTGCTGCCATTGCCTCCACATTCTACAGCAAACGTATTCTTACCAGCGCAATCCGGGCGAGCTGCTGTCGAATAAAAATGGTCTCCACTGGATGATTTGTACCAACGATAAACTGGTACGGCGTCGACACATTCATTTCCAACTCGATATTTTTTGTCGCCGCACACATATATAGATTCTGTTGGACCCATCGTTTTTGTCGGGTCTGACGGTGTTTGCTTTGAATCCTTGTTACATCCCTGTTTTGACTTGGCGCAGTCTTTTGAACTGAGTGCATCTTGTCCCGCAGATCCGCGAAAATTTGCAGCGTCGCAGTTTGAAAATAGCAATACAAAAATTGGTAAAAAGTATTTCATTGCGACACCCCTTTGGGGTGGTAATCGGAAGAGACGTGGGTTTCTTAAATGAAAGGTTATAACGTGCGGTAACTAAATGGCTAAATGTAATTAATTAGGGCTAAATAACCGATATTGCACGACCGAAAATGAACCTGAAAAAATTTTAGTAGGTTGTAAATTTACCAGTTTACATCGTCGCGGCATGACTTGTGCGGCGCGTCTAGACGATATGGCAGCGCCCTAGAAAATGTACAAACTAATTCTGTATAATTTTTTTAATGTTGAGATAAAAACGGTAAGTCTAAGTCATTAGGCCGGATTTGATCCTCAGTCTTTGATGTGGAATTAGGAAGAAAGGGATTGTTTTCGAGGCTTCCCAGCAGTTTGATTACGGTCGTCGGCCCTTTACCCTTAATATTTACAATTCTTCCCGTCGATAACTGAAATTTTTCTTGTAGAAGTTCCGCTGTGCTCTCGCTCACTAAAATCTCGTTTGTTTCAGCGGAGGTCTCCAGGCGGCTTGCAAGATTTACCGTGTCGCCCCAAAGGTCGAAGCTGATGCGTTTACCACTAATGACGCCACCAACGACAGGGCCACTATTGATTCCGATCCTAATTTTAAAATCAGTTTTGTAGTCCCGATTAAACGTATTCATCAAATCTGAAAGTGCCAAGGCAAAATATGCGGTGCGTTGGGCGTGATCCTTGAGGCTCTCTGGACAGCCGGCAACGGCCATGTATGCATCACCGATAGTTTTGATTTTTTCGACGCCGTGAATTTCAGCCAGTTGATCAAACCGATTAAAAAGTTGATGTAGCAAGTTCACGAGCTGTTTGGGCTCTAACGTTGTGGTGATTTGAGTGAAGTTGACGATATCGGCAATGAGCACTGTCACATTTTGGTAGGTTCTAGCCAGATTTGATCCTTTTGAGCGGAGTTCTTGCCCAATTGATTTCGGAAAAACCCTGCGGATGAGACTATCGGATATATCTTTTTCGAGAGTGAGGTCTCTCTGAAGTTTGTATTGGATTCGGGCGTTTCGAACCTGAATAGCGCACGTGTAGACGCCAATAAAATTTGCCATGAAGTGTTGGAGCAGAATCTGGTAGCTGCCGGGGCGTACCAACTGGAGGAGAGGCATTTTTTCGCGCAGATAGAAAAACGTCGCGGAGGTTAATATTCCGCTGGAGATCCCGATGAGCGGGCTTATTCTCTCAAGGCTGTAAACTAGCATTAGAATGAATAACGGAAGACCTTGGTTTTGTAAAAGGCGTTCAGGAGTGTCCGCTCGAGACGCGAAGAGAACCCACCATGCATATAAAAAAGCAACTGGTAAAAGTGGGGTTAAGACCACTAGCCATTGGCGCAGTTGTCCTCGAGGACCAAGTGCAAAGTAAAGGTAAGTGAACGAGATTTGCGCCAGAATCCCAAACTTTAAAATTTCTGTATTCTTAATGATTTCATACGAGGCAGGAATGCAGCGTGCCACGCCATACATGCTCCATCCCACTATTGAAGCCACTACAATAGCCGGGCGTAACTGGCGCTGCATCGTATCAAACTGTGCGTTCCGGTATTCTGTTTCTAGCTCGCCCGGTAGGACGAGTCCAAGTTTTAGTAATATTGCGTCAAGGCCCACGATTGCTCCGCAGTGCTAGATGTTCCTCAAGTATAGCACGATCCACATTACCCATTCTGCTTGTGGGAGTGCTTGTGGAGGATTTAATTCGTATCTTTTTTTATTGGCGGCGTAATATCCTTGATTCAGGAGATAAAAAACTTGTTTTTAGCAGGTTCAATATTTCCCAGGCTACTTAAGCAAGAGCTGCTCGACAAATCTATCTGAGGGGATGTTTTCTTCAATGCGACGCCTGTAGTCTTGAGCCCGATCGATAGCCTCCTGAAGACCTTCAATGGAGATGTTATTGTTTTTTAGGATGGCGAGGGCCTGATCCAATGTGCGAATTGCTTTCATGCGTCTATTCTGAAATTCAGAATCTGACAAAGTTGATGCAGGACTCTCAGAAATCTGCAGGTAGGTTCGAACGCCGTAGTGATCGGAGGGGGACTGCCCGTTCGCTCCCAGTAAGTTAATACTCGTACTAGTTGGAGTTGAGATGGCGTTCTGGCTTTTACCAATAAAAATATAATCAATGACCCCAGTGACTCCTTCCCAATGGTTTGGATTTTCTGGGCAATAGGTACAGGCGCTGCTGGCGTATTCTTTATGTATAGCAAGGTAGCTGTCAGTTAAATTTGCAACATCACGTAGCAATGAATATTCAATCGAATCAGGTTTAAAATTAAAATCCCCGCTCAAAATAAGCGGCACTTGCATGGGCAGCATCGTTTCGATTTTTTCTAATAGCTGCGTGACCTGAGCTATGCGCACAGGGGTGCTGGACGGATGAAGATGGACGTTGAGCATTTGAAGTTTTCGGGCGGGATCGTGACGTAGACTGATGACGGAGGCTCCGATGCCCTTGATCACACCGAGCATGTCGCGGATTTCGTCAAACAGGCCGTCTTGATTGACCTTGAATTTTTCGAATTCTTGGTTCGAGAGACCTTCGGATGTAAAAATAGAAAGACCCGACTGACCCTCAGACGGTGACTGAAAATTGTCAAATCTTGCAGCAGACAAAAACGGTAAAGTTCGTTGAATAGCTTTTAGGGCCATCTCATGATGGGATTCGGTCCAGACTTCTTGGAGCTGCACAATTTCACAAGGTGATTTAAATAACAGATCCCCCAACATTGCCGTTCGCTGTTCAAGATTTCTGGAGTAAGCCGGGCCGTAAGCATTAAACGTTTGGATACAAAGGGTGTCAGTCGCAGCGAATCCCGAGGATAGGAAAGTGGTCGCCCACAATGAGAAGGATACGGAAAGAGCTTGAAGAAGATTTTTTAATGTGTCTCTAGCCATGAGGGGCCCCGTAAGATAACATGCAATCAACGTTATGATTTTATTAAAATATTTTAATATTTTCAACCGTTATTTTATCAAAATTAAAATGTAGGCATATACTATGAATCGGCAGGCAATTGAATCCTATCCCATTAAAATCCTTGAACATCACCTTGATGCCTACGGACATGTGAACAACGTAGCCTACATTGGGTTTCTGGAACAGGCCCGCTGGGAGTTTATTACGTCCAGGGGGTGCGGTCTCGAGTACGTTCGCTCCTCAAACGTGGGACCAGTTGTATTGGAGATACAAACGAAGTTTAAAAAAGAGCTTCGTCTGCGCCAAGAAGTTCTCATTAAGAGTCAGATTGAGTCTTGGCGCGGAAAAGTTGGCGTTATGCGGCAATGGTTTGAGTGCAAAGCCGGTATTGTTTACTGCGAAGCGCGAGTGACGCTTGGCCTGTTTGATTTGAAACGCCGAAAATTAGTTGTTCCCGACGATCATTGGTCGAAAGCCTTACTCAAGGCTCCGACATCTTAGCTCCGATATCTTCGCTCAGGTATCCTAGCTTTGAGGCCCGGTGTATCCAGGAAGATTCATTGCTGGAGTTGTCTTAGCCAGTCTGATGGCCTCTTCAAGGGCGGCATCGTATTCTTTTTGAAGCTTTTCAGCAGGAATTAATTTTCTGAAAAAATTTGCCCATATAAACTCTTGGTAATGGGTGTCTGTTTTCTTGTATGCGCCTTTGTTTTGAGCGTCCTCAGATAATGTCCTGTAGGGGTCGTCTTTTAGGTGTTTCAGAGAGTCTGGCACATGGATTGGGTTTTGTGGACCAGAGCCATTCTCATCATAGAGCCATACATTTTGATCATCCATCATGTGCTCCCAGAAGTCGGCCATGGTTAGATCGGAGTAATCGATCGCCACTTTGATCCACATGGCGGTGACTTCCTCCTCCATTAGGGCGCGAGCGCGGTGGTGGCCGTCGACAATATAGAATTTATCTTCGGGGCCTTTCACAGCAGAACCAATATTGGATTTCAGATAGTCCCGCAGCTGCTTCGGGTCGTTTTTGATCGCCGCAATTTTTTCGCGCTTACGCAGGACATCAATCATCCCCAATGCAAATTGGGTGGGGTGAATGTCAGAAGGAGCCAACGTGCAAGCCTCTCCTACCAGCGTTGCCGTAGAACAAGGTTTTGGCGC